>Ga0116231_10002417_pt1 | contig 39049 bp, 39 predicted proteins | sample S1TSphgellanicum_2_FD_89695 | JGI IMG/M metagenome (GOLD analysis project Ga0116231, IMG submission 89695) | Host-associated microbial communities from peat moss isolated from Minnesota, USA - S1T2_Fd - Sphagnum magellanicum MG | ecosystem: Host-associated > Plants > Peat moss > Unclassified...
CGCGGTGATGGGTCTCGCTTCGCTCACCCATCCTACGGCCCACGGCTTGGATCAGTGAGCAGCGAGTTTGAGAGCGCCGAAGAAGGCGACCTGGCCGCCGACGGCGGTGGCGATCATGGCCCAAGTGCCGGGCATGCTGGCCAGGCGGCCTTTGAGGTCGGCGGCGCCGAACTCGATGGCATGGGCCCGGCCGTCGATGCCGTGGAGCAGGGCTTCGATGCGGGCAAACTGGTCTTCGAGACGAACCACGCGAGCCTCCATACCGGGATCATGAGGACCGCCGCCCCCTTGTGAAACTCCCCGCGGCTTGCTGGGGCTTCGCGGGGAAATTCGAAATTTTTTCGGCCATTCTGGGGAGCCTCCTGGGAGGCTGAGTCACGGCATTGTTACCAAAGCACGGTGTTGCCGTTCTGGTCCAGGAATTTGGCGGTGGTTGTTGCACCTTCGATGACGCGGAGGAGGCGCTGGGCGCATAGCGATGGTGCGTCGCCGCCGTCACCGACGAAGGGGCGGGAGAGGCTGGTCGCGACCGTACCTGGGTGCAGGCAGAGCAGCAGCGCGTCGGGGCGTTTGCGGGCGATTTCGATGGCGGCGCAGGTCCATAACTGGTTCAGCGCGGCTTTGGAGGCGCGGTAGCCGTACCAGCCGCCGAGGCGGTTGTCGCCGATGCTGCCGACGCGGGCCGACAAGGTGGCGAACACACAGCGGCCCTGGCGGGGCAGCAGATCGGCAAAATGCTTGGCCAGGAGGGCGGGGCCGATGGCGTTTATGGCGAAGGCGCGCAGCAGGCGGGTCGCGTCCAGGTCGGCCAGGCGTTTTTCGGGGGCGTGGCCGTCGATGGTCAGGGCGCCGGTGGCGTCGATCATCAGGGCGTATGGTCCGTCGGGCGCGAGCGCGGCGGCGGCGGCGGCGATGCTTGCCTCGTCCTCGATATCGAGGCGCGGGGTGGTGGCGCGGCTGAGGGGGATGACGCGGGCGCAGGCAGGGTTCTGCTCCAGAGCGGCGACGAGTGCTGCGCCGATGCCGCCGGTGGCGCCGAAAATGATGGCCGAGAAATTTTTTGTAAAACTTTGCATATCTGCCCTGTCGTGCAAAGAAAGCAGTTCTTTTTTGAAAAAAAGAACCAAAAAACTTTTGAATCCTGGGCCGAGACTCTGCGGAGAGGCGACGCCAAGGCTGATTCGCCGATTTGGCCCCGGCGGCCGTGCGCGCTAGGATGGGGCAATGCTCAGGCTGCCCCTCACCAGGCTGGACCGCTATATCATCCGCCAGCTTGCCGGCGCCCTGGTGGGCGTGACCGTGGCGCTGGTGGCGCTGATCTGGCTCACCCAGTCGCTGCGCTTCGTGGAGCTGGTGGTGAACCGCGGCCTGTCGCTGCGCGTGTTTCTGCAACTCACCAGCCTGATGATCCCCGGCTTCGTCGCCGTCATCCTGCCGATCACCACATTTGTGGTGGTGCAGTTCGTCTATCAGCGGCTGGCCGGCGACCGGGAGCTGACGGTAATGCGCGCGGCCGGCCTGAGCCCATGGGCGCTGGCGCGGCCGGCGCTGGTGCTCGGCGTAGTGGTGATGGCGGTGTGCTTCGTGTTCAACCTGTGGATCGTGCCGAGCAGCGTGGAGGAGTTCCGCGCCTACCAGTTCGAAATCCGCAACCGGGTGGCGGCCTTTCTGCTGCAGGAGGGCGTGTTCACGCCGATTTCCGACCAGCTCATGGTGTATGTGCGCTCGCGCGACACGGATGGCACGCTGCACGGCATTCTCGTGGAAGACGAGCGGCAGACCAACAGCCAGGCGACCATTCTGGCCGAAAGCGGCCGGCTGGTGGCGAACGGCAATGTGCCGCGTGTGCTGCTGGAACATGGCTCGCGCGAGGAGATCGATCACAAGACCGGGCGGCTGAATGTGCTGACCTTCGAGCAGGACACGGTCGATCTGGAATCCAACAGCCATGACGAGGCCACGCGGTTTCGTGATGTGAACGAAATGTCCATGCACGAGCTGCTGCATCCTGACCCGGCGACGACGCTGCCGCGCGATGTCGGCAAGCTGGCGGTGGAGGCGCACCGGCGGCTGACCCAGCCGCTGACGGTGCTGAGTTTCACGCTCGCCGCCCTGGTGTCTGTGCTGACGGGCGCGTTCAGCCGGCATGGGAATATCTGGCGGCCGGCGGCGGCCGTGGGGGCGCTGGTGGCTTTGCTGGCGCTGGGGCTTGCGGTCTCCAGCCTGGCGACGCGCAATATGGCGCTGATACCGCTGATCTGGGCTGAGGCGATCCTGCCCGGCGTGGGCTGCGCCTGGGCGCTGTTCTGGCCGCTGGCACCGCGGCCGCTGGCATTGCCGGCCGGCGCTGGCTAAGGGCAGGGGATGCGTCTGCCGCTGATTCTCTCGGCCTATATTGCGCGCCAGTTCGTGGCGGCCGCGCTGGCGATGCTGGCCGGGCTGTCGCTGCTGGTGATGCTGTTCGATTTCATCGAGCTGCTGCGGCGTGCCGGGACCAGGCCGGATGTGGGGTTTGGGCTGGTGTGCACCATTGCGGTGCTGCGGCTGCCGTTCTTCGTCATGCAGGTGCTGCCGTTCGCCATCCTGCTCGGCGGGATCGTGGCGTTCTGGCGGCTGACGCGCAGCTCGGAGCTGATCGTGGCGCGGGCCGCGGGGATCAGCGCCTGGCAGTTTCTCGCCGCACCCCTGATTTGCGCCATGGGCATCGGGGTTTTCGCCACTGCTGCCCTGTCGCCGATATCCTCCATGTTCTTCGCCCGCGCCGAGGCTTTGGACAATATTTACTTGCGCGCGGCCGGCGGGCCGATCCAGTTGGGCGGGGGGCAATTATGGCTGCGCCAGGCGGACCGGGTGCTCGACCCCGAAGGGGTGGCGTTCCTGCATGCGCGGCATGTGACCATGCATGGCAAAATGGTGGCGGCCGATGAGGTGAGCGTGTTCCGGCTGGATGCCGGCGACCGGCTGCTCTCGCGCGTGGAGGCGGATCATGCCACTTTGGGAGACGGTCTGTGGCTGCTCGCCGGTGCACGCACCATCAAACCCGACCATTTGCCGCAGAGCGTTGGCACCATGAGCCTGCCTACCGACCTGACGGTGCGCCGTGTGCAGGAGAGTTTTCAGTCGCCGGAGACGCTGTCCGTGTGGGCGCTGCCGGGGTTTATCCGGCTGCTGGAGAATTCGGGGTTTTCGTCGGTGCGGCACCGGCTGCATTTTCAGGCGCTGCTGGCACTGCCGCTGCTGTGCGGCACCATGGCGCTGGTGGCGGCCGGGTTCTCGATGCGGCAGACCAGGCGCGGCGGGGTGGCGCGTATGCTGGGCTCGGGGGTGGCGGCGGGGTTTGCGCTGTTCACCGTGTCCAAGGTGGCTGAAGAATTTGGGCAGTCGGGGGCGCTGCCGGCCGTGCTGGCGGCCTGGGCGCCGGCGGCGGCTGGGTTGATGCTGGCGGTTTCTATGCTTTTGCATTTGGAAGATGGTTAGGAAGAATGTTCTTTTTTGAAAAAAAGAACCAAAAAACTTTTATTCATTTGGACTCGTGCCGGTCGGACTGGCACGGCTCCAATAATCAAAAGTTTTTTGCTTCTTTTTTTCAAAAAAGAAGTCCTTTCTTCCTTTTCTTGCTTGCTAGCACAGCCGCCTACGCAGGCCCAGGCATAGATCAGCACCCGCGCGGAACGCCGGACGCGACGCCGCTGACGGCGAATGCGCCGGTAACGTTCCAGGCCGATAGCGTGAGCTACGACCGCGAGCACGGGCTGATCTCCGCGCTAGGCCATGTGGAAGCCTGGCAGAATGGCCATATTCTGCGTGCGGACCGCGTCACGTTCGACCGCAATACCAATGTGGCGGCCGCCTATGGCCACGTGGTCATCGTAGAGCCCACCGGCGAAGTGATTTTTGCCGATTACGCCGAACTCACCCAGGGGATGAAGGATGGGGTGATGACGGGGATGCGGGCGCTGCTGGCGCAGAATGGCAAGCTGGCGGGCAATGGCGGACGGCGGGTGGAGGGGAAGCTCAACCAGCTCAGCCGTGCGGTCTATTCGCCGTGCAACGTGTGCGCGCTGGATCCCACGCCGACCTGGCAGTTGCGCGCGACCAACATCACCCAGGATCTGGAAAACAAGCGGCTGGAATATACCAATGCCACGCTGGATTTTCTGGGCTGGCCGATATTCTGGATGCCGTTCTTTTCCAGCAGCGACCCTTCGGTGAAGCGGCAGAGCGGGTTTCTGATGCCGAACCTGGGCAACGATGAATATATCGGCTCGTTCTTCGCGCTGCCGTATTATTGGGTGATTGACGACAATTCCGATGCGACGTTCACGCCGACCGTGTCCACGCTCAAGGGCCCGCAAGTGCAGGTGCAATACCGGCGGGATTTCAATTTCGGCAATGTGCTGGTGAACAGCGGCATTGCCAGCGACGACGGCCTGCAAGGGTATTTTTATGGCAGCGGCAATTTCAGCTATAATGATACGTGGCGCTACGGTTTTAATATCAATCTGGGCAGCACGGTCGAGTATCTGAAGGATTTTCAAATACCTGGCTATGGCGCGGCGATTCTGACAAGCTCCGTGTTCGCCGAAGGGTTTGGTACCGGGTCTTACGCGCGCGTGGATATCCGCAGCTATCAGGGGCTGAACTCCACGATCAACCAGAGCCTGCTGCCCTATGTGTTGCCGCGTTACGAATATTCCTTTGTCAGCCAGCCGGATGTTTTGGGCGGGCGCGTGTCGTTCGATACGGTGGATTTTGATGTGCTGCGCGATGTCGGCACCAATGACCAGCGGCTGGCCGGCGACCTGGCCTGGAACCGGCCGTTTGCCGGGCTGCTGGGCGACCGGTGGCTGGTGACTTTGGATGCGCGCGGTGCTTATTACCATGCGACGAATCTGGATGAGCAGCCGAATTTCAGCATCGGCAATTACGATGAGACGGTGCATGTGCAGCCGCAGGCGGCGGTACGGCTGAACTGGCCGTTCGTGCGTGACGACGGCCGCGGCGGCAGCCAGATTATCGAGCCGATTGTGCAGCTCATCACCGGCCCCAACGCCGGCAACAGCACGCACGACCGGATTCCGAACGAAGACAGCCTGGACTATGAGTTTACCGACAGCACGCTGTTTTCCATCAACCGCTTCGGCGGCTATGACCGGTCGGATGGCGGCACGCGCGCCAATTATGCGCTGCATGCGTCCTGGAGATTTGCGAACGGGTCGGTGCTGGACGGGCTGGTCGGACAGTCCTGGCAGGAGCATATCGACCAGAATCTCTACCCGCAGTTTCAGCCCTGGAACGGGTTTGGGCGCGGGCGGCATAGTTCCGATCTCGTTGGCCGGGTCAGTTTTATTCCGAACAATTGGGTCGATTTTACCGCCCGCGCGCGGGTGGATCAGGAAACCGGCGATGTTCGCTTTGCCGATGCGGAAGTGGGCGTCGGGCGGCCGATCCTGCGGTTCCAGAGCGGGTTTTTCTACGGTTCGACGAACCCGTATTTTCTGTATCTCACCAACCCGAACGGGCCGGCCGGGCTGACGCCGGCGCAGAATGCGGCATTCTTTATGCCGCGCGATGAAGTCTCGGTCGGGTTTGCGAGCAAGTTCGGCCGCTATACGCTGGGCGTGGATACCAGGCGCGACCTGGAGGAAGGGAAGTTCGTCTCCGTGGGGGCGCATGCGCGCTACGAGGATGAGTGCTTTGCCTTCGACATCAAGTTCTATAAGCGCTATACAGAGATTGCCGGCGACACGGGCGATACTACTCTGCTATTCACCGTGCTGCTCAAAACCATCGGCCCGATCGGGTTCAGCGGCTAGAAAGTTTGCAAACATGTTCAACCGCAGCGTGCTTTTTCTCGGGCTTGCCGTTGTTGCCGCCCATGCTGACGCGGCGCCTAAGCCGACGAACGTGGCGCTGACGGCGCCGGTGCTGGACGCGGACGCCGACAGTATCGCGGCCGTGGTGAACGGCGATGTGATCACGCGCGCCGACGTGGATAATCGGGCGCGGCTGTTCGCCGTGTCGTCGGGGCAGCAGATCGCACCCGATGTGCTGGCGAAATTGCGGCCGCAGATCACGCGCGAGCTGATCGATGACCGGTTGCGCATGCAGGAAATTCAGCACCGGAAAATCATCGTGCCGGATGTGGATGTGGCGCATGCGATTGCCGATATCGAGCAGCGCAACGGGCTGCCGCCTGGCGGGCTGAAGGCCAAGCTGGCGAGCCAGGGGGTGAGTTTTTCCACGCTGATTGCGCAGATACGCGGGCAGCTCGGCTGGACGCGCGTGCTGCGGCAGGAGCTGGCGGAGCGCGGCCGGATTACCGAGAGCGAAATCAGCGAGCAGGAGCGGCTGCTGAAGGCGCAACTTGGCCAGCCGCAATATCGCATCGGCGAGATTTTCGTCGCCGCCGAGGACCCGACGCATGCGCGTGATGCGCGGCGGTTCGCCGATACGGTGATCACCGAGTTGCGGGCGGGCGCGCCGTTCGGGATTGTGGCGGCCGAGTTCAGCCAGAGCCAGACGGCGCTGCAGGGCGGCGATGCGGGGTGGATGCGGCCGGATCAGCTTGATCCGCAGGTGGCAGCCCTGGTGGCGCAAATGCCGATCGGGGCGGTGAGCAATCCGATCCGTGTCGCCGGCGGGTTCGATGTGGTGACGGTGCGGGAGAAGCGCACGGTGGGCAATGATATGGCGACCGTGCTGAATTTGCGCCAGGCGTTCTTCCCGTTCACCAGCGCGCTCGATCCGCAGAACCCGACGGAGCAGCAGAAGAAGGCGCTGAAAGACGGCGAGGCGCTGTCGGCGTCGGCCACGAGCTGCGACACGATGGAGGCGGAGAACAAGGCGCAGGGGAGCAAGCGGCCGTCGGATCCGGGCGAGGTGCGGCTGGATCATTTGACGCCGCAGATGCAGCAGTTGCTGGGTGCGTTGCAGCCTGGTCATGCGAGCAAGGCGCTGGTGACGCCGGACGGGATCATGGTGGTGATGGTATGTTCGCGCGAGCAGAAGAATTTGGCGGCGATGTCGCGCGACGATATCGCGAACCAGCTTCTCGAAGAACGTGTAGAGCTGGCCTCGCGCCAACTCCAGCAGGATATTCGGCGACGCGCCCTGATCGACCAACGCTCGTCCTGATTTGTAAAAGTTTTTTGGTTCTTTTTTTCAAAAAAGAACCGCTTGCTTGAAGGCCGTAGCCCGCATGGAGCGCTTGCGGAATGCGGGAACCCAGGCTGGGCTACTCGCCGCGCGCTAGTCCCGCATTTCGCAAGGGCTTCACGCGGGCTACGAAAGGTATGCACTCGTTGGAAATTCGTGTTGCGATTGACGCGGATGTGGCGGCGCTGCGGGTGCTGATGGCGGCGGCAATCGGGGAATTGCAGCGCGGGTTTCTCAGTGAGGCGCAGATCGAGGCCAGCCGGGTGATCATGGGGCTGGACACGCAGTTGATTGCGGACGGCACGTATTTTGTGGTGGAGGCGGACGGGGTTTTGGCGGGGTGCGGCGGCTGGAGCCGACGGGCCACCCTGTATGGTGGCAGCCATTCGCCGGGGCGGGACCCGGCTTTGCTTGACCCTTCTGTAGATGCGGCGCGGGTGCGGGCGATGTACACAAATCCGGATTTTGTAAGGCGCGGCGTGGGGCGGCTCGTGCTGGCGACGTGCGAGGCTGCGGCCGCGGCTGAGGGGTTTGGGCGGGTGGAGTTGGCGGCGACTTTGTCGGGGGTGCCGCTTTATGAGCGGTGCGGCTATATGGCGATTGAGCGGTTTGAGGATGCTCGGGGTGGGGTGGCGGTACCGTTGGTGCGGATGGGGAAGGACTTGAGGCGGCTGAATGGCAAGCAAGCCCTTATTTTTTGACCAGGAGAAGCAAAAACCCGTGAGAATCAGTCCACGGCGTTGAGATAGTCGGATGCCAATATGCAAACGTTTTTTGGTTCTTTTTTCAAAAAAGATCGCTTTCCTTTTATAATTTTTTATTCTTATCGAAAATATCCCCGGATAGACACTTAAAACGAACCGCGTTCTTGCCTTAGGATTTCCAGCCCATGCCTTTGTGTGCCCTGTTCGGTGGCCCGGTATCGGCCATCCGGCCGAAGCGCCGCGAAACCCATGGCTTGCAGCCGCGCCAGGCAGGCGCCGTCCTTGAGGGCGGGTGGCCGGCCGGCAGCCCCGGCCAGGATGAGCCGGTGAAGGGCCGATCGGCAGCAGGTTTCCAGGTAAGGGTCGGTCCAGCCCAAATTGCGCTCCTGTGCGGTCATCGATGGGGCTTGCCCCGCCGGTGGGTTGCGGTCAGACGTGGCGTGCCATGAACCTCGCTCAATTGTCATCTGCGCTGATGCCTGTCCTGCGGCTGATCGATGCCGAAACAGCGCATGATCTGGCGCTGCGCGGCCTGCAATCGGGCTTGGCTGGCCGCAGCGTAGCCGCCGATCCGCAGGCGCTCTCGGTGCGTGTGCTGGGGTTGGCGTTCGACAATCCGTTTGGGCTTGCCGCCGGGTTCGACAAGGATGCGCGCGTTGTGCTGCCGCTGATGCGGCTGGGATTCGGTTTTGTCGAGACCGGCACGGTCACGCCGCGGCCGCAGGCCGGCAATCCCAGGCCGCGGGTGTTTCGGCTCGTCGGCGAGCGCGCGATTATCAACCGGCTCGGGTTCAATAACGCCGGCCTGGACGCTTATGTGGAACGGCTGAAATTGTTGGGCGGCCGGCCCGCCCGGTTGGGCGCCAATGTCGGCATCAACAAGGACTCGACCGATCCGGAGCGGGATTATCCGGCCCTGGTCGCCGCCGTCACCCCCTATGCCGATTATGTGACGATCAACGTCTCCTCGCCGAATACGCCAGGGCTGCGGGATTTGCAGGGCCAGGCCCGGCTGCGCGCCATCCTCCAGGCGGTCGCCGAGCGCGTTCCGGTGCGGCCGCCGCTGCTGGTAAAATTGGCGCCGGACCTGGCGGATGAAGATGTGGCGGCGGCGGTGGAGACGTCCATCGACTGCGGCGTCGATGGGCTGATCATCGGCAACACCACGATTGCCCGGCCAGCCCATCTCTCCGGCCCGAATGCGCGGCAGGCGGGCGGGCTGTCCGGGCCGCCGCTTTTTGCCCGATCGACCGAGATGCTTCGTATGGCGGCCCGCCTGAGCGGCGGGCGGCTGACGCTGATCGGCTGCGGCGGCTTGCGGTCCGGCGCCGACGCGCTGGCGAAGATCAGGGCGGGGGCGAGCCTTCTGCAGCTCTACACTGCCTTCGCTTATGAGGGCCCGGCCTTGCTGCCGCGGCTCAAAACCGAGTTGCTGGAGGCCATGCGCGCGCAAGGCTTTGATACCTTGGCCCAGGCCAGAGGCACGGCGCTCTGATGCGGGCTTTGAGCGGTCTCGGGGACATCGCGGACCAGTACGACGGTTTTATTGTCGATCTCTGGGGCGTGGTGCATGACGGCCTCAACCCCTATCCCGGCGCGCTCGATTGCCTGCGGCATCTGCAAGGCCGGCCTGTGCTGCTGCTGTCGAACGCGCCGCGCCGTGCCTTTGCGGCCCAACAGATGCTGCGGCGCATGGGCATCGGCGACAATCTCTATACCGGCATTCTCACCAGCGGCGAGGCGGTGTGGCTGGCGCTGCGCGACCGGACCGACCCGTGGTTCGCGCGCCTTGGCACGCGCGCGTTTCTGCTCGGGCCAGAGCGTGACCGCAACGTGCTGGAGGGTCTCGGCCTCGGGGCAGCCGCAAGCCCGGAGGCGGCGGATTTCGTTGTCAATACCGGGCCGGACGACGAGCGCGACCCGCGGACGTTGGCGCCTTTCCTGCCGACGTTGCAGGCCTGTCTAGACGCGCGATTGCCGATGATCTGTGCCAACCCTGACCTCGAGGTCATTCGCGGCGGCGAGCGTATCCTCTGCGCGGGGGCGCTCGCGGAGCATTACGCGGCGCTCGGCGGCGATGTGCGGTCGATCGGCAAGCCGAAGCCCGCCATTTATGACATGGCTTTGGGCATGCTCGGCCTGGGGCCGCGCCGGGTGTTGGCCATTGGTGACTCGTTGCGGACGGACATCGCAGGTGCGGCCGGCGCCGGAGTCGATGCAGTCTGGGTTTTAGGCGGCATTCATGGCGAGGAGTTGGCCGGCGATCCGATGCGGATCGCCGCCGCGGCGGCCGCGCTGGGGTTGTCGCCGGTCGCCAGTGTCCCGACGTTTACCTGGCAATGACCGAAAAGACTCTCGTAGGGCCGGCTTCAGCCCACCGCTTCTTTGTTACGTGCGACGCTTTGGCGGGATAAAGCCCACCCTACGACAGCCCGGTCAGGCGTGGCCGGCGGTATCCGACAGCAGGATCGGGTCCACTTTCAGGATCGCCATGGCGCGGCGCCATTTCGTGCCGTGCTCGCTGTCGAACATCAGATCCACGCTCGCCGGCGCCGACAGCCAGGCATTGTCCTGCATTTCCTGGTCGAGCTGGCCCGGCCCCCAGCCGGCATAGCCCAGCGCCAGAAAACCGCGCTTCGGGCCGCCGCCGTCCGCGATGGCTTTCAGCACGTCCAGGCTCGCGGTCAGCGCCACCCGGTCATCCACCACCAGGCTGCCATCGCCGGTCCAGTCGGCCGTATGGAGCACGAAGCCGCGCGCATTATCCACCGGGCCGCCACGGCAGAGTTCGATGCGCCGCACCGGCGGGATGGGCGCCACCTCCAACTGCTCCAGCAGATCATCGAAACTCGGGGTCGCGAGCGGCCGGTTGAGCACGATCCCCATGGCCCCCTCCGGCGTATGCGCGCACAGATAGATCACCGCCTGGCTGAAATGCGGCGTGTTCATCGACGGCATGGCAATCAGCAACTGCCCTGTGAGCCGGCCTTCCCCCTCTTGCGCTGCCGCGCCCAACCGCTGGCTGGCCCGCCGGCTGATCTCGTCATTCTGCGGCATCTCGACGCTGCCGCGCTTCCTTCTGGCCATCAAACCGATCCCGACCCTCTATCCGCCACCCAGGCGGCATTCCGACGATTGCACAATCTGGCCACTGCGGCGCCCAGCGCAAGTTGATTTCGCGTCGCGTGACAGCGTGGCGCAGATTGGTTACAGCATGCTCATCGCTGCACGCCGAGAGTGAGAATTTCCATGATCAAGCAGGGTGACACGCTGCCGTCCGTCAAACTCATGGCCGCGACGGCCGATGGGCCGCGGGAAATCGGCACTGAAGAGATTTTCAAGGGCAAGAAGGCGGTCCTGTTCGCCGTGCCGGGCGCCTTCACGCCAACCTGCTCGGCGCATCATCTGCCCGGCTTCGTCGCCCATATCGCGGATTTTCAGGCGAAGGGGATAGATACCATCGTATGCATGTCGGTGAACGACGTGTTTGTGATGAGCGCCTGGGCCAAGTCGCAGAACGTCGGGCCGGAGATCGTCATGCTCGCCGACGGGTCGGCCGTCTTCACCAAGGCGCTGGGCCTGGAGCTGGATCTGGTCGCGCGTGGCCTGGGCGTGCGCAGCCAGCGTTTTGCGCTGGTGGCGGATGACATGGTGGTGAGATATCTGGCGGTGGAGAAGCCAGGCGATTTTGATGTCAGCCGCGCGGAGGCGGTGCTGGCGACGCTGTAAAAATTCTGAAGTTTTGTCTGCGCTGAGGAGCAAGCGCGACTGAACAGGCCGCAGTTGGTGGAGTTGGATGGTCGATCAACTGTTCCTGACCATCAGAACCCTGATCCGCTGTGCGACCGTATGTTTTGTCGCTTAAGTGGGGTTTCTCATGACCGGTGCGCTGGCCGGGCGATCGACAAGCCTCCTGCTGGATGCGACGATTCGTGCTTTTGCGGATATTAAGCTTATTGTGCCTTCTCTAGTGGCTGCCATAGCCGGGGCCGGCTGGTATCGGGAACGGCGGTTGCGGCAGGACAATACGCGGCACATGGCGCCCCGCATCGAGCGCCTGGAGAAGCGCATGGACCCGAAGCGCAGCTCCTCGGCGTTGACGAAGGAAGGGAAGACCAACCCCATGGACCGGGAGGCATAGCATGCCGGCGGATGCACTGGCCGGGCTGATCGCCGTCGCGGCCCTGCTGTGGGTCGTGTATGGCCCCTGGCAGATGCTCTGCACCGATGCGGCAAGGTTCAAGCTATTCGCGTATCGCGATGAGCTGTTCGACATGGCTGCCAATGGCGAATTGTCCTTCGAATCCCGGGAATATGCGGAAATCCGCGAGGCGATCAATGCGCTCATCAGATATTCGCATCGCCTGACTGTGCCCAGGCTGCTGTTTGTCACCGCCTTTCCCCCGCATGAGCATCGGCCGGGCATTGATATTGACAGGCACATCGACGCGGTCGCCGACCCGTTGGCGCGCGCGCACGTCAAGCGCATTGTCAACGACTGCCTCAAAGCCGTCCTTGTCATGGTAGGCCAGAAGTCTCTGCCAACCCTCTTTCTCTTTGGCATCGCCTGGTGTGCCTGGAAGATATCTTTGTTTTTGCGGCGCCGCAGGATTCAGAAGGTCTGGTCGCTATACCTGGCCCTGCGCAACCGCGGCCGCGATCTGGTCCTCCACGAGGCGCTCTGTTTCGGGTCGTGAGAGCCCGACAGGCCGGGCATGATGTCCCGGCCCGGATCGTGCTAAGACTATCCCCCTCATGCCCATCCTGACCGTCCGCCACACCAGCACCTACCGCTATAAACAGCCCGTCGCCTTCGGCGAACACCGGGTCATGTTCCGCCCGCGCGACAGCCACGACCAGCGGCTGCTGCACGCCTGCCTCAAAGTGGACCCCGAGCCCGCATCGCTGCACTGGGTGCACGACGTGTTCGGCAATTGCGTCGCCTGCGTCTGCTTCGAAGGCCGCGCCAGGATGCTGCGCTTCGAGAGCGTCATCGAGCTCGACCACTCCCCCATGAACATGCTGGATTTCCCGCTGGCCAAACACGCCCAGCGCTATCCGTTCAGCTACGACCAGGAGGACATGCCCGACCTGCTGCGTTCCATCGAACGCCAGTATCCGGACCGCAATCACGATATCGCGAAATGGGCCGGCGCGTTTGCCGCCGCCGGCGGCCGCACGGTGCGCACCGCCGACCTGCTCGCCCGCATCACCCACGCGATCAGGCGCGATTTCACCTACGTCCGCCGCGAGGAAATGGGCATCCAGCCACCGTTGCAAACCTTAAAACTGAAAAGCGGCAGTTGCCGCGATTTTGCGCTGTTCATGATGGAGGCGGTGCGCGCGCTCGGGTTCGCCGCCCGCTTCGTCACGGGGTATCTTTATGTGCCCTCGGGTGATACGACCGACCGTATCGGCGGCGGATCAACGCACGCCTGGGTGCAGGTGTATCTGCCGGGGGCGGGCTGGATGGAATTCGACCCGACCAACGGCATCGTCGGCAACCACGATTTGATCCGCGTCGCCATCGGCCGCGACCCCGCCCAGGCCGTGCCGCTGTGGGGAAGCTGGACCGGCTTCCCCTCGGACGCACTCGGCCTGACCGTAGAAGTCCGCGTCACCGCGTCCGATGCGCCCAGTGCCGGCATTGTGAATGCCACCGAAGCGCTCCGCCCGCGTTCCGCACCGCAAATACCGCAGATACTCAGGCCCGACCCGGTCGCCTCCATCAAAGGATAGCAGCGTTGCGCATACGTGCAGGATTCGACATCAGCTACGATTGCTATCAGCCAACCCCGATGCTGCTGCTCATCAGCATCCACCCGTCCCGCGCGCCGGACCTGGTGACGCAGGGGGCGATCCATTTCAGCCCCGGCACGTCGGTCTCCACCTACCAGGACCGCTACGACAATATCTGTACGCGCATCCTCGCCCCGCCCGGCCGGCTGACCATGTCCACCGATTTCATCGTCACCGACAGCGGCCTTCTGGACGATGCAAACCCGGCCGCCATCCAGCATCCGGTCGAGGATTTACCCGACGACGCACTGACCTTCCTGCTCGGCAGCCGCTATTGCGAAACCGACCGGCTGACCGAAACCGCCTGGTCGCTGTTCGGCCATATCGCGCCCGGCTGGGCGCGGGTCGAGGCGATTTGCAACTACGTCCACGGGCACATCAAATTCGACTACCAGCAGGCCCGCTCCACCCGCACCGCCTGGGAGGGCTACCAGGAGCGCGTCGGCGTCTGCCGCGATTTCGCCCATCTGGCGGTCGCCTTCTGCCGCTGCATGAACATCCCCGCGCGCTACTGCACCGGCTACCTCGGCGACATCGGCGTGCCGCGCGTCGATGCGCCAGGCGATTTCTCCGCCTGGTTCGAGGCCTATCTCGGCGGCCGCTGGTACACCTTCGATGCCCGCCATAACGCGCGCCGCATCGGCCGCATCCTGATGGCCCGCGGGCGCGACGCCACCGATGTTGCGATTTCCAACAGTTTTGGCCCGGCACCTCTGGCCGGCTTCTTCGTCTTCACCGACGAGGTGATATAATATCAGGTACGATGGCGTCCGACCTGAAAGAAAGGCAAGCACTTCTTTTTTGAAAAAAAGAAGCAAAAAACTTTTGCATATTGGCACGCGACTGCGTCAGCATCTCGGCCCAATGTTCAAACGTTTTTTGGTTCTTTTTTTCAAAAAAGAACGCTTTCTTTTTGAAACCGGCTGCTTTCATCGAAAACCTTTTCGGTCAGGCACTTAGATCACCGATTGCTGTGTAACCGACAATGTCCGCCGCAGATCGCCGCGAGTCGCGCCGAGTGCCGGCGCGCCTGCCATGGCTTAACCCTTGCCTCACGCAAACTGTAGTAGCTAATCCAGGCGGCCTTCCTATATCTTGTAGGCTCTTGACGCGACCGGAGAGGCTGGCAGGATGGATGGCATGACGAATCGTGACTTTGGTGACCTTGCCTTCCTCGATGATGGCGTTCAGATGCGGGGGCGTCACCAGGTCAGGGTGGACCGCTCGCGCGACGCCCTGCTGACCGACTTCGGTCGGGCCACGCTCGATGACCGCTATCTGCTGCCAGGCGAAAGCTACCAGGATCTTTTCGCGCGCGTCGCCAGTTTCTATGGCGACGATGCGGCGCATGCGCAGCGGCTGTATGACTATATCAGCCGGCTTTGGTTCATGCCGGCCACGCCGGTGCTGTCGAATGGCGGCACCGAGCGCGGATTGCCGATCTCCTGTTTCCTCAACGAAGCGTCGGACAGCCTCAACGGCATCGTCGATCTGTGGAACGAGAATGTGTGGCTGGCCTCCAAAGGCGGCGGCATCGGCAGCTACTGGGGCAATTTGCGCTCCATCGGCGAGAAGGTGGGGCAGAACGGCAAGACCTCGGGCGTCATCCCTTTCATCCGGGTGATGGATTCGCTGACACTGGCCATCAGCCAGGGCTCGCTTCGGCGCGGGTCGGCGGCGGTGTATCTGCCGGTGGCGCATCCGGAGATCGAGGAATTTATTGAAATCCGCCGTCCCACCGGCGGCGATCCGAACCGCAAGGCGCCGAACCTGCACCACGGTATCCTGGTGCCGGACGATTTCATGCGCGCGGTGGAAGCGGATGCGGCGTGGTCGCTGCGATCGCCCAAGGATGGCAGTATCGTGCGCCAGATTTCTGCGCGCGCTTTGTGGATTCGCATTTTGATCGCGCGCGTGGAGACCGGCGAGCCCTACCTCGTGTTTTCGGACCATGTGAATAACGCTAGGCCAGAGCACCAGAAGCTCGCAGGCCTTGAGGTGAAGACGTCTAACCTCTGCAGTGAAATCACCCTGCCCACGGGTTTGGATCAGTACGGCAAACAGCGCACCGCCGTGTGCTGCCTCTCATCCGTCAACGTGGAAACCTGGTTCGAATGGAAGGACCACCCGCTGTTCATCGAGGATTGCATGCGCTTCCTCGACAATGTGCTGCAGGATTTCATCAATCGTGCCCCGGCCGGCATGGAACGCGCCAAATACGCCGCCATGCGGGAGCGCTCGGTTGGGCTTGGCGTGATGGGCTTTCACTCTTTCCTGCAATCGCAGAACGTGCCTTTTGAGGGCGTGATCGCCAAAGTCTGGAACAAGCGGATGTTCAAGCACATCCGCGAACAGGCCGACGCCGCCTCCCGCCTTCTCGCCGAAGAACGCGGTGCCTGTCCGGATGCCGCCGACTACGGCATTTGCGAGCGTTTCTCCAACAAGCTCGCCGTGGCGCCCACCGCCTCGATTTCGATCATCGCCGGCAACGCCAGCCCCGGCATCGAGCCCATTGCCGCAAACGTTTTCCTGCAAAAAACCCTCTCAGGCAGTTTTACCGTGCGCAACCGGCATTTGCAGAAATTGCTGGAAGCGAAGGGGAAGGATAACGAGGACGTATGGTCCTCCATCACCCTCTCGCAAGGCAGCGTGCAGCACCTGGATTTCCTCACCGAGCAGGAAAGGGCCGTGTATAAAACCGCCTTCGAGCTGGACCAGCGCTGGATCATCGAACACGCGGCCGACCGCACCCCCTATGTCTGCCAGAGTCAATCGGTCAATGTGTTCCTGCCTGCCAACGTGCACAAGCGCGACCTGCACCAGATCCACATGATGGCCTGGAAACGTGGGGTGAAATCGCTCTATTATTGCCGCTCGCTGTCGATCCAGCGCGCCGATACGGTCAGCGACATGCAAAAGACGTCGCTGATTGCGATGGTGGCGAACGACATGGTCCCGCTGCCGATTGCGGCGGCCTCAGTCGCCGCCAACAACTACGAGGAGTGCCTGGCCTGCCAGTAGGCAGGCGGACGGGGCGCCGGCAAGAAAAAAGTTCTTTTTTGAAAAAAGAACCGAAAAACTTTCGTCAGTTGCGGGCACCCCGGATGACTTCGTGTTGAGCCGTTCGTGTGACGCCATTTGCAAAAGTTTTTTGCTGCTTTTTTCAACAAAGAAGAGTCTTTATCCGGCTTGAGCGCAAACTACCCCGGCAGCGACAAATCCGTCAGCCGCCTATACTCCTCCAGCGCGAACCGATCGGTCATCCCCGCCACATAGTCGCACACGACGGCGGCCGCCTGCGCCGGCTGGCCCTCGCCGGCCTGGGCGCGCCAGCCGTCAGGCAGGGTCGATGGGTCATCGTGCAACACGGTGAAGAGTGCCTCGGTCAGGCGGCGCGCCTTGCCGGTCATGCGGTTCACCTTCCAGTGGCGGTACATGCGGGCACGTAGGAACTCCTTGATGGCGTCGTTCGCATCGGCCATTTTGGGGGAGAAGCCGACGACCGGTTTTTTGGCGCGGCGGATGCTGTCGGCGTCGGCCGGCGCGAGTGCCACCAGGCGGCGCTGCGTCTCCTCGACCAGATCGCTGATGAGCGCGTGGATGACGCGGCGGATCGTCTCGTGCTGCAGGCGTTCAGGCGGCACATCCAGGCCGCAGCGCCGGGCCTGCGCCAGCGCCTCGCCGACCACCGGCAGATGCGCAATCTCGTCCGGGCCGAACAGGCCAAAGCGCATGCCATCATCCAGATCGTGGCTGTGATAGGCGATGTCGTCAGACAAGGCGGCGACCTGCGCTTCGGCCGACGCAAACGTGCCGAGCATCAAATCGTGTTTTTGTGAGTAGGCGGCGATGTAGGCGGGCGGCTTGCTCAGCGGGCCGTTGTGCTTGACCAGACCCTCCAGCGTTTCCCAGGTGAGATTCAAGCCGTCGAACGCGGCGTAGCGCGCTTCCAGGCGGGTCACCACGCGCAGGGTCTGGGCGTTATGGTCGAAACCGCCCCAGGGTTTCATGCGCGCATTCAGCGCCTCCTCCCCCGCGTGGCCGAACGGCGGGTGACCGAGGTCGTGGGCGAGTGCCAGGCCTTCGGCCAGATCCTCGTCCAGCCCCAGTTCGCGCGCGATGGAGCGGGCGATTTGCGCCACCTCGATGCTGTGGGTCAGGCGGGTGCGGAAGAAGTCGCCGACGTGATTGACGAAGACCTGTGTCTTATATTGCAGTTTGCGGAAGGCCGAGCTGTGGATGATGCGGTCGCGGTCGCGCTGCCAGGGGCTGCGCGTGGGGCTTTCGGGCTCGTGGTGCAGGCGGCCGCGCGATGTGGCCGGGTTCACCGCATAGATCGCTCGTTCCATGCTGATCGGCGTAGCACCCGGCGCGTGACCCCTTCAATGCGCTGTGGTGCTGCGCTATATGAGGGTTATGGACTCGGTCGAAAAATTTGGCGTCACCGGCGACGCCGCCCGGCAGATTGCCGCCATCGCCGGCGGTGCTGCGCTGCGCGTGGCCGTGCTTGCGGGCGGGTGCAGCGGGTTTCAGTATAAATTCGAGCTGGATGGGGCGCCGCGCCCGGACGATCTGGTGATCGAGCGCGATGGCGCGCGCGTGCTGGTCGATCCCGCCAGCCTGGATTTGCTCGGCGGTGCGGAACTGCATTACGCCAATGAGCTGATGGGCAGCTATTTTACCGTGCGCAATCCGAATGCCACCAGCGCCTGCGGGTGCGGAACCAGTTTTTCCATCGACTGAGCGGTGAAAATCGCCACCTGGAACGTCAACGGCATCCGCGCCCGCGAAAAGAACATCTGTGCCTGGCTGGAAAGAACCGCGCCGGATTTCCTGCTCATGCAGGAAATCAAGTGCGAAGCCGCGGCGTTTCCCCCCTGCTTTGCCGCTCTCGGCTACCAGGCCACCATCGTCGGCCAAAAAGGGTTCAATGGCGTCGCCATCCTCTCACGCGCGCCTTGTGTCACCACGGCGACCAGGCTGCCGGGATTGCCGGAAGACGACGACCAGGCGCGCTATGTCGAAGTCGATGCCGGGGACTTGCGGATTGGCAACCTCTATCTGCCGAACGGCAATTCCCGCGGCGAGGACGGCTACCAGTATAAGCTGCGCTGGATGGCGGCTCTGGCCGGCCATGCCGAAACATTGCTCGCCGCCGACACGCCGCTGGTGCTCGCCGGCGACTACAATGTCTGCCCCGAGGATGTGGATTTCGCGCAAGGTACGCTGAGTTCGACGGATGCGCTGGTGCGCCCGGAGTCGCGCGCGCAGTACTGGCGCCTGATCTGGTCGGGCCTGACCGACGCCATCCGCGCCGTCAAACCCACCGGCCCGATCTATACATTCTGGGACTACCAGGCCGGCTGCTGGGCGCGTGACCGCGGCTTGCGCATCGACCATATGCTGCTCTCACCCACCGTCGCCGAACGCATGCTGGGTGTTGTGCCGGATCGCGCCGAGCGCGGCCTGGATCAGCCGTCCGATCACGTGCCTGTGGTGCTCGACCTCGCCTGACGGCGGCCCGGCGCAGGTGTTTTACGCCTACGCCTGGCGCGTAGCTGCACCTACTCGGCGGCCAGTGCCTGCTGCCTCACTTTGCCTGAGACCATTTGTTACTCTTCTGGTCGTATTTGAGCTCGTTGCCGCTGGCCGGCTTCGCCTGTTCCTTGGCCCAATGGCCGAGCGTGAACTTGTTTTCGTCCGTCGTCGGGTATTGCTGGTGCATCAGCTTCTTGGCGAATTTCGTGAACTCGACTCCCGCGTCATGATTATGCTCGTTCTGGACGGCATAGAACCAGTGCTCCTTGCCGCTCACTGGATCCGTCAGCTTCTGCGTCAGATATTTGGGCATGGACAAGCTCCTCTCGCTCGTTGCGTGGGCGTCCGGCCTGCTGGCAGCGCTCACCACGTGACTCAGACATAGCGGCTGCAGGGGGGCAAGGGGTTTTCGCGCTGGCGTGATGAGCCTGAGGCGGCATGCCCTCGGATCACGCCCCCGACGTGCTCGACCTCGCCTGACGGCGGCGGCGGCAGGCGTTGGAGCAATAGCGCACCTGGTCCCAAACCTTTGCCCATTTTTTGCGCCAGGTGAACGGGCGGCCACAGGTGGCACAGGTTTTTTGGGGGAGGTTCTGCTTCTTGTTCAATGCTGTCTCAACCCAGCCAACGTGGAAAATGACGGTTCCAAATCTTCCCTCCCGCCTTTGGCATCAGCCTGATAGGATCATCAGCCAGGACATCATGCACCAGTTGATAGAGCAGCACCGCGCCGACATCGCCCTTCTGTGCCGCCGCTACGGCGTGCGGCAGTTGGAAGTGTTCGGCTCGGCCGCCCGGGCCGCCGACTTCGACCCCGCGAGCAGCGACGCTGACTTCCTGGTTGATTTCCAGCCCGGCGGCGACCTGGCTCCCCTGGAACAGTTTTTTGGCCTGGCGGACGCGCTTTCCCGCCTGCTCGGCCGCCCCGTCGATCTGGTGGAGCGCGGCGCTGTCAGGAACCCGTTTATTCTCGCAAGCCTCAACCGGGCGCGCGAGGTGGTTTATGCAGCGTGATGCGCGGGCCTTTCTTTGGGACGTCCAGCAGGCTGCCGATACGATCCTGCGGTTCGTCGCAGGGCTCGATGTTCGCACCTACGCGGAAACCGAGCTTGTCCATTCTGCGGTTGAGCGGAAATTCGAGATCATCGGTGAAGCTCTGGGCCAGATCGCAAAGCTGGACCCGGCGCTGGCGCGGCGTATTCCCGATATTCGTGAAATCATTGCCTTTCGCAATTTACTGATCCATGGCTATGCCGTGGTGGAGCATGACCGCGTCTGGCGGATAGCCCAGACATCCCTGCCGGGTCTGCGCGCCGCCGTGGCGGCTCTGCTGGATGAACCGGGACCAGGCTGACGTGGCAGAAAGTCAGGAAAGCCACGACAGCCCGTCACTGGCGCTCGCCGCGTGGGGACAGATTCTGAGGGGCACCGCCGATCAGGTCGCCCGGTTCTTGATGGAACGGCCGAAGAGGGCCACGCGCCTTCGCCAATCCAGCCCCTTCACCGACATCCTCTCGGAACCGGAGCGCCTCGCCATCTATGAATCGCACTCAACTCGAATATATCATCCGGCCCGCCAGTGACATCTCGGGTGAGACCGAGATCGTCATTGTCGGCAGCCAGGCCATTGACGCGCAGCCGATGAGATTGACGCTTCGAATTTTACCGTGCGCAGAAGCAGATTATCGAATCACGAAAGGTTTCTCTGCGAACCACTCTATTGCTTTGTGGCAGGCAGGCTCACCGCAGGTTTTGGCGTAACGTTCCGCATCTGCCCAATTCTGTTCGAGTTTGATCCTGGCCTCAGGATGCCATCGCTCCCTTACCTCTCCAACCGGCACATCATCCGTTTCGCTTTGGATGCCAACAAACACGACAAATGGTTGTTGTTGACTATTAAGGCGCGCGTCGTCGAGTAAGCCGCAAATCAGGCGTGTTCCTTCGATATAAGAACAATCGCCATCCAACATCCTGCGAACTGTTGCCAGAATGGCAGCGCGTGTTTGTGTTATGTAGGTGACGTCAATACCCATCTCTCTCAACCGATTTCCATTAAGCGAAGTAGCCGTAGGGTGGGCTTCAGCCCACCGACACACGTAACCATCACCTGCCCGCGTGGCGTTCGCCCCAATGTCCGCCCCAGCGCCTGGCGCCGTGTGGCGCGTTGGTGGGCTAAAGCCCACCCTACGCGACTGAAGGTCTGTCCGAATTGGGCGATAAATGTTGGTGCCGTCGATTGACCATGCACCAGAGGTCTTTACGCAACAAAGCTGATTGTCAGCGGCTCATCGCGCCGGCTGATCGTTACTTTATGCTCCGGGGTTGCCTTGGTTGCCGCGCGAATGATGGGTCAAGACCCATCCTACGAATGCTGCGCACGTCCGGCAGGCCGCCGTAGCCCGCGTTCCGCTTCGCTTCATGACGGGCTACGGTCTGTCGTTGTCCACCGCAATTGCCATGGGGCTTTTCAGCCCATCAGAACTCGGGCGACGCTGGCGGGGTGGGCTGAAGCCCACCCTACGAAGGGACTTACCCCTCACCCCATGCGGTGCAGCGCACAGAGTTTGTTGCCGTCGGGGTCGCGCAGATAGGCGAGGTAGAGTTTGCCCAGGCCGCCTTCGCGCACGCCGGGCGGGTTTTCGCAGGCGGTGCCGCCGTGGGCGAGGCCGGCGGCGTGCCAGGCGTCGGCGGCTTCGGGGGAGCTGGCGGCGAAGCCGATGGTGGCGCCGTTGCCGGCTGTGGCAGGCTCGCCGTTGATCGGTTTGGTGACCGAGAAGATGCCCGACGGCGTCATGTAGAAAATCCGGTGGCCATCGACCGAGGCCGGCGGCACGCCCAGCGTGCCGAGCAGCGCGTCATAGAAGGTTTTGGCGCGGTCGAGGTCGTTGGTGCCGATCATGATGTGCGAAAACATATCTGTCTCCAGGATGATGTGAAGCGCGCGACAGAGCGGGTTAAAGACCGGCAGCGCGGCGGCGTCCAGCCCGGCGCGGTCATTCGGCCGCTTCGTGCGTGACCGTGGGGTCGGCGGCGGGGATCATGCGCTCCAAGGCCGGGATGTCGGTCTTGCCGGTGCCGAGCAGGGGCAGTTTGTCGATGACATGCAGGGTGCGTGGCACCATGAGCTCGCTGATGCCGCGGCGTCTGGCCTCGGCGAGCAGGGCGCGCATGTCGGCATCCTTGTGCGTGGTGACGAGGAGCAGCGCTTCGCCCTTGCGCGGGTCGGGGCGGGCGATGACGGCGTGGGCGAATGCCGGCCACAGGGCCTGTGCCAGGGATTCGGCGGCGGCGAGCGAGACCATTTCGCCGCCAATCTTCGCAAAACGCCTGGCGCGGCCCTGGATGGTGACGAAATTTTCGGGGCTGAGGGTGACGATGTCGCCGGTGTCATACCACCCGTCTTCCAGCGGCACCGGGGCGCCGGCGTGCAGATAGCCGCGCATGATGTTGGGGCCGCGCACGCAGAGGCGGCCGCCTTGCGCGATGCCTGGCACCGGGATGATGCGCGCCTCTATGCCGGGGAGGAGGCGGCCGACCGAGCCGGGGCGGTTGTGTTTAGGGGTGTTCACCGCGAGCACGGGGCCGGTTTCGGTGACGCCATAGCCTTCCAGAAGGCGTACGCCGAGGTGGTCGGCGTAGAGGCGGCGGGTTTCGTCGCGCAGCCTTTCGCCGCCGGCGAAAATCATGCGCATGGTGCGGAAATCATAGGCGTTGGCGTAGCGCGCCCAGCCGCTGAGGAATGTGTCGGTGCCAAAACTGATGGTGGCGTCGGTGCCGTAGGCGAGTTCGGGTATCACCCGGTAATGCAGCGGCGACGGATAGAGAAAGGTCTTTACGCCGGCAAAGATGGGCAAGAGGGTCGCGCCGGTCAGGCCGAAGGAATGGAACATCGGCATGGCGCAGAGCACGCGGTCGGCGGGGGAAAAATCCGTGACGGTGCCGATTTGCGCGATGTTGGCCAAAATGTTGCGGTGGCTGAGGGCGACGGCTTTGGGCGCGCCCTCGGAGCCGCTGGTGAACAAAACCACGCCCGTTGCTTCACCGTTGCCGCGGGCGCCGGGGAGGCGGCGGGCGCGCCAGGCGTCCCACAGGCCGCGCAGCTTGTTGCCGCGGCTCAGCGTGGCGCGCACATCTTCGAGCCAGATGATGCGGACGTGCGGCGCCATGCGGTCGATGACCGGTTGCAGCCTGGCGCGTTCGATGAAGGCGCGTGACGATAAGATTGTGCGCACCTGGGCCGCGGTGCAGGCGGCCAGCATAGCCTCGGCGCCCGCAGTAAAATTCAGCATGGCGGGGACGCGGCCAAACGCCTGGACGGCGAAGAAGGTGACGACGGCACCATTGGCGTTCGGCAGCATGATGCCCAGACATTCGGCGGCGTCGCTGTGTGCCGCGATGCGGCGGCCGAGCACGGCGGCGGCGGTCACCAGCCTGTTCAATGTGAGCGGCACAAACGTGCTGTCCTCGATGATTTTTGTGCCGCCGCCGTAGCTGGCGCGCGCTTGGAGCAATGCTGCGAACAGGGTTTTCTGCACGGGCGCGGTGCTTTGCTGGGCTTGCATCATGCGGTCTTCCAGTGCTGCGGCCAGCGCCTGGCGCCTGGCGCGGCCGGCGAGCGCCGGGTCGGGCGCGAGCGGCGCCGGGGGCATGATGTGCACCGATGCGCGGGGGAACCAGCGTACGCGCTGCTTGCCGCCCATGTGCGAGAGGCGCGAGAAGGTCAGCCCCTCGAGGTGCACCACGACGATATTGGCCCCTGCACGCTCGGCGATCAGCCCGGCGCCGTCATAGATTTTCATCAGCCCGCCGGTGCGGGTGATGCGGCCTTCGGGGAAAATCATCAGTTTGCGGCCGGCGCGGACCAGTTGCACCATGTCGCGTATCGCCATCGGTTTCAGCGGATCGACGGTGAAAATATCGACGAAGGCGAGGAACGGGCGGGCCCACCAGCGCGTGGCGATGCCGGTGTCCACGGCGAACATGATGTCGCCTGGCAGAAAGGCGGCGGCGAGGGCGGCATCCATATAGCTTGTGTGATTGACGCAGATCACCACGCGCTCGCCGGCGGCGCGGTAATTGTGCAGGCCGGTGACGGTGACGCCGTGCAGGGTGGAGAAATAGGCGCGCATGAGGCCGCGCAGCACGTCGCGTTTGCGCAGCACGCAGATTTTTAGCGCAACCGCGAAATTGATGGCGACGGCCACGCCGATGATGGCGGCGGGCGACACGCCCAGCGCGGAGAGGGCGGCGAGTGCGCCGGCAGCGGCGACCATGAAGGCGGCATTGATCACATTGTTGGCAGCGAAAAACCGCGAGCGCTCGCCGGACGCCGAACGTTCCTGAATGGTGGTGAAGAGCGGGACGGAGAACACGCCGCCGCACACGGCGGTGCCGATCAGGCACGCCATTGCCGCCACGCCGCGCGGGTGCAGCAGGATCGCTTCGATACTGGTCCATCCGCTGTGCGGCCCGATCGGCGCCACCGCCCAGGCAAAGAGGCCGCCGAACAGGGTCAGGCCCAGGGCGGCGAAGGGCACGTGGCGCACCGATATCTCGCCGTCGAGAAGCCGGCCGACAAGCATCGAGCCGGCACCGACACCGATGGCGAAGCAGGCGAGCATGAGCGTGACGGTCTGGTTGCCGGCGGCAAATTTTTGCGCCGCCAGGACAGGGAATGTCGAGACGAAGACCAGCGCGATGGTCCAGAACCAGGACAGGCCGAGAATCGCCAGCCACACCGGACGGTTTCTGCGTGCGTCGCGCAGGATGCCGAGCGTTTCGGCCGGGATGTTCGAGCCGATGCGCAGGCCAGGCATGGCAGGTTTCGCGCGCGGAATGGCGAGTGACGCGGCCAGGCCGATGGCGGCGATGACCAGGCCGGCGGTGGCGACGATGGTCGGGCCGTGATCGAGACCGATCAGCGCGCCGCCGGCGATGGTGCCGGCCAGGATGCCGCCAAACGTGCCGGCTTCGATGAGCGCATTGCCGCGCACCAGTTCGGTCTCGCCCAGATGGTCGGGGAGGATGGCGTATTTGATGGGCGAGAAGAAGGTGGATTGCACGCCGAGCCCGAACAGCACGGCGAGCAGCGCCGCCTGGCTGCCGGTGGCGAAGCCGGCGGCGGCCAGGGCCATGAGTGCAAGTTCCAGCAGCTTGGTCCAGCGGATCAGGCGGGATTTTTCGCCAGCGTCGGCCAACTGGCCGGCGATGGAGGAGAAGAGCGCATAGGGCAGGATGAACAGGCCTTGCGCCACGGCGACCAGCGGGCCGCCCTTTTGCGCCGTATGGAAGATGACCATCACGATCAGCGCGTTCTTGAAAAAATTATCGTTCAGCGCGCCGAGCGTCTGGGTGAGGAAGAGCGGCAGGAAACGGCGGCTGGCGAGAAGCCTGGGCATGTGGTGTCTCCCGGTGAATGGGATGACTTAACTAACGGTCGTTAAGTTTGTCAACCGCTGTTGGTGGCGCGTCTTACTCCGCAAACTTCTCGGCTGCATCGCCGTCCGAAAACCAACCACGAAGACACGGGGAACACCAAGAGACACCAAGATGGCGCCTTGATCGCATCGTGCCAGCGGCGGGCATTCGATGGGTTCGGCCTTGGTGCATCTTGGTGTTCTCCGTGTCTTGGTGGTTGCTTTTCGGACATTGCGACCGGGCTTTATGCCGGGAAGACGAGCACAGACGTCCGCAGCGCCAGAGATCAGCGGCTGGGAAATGGTGGGCTGAAGCCCACCCTACGGTCTGAATGCCAGCGCGCTTGCGGCTTCGGCGATGGCGTCGGCGAAATCCTGCATGGAGCCGCGCAGCCGGCCATAGAACAAGAACGTGGCGGTTTGCACCACCAGGCCGACGATCATGGCGGTCAGGAGTGCCGCGTTGCGGTGCGGCAGTTCGCCGGCGTCGATCGCCGCCTGCACGCTGCGCTGGAGGAAATCCATGGGATTGACCTCGCCCGCGGCATCGATGCCGGAGAGGCTGCCGTGCTGGGTGATGAGCAGGAAGCGGAAGCGCACCGTGTCCTCGTCGTGCAGCCGGCAGGCCAGGCGGATCATGCGGTCGAGTTTTGCCGCGAAATCCCCGGCCTCTGCGGCGGCTTGCGTGAGCATGGCGCCATAGGCGGCGTAGCCTTCGGCGAAGAGCTCGTGCACCAGCTCGTCGCGCGAGCGGAAATGCGCATACAGGTTCGGCGCCTTCATGCCGACGGCGGCGGCGATGTCGCGCACCGACACCGCATCGACGCCGCGCGCCACGAACAGCGCCATGGCCTCGTTCTTGATGCGCTGGCGCGTATCAGCGGCCATCCGACGACCGACGACCGGCGACCGGCCTCATAGGTCGCGGTGGACGCGCTCCATGCGCTCGTGCCGCTCCTGCGCTTCCAGGGACAGGGTCGCGATGGGGCGGGCTTCGAGGCGGCGCAGGCCGATGGGTTCGCCGCTTTCCTCGCAATAGCCGTAGGTGCCGGTTTCGATGCGCACCAGCGCCTGGTCGATTTTAGATATCAGTTTGCGGGCCCTGTCGCGTGTGCGCAGTTCGAGGGCGCGGTCGGTCTCGACACTGGCGCGGTCGGTGATGTCGGCTTCCAGGATGCCGCCTTCGGAGAGGCTGGCGAGCGTGTCATCGGCGTCGCGCAGCAGGTCGGCACGCCAGCGGAGGAGTTTCTGGCGGAAATACTCGGTCTGCCGCGGGTTCATGAACTCCTCGGCGTCCGAGGGCGTGTAGTCCGGGGGCAGGGTAAGCATCATGCGGACCAGTCCTCGTTCTTTATGTCCGCACGCCTGGCAGATGGCAGCGGGCCGGGCACGGATGGCACCCGGTCGATGGGCGGGCTTATAGACGTGGTGCCTGGCTGCGCCAAGCAGTTGCCAGTTGCCAGGTTTCAGTTATCAGACAGGTTTGGCGAGTTCTACGGCGGCGCGTAGCTGTATGGCTTGCAGGGTGGCGTCCAGATCCGGGTCGGCGGCCTGGGGGCAGGTGCTGGCGAGCCGGGCGAGGTGCTGCCTGGCGTCAGCGTTTGCATGGCCGAGTATGGAGGCCTGGAGACCTGCGAGGGCGCGGAGCAGGGCGTTGCCGTGGTGGCGGGCCTGGCGGTCGCGAATCTCGGGATCAGGCTGCGATTCGGCGGCAAGCGGCAGCACCACGCTGGCGGGCGCGGGGCTTTCCGCGGCCTGGGTGTGAGCGGCGGCCGGATCATCGCCATCGACGAGGTGCGAAAATCCGGTGTTGGGCGCCGGGCGGCGCCTGACCGGCGACGGCGGCATGTCGGGGCCGGCGGGCAAAATGCGCATGGTTCCTCCGTTACGATGGCGGTGGCGTGCACCTTCCGGCAATACTTCTCGTGGTCTGCTGCGCCGGATGACCACGCCAACACGCCCAGCCACCGCCGCCTTGTGTGACCGACATGCTGCTCCACGCGGTCCGCGGGTGGCATTTTGGCACGCAAACCTTGCGGTTTTGCCAATGGCCTTCGCGCTGCTGTGCGCGAGCGCGTCCGCGCTGCGCGCCGACGTGCGGGTGAAGGATATTACCGACGTCGAAGGCGTGCGGGAGAACCAACTGGTCGGCTACGGGCTCGTGGTCGGGCTGAACGGCACCGGCGACAAGCTGGATAATGCGGTGTTCACCAAGGAATCTCTGGTGGGCATGCTCGAACGGCTGGGCGTGAACACGCGCGACCAGATTACCAAGCTGGAGACCAAGAATACCGCGGCGGTGATGGTCACCGGCAGCCTGCCGGCGTTCGCGCGCACCGGCAGCCGCATCGATGTGAGTGTGGCGGCCATTGGGGACGCGACGAATTTGTCCGGCGGCCAGCTTCTGGTCACACCCATGCTCGCGGCCGATGGCGAAGTCTATAGTGTGGCGCAGGGCGCGGTGCAGACCGGCGCGATTGCGGCGCGGGGGGCCGCGGCGTCGGTGACGCGCAATGTGCCGACGTCCGGCAAGATCGCCAATGGGGCGATTGTCGAGCGCGAGGTGAATTTCGCGCTGGGCGCGCATGAGGAAGTGGCGCTGTCTCTGCGCAATCCGGATTTTCTCACCGCGCGGCGTATTGAAGCGGTGATCAACCGCGCGCTCGGCCGCGACACGGCGCGCGCGGCCGATCCGCGCACGGTGGCGCTGAATTTGCGCGGGCGCGACGTGATGGATGCGCTGACGCGCATCGAGGAATTGCATGTGGAGCCGGATGCGCCGGCCGTCGTGATCATCGATGAGACGAGCGGCACAATCGTGATGGGTGCGAATGTGCGCATCAGCACGGTGGCGATTGCGCAAGGCAATCTGACGATCCGTGTCACCGAGGCGCCGGAAGTGTCGCAGCCTGGGGCGTTTTCCAACGGCCAGACCAAGGTGGTGCCGCGCAGCAAGATCGAGGTCGATACGCAGAATGATCACAAGCTCGGCATTCTCAATGCCGCGCCGACGCTGCGCGACCTGGTGGCGAGCCTGAATGCGCTCGGCGTGGGGCCGCGCGATCTCATCAGCATTTTGCAGGCCATCAAGGCGGCGGGCGCCTTGCAGGCCGATCTGGAGGTCAGATGACACTATCCATTCCGCCGATGTCGTTACCGCCGACGGGCGTGGCACAAGCCGCCGCCCTGCCGGCGGACGATGCGAAACTGCATAAGGCGGCGGAGGATTTTGCCGCCGTGGCGCTGAGCGAAATGCTCAATCCGATGTTCGACACGGTGGATACCGCCGGCGGCTTGTTTGGCGGTGGCACTGCCGAGTCGACGTTCAAGCCGATGATGATTGCCGAAATCGCCAAACAGATCGCCCGCGCCGGCGGGCTGGGGCTGGCTGAGCCGATCTATCAACAAATGCTGCGCATGCAGGAGGGGCGTCGATGAACATGGAATTTATCAACACGCCGCAGAAAGGCGGCCAGATGGCCGCCGCGGTGGAGCGGCTGAGTCTGTTGTTGCGCGAGGAGAATGCGGCGCTGTCGGCCATGGATTTCGCGCGTGCCGGCGGGCTGCTGGCGCCCAAGCACGCGGCGGCCGATGCGCTGGCGGCGGCCTGGCGCGCGGCCGAGCCGGATCATGTGGCGCCGGAAGCGATGCAGGCTTTGGGGCTTCTGGCCGAGGAAAACCGGCAATTGCTCAAGCGTGCGATGCGTGTGCAGCGGCGTGTGCTGGATATGGTGGCGCGGGCTGCCAAAAGTTCGCATCGCGCGGGCGGGTATGGTTCAGCGGGGAAACCTGCGGCCGCACCGGTGCGGCCGCATAATCTGGTGAGTAGCGCGTAAGTCGGTCGTCGGTCATCGGTCGTCGGATAACCCGATACCGACGACCGACGACCGACGACCGTTAGCTGATTTCGCTGTCGTCGTGATGTTCGGCCTCGGGTTCGGCGTGCTCGTGGGTTTCGGGCACTTCGACCTCTTCGATGATCTTCTTGCGGCGGCCGCGCGGCTTGGGGGCGACGAGCATGGGCTCGGGCGCCACGTCCATCGGCACTTCCGGCATCATCTCGGGCTTGGGCGCGCGCATGGATTTGCGGCCGGTGCCATTGACGGCGCGGGCGGCGGTGGTGCGCTTGATCTTGCGCGCGACGCTCGATTTTGCGGCCTTGCGCCCGGCTGCGGTTTTGCGCGTGGTGGCGGCGGCCTTCGTGGTGCGGGCGGTGGTAGCGCGCGCTGCCTTTACCTTCGCGGGACGGCCCGGCTTGCGCCCGGCAACGGCAGCCTTCTTCTTCGTGGCTGTGGTGGCTTTCACGGACTTTGCCGCTGCCGCCTTGGGTTTGCGCCCGACCGTTTTCTTGGTCGCGGCGGCTGTCTTTTTGGTGGTTTTCGCGACCTTCGTCTTGCGCGAGGCTGTGGCCTTGGCTTTGGTCGTCTTGGCGGCTGCGGTCTTCTTCGTGGTGCGCGTGGCCGCGGCGGCTTTCTTCGGACGCCCGGCCGCTTTCTTGGCGGCCGCGGTTTTCTTCGTGGCGCGCACCGCCATCGCCTGGGCGCGCGGTGCGGCGTTCGTCTCTTCGGTGCTCATGATCGAAAAACTCCTGTCTCTATCGTCGGTGTGATGCGTAAGCGGGACATCGCACGCGCGAGCCGGTGCGCTGAAGCGGTGTGGCGCGGTGAAACCATCGCGCCCGTGTCGCGCCTGGCTGAGTTTGCGAATCGTGATGTTTCGCGAATCGCAGACATGCGCTGTTTTCCGCTATCGGCCGATGCGTGCATGCGTGTCAATGCAAACTGTCGATTGCATGTGCGTTTCGACGAAAAAATCTGCGCGCGCATGCGCAGACGCGCTCACTGTTCGACGTTCTCGCTTGCGGAGAGGCCCCAAGATCAACCGCAAAGACGCGAAGGCGCGAAGGTACGCGAAGGTGCTCATGCATGAAGTTTCGTGACGCCACGAGTTCTTGAAGGTTCGGGCCTTCGCGTAGCTTCGCGCCTTCGCGTCTTCGCGATTATTCTTTGGGTGGTGCGACCTGGCACGGCAAACGAGGGGTTGGCACCTCGCCGGAACAGCCGACTTGCCTACAGCCCCCAAGCGAACCATTTTGCACCCATCACCGGAGTAACCCCCATGCCCGACACCATGACCGTGCGCTGGCAGCCCGACCGAATGCCGGCGCAGCCCGGCTGGCCGATGCCGACACTGATGCAGGCGCTGCGCCGCGGTTTTGCCGGGCGCTGTCCGGCGTGCGGGCAAACGCGCATGTTCACCGGCTGGTTGCGCGTGAAATCCGCCTGCCCTGCCTGCACCGCACCGCTCGGCGCCGTGCGGGCCGACGATGCGCCGCCCTATTTCACTATTTTCATCGTCGGGCATTTTGTCATCGGCGTGGCCGTCGCACTCGACCTTCTCGTATCGCTGTCGGTCGCGGCCGAGCTGGCGATCTTTCTGCCGCTGACCGCCATCCTGTCGCTCGCGCTGCTTCGGCCCATCAAAGGTGCGACCGTTGGATTGATGCTGCGGCTGCGCATGGATGCTATGCCCTGACCCTGTCATGCCCCATTCCCCACATGTCTCCGAAACCGCCGGCACGCCGGTGAGGTCGCTCGTCTCCGTCGTGCTCGATGGTGATCACGGCCGCGCGCTCTCCGTGCTGCAGGCGGCTGACCAGGCGCAGGCGGTGCGCGACATTGCTGTCGCCAACCGCTTCGAACCGCATGGGCTGACAGGGCCTTTCGTGCTGCATCTCTCCATCGTGGAAGGGCGGCTGGCGTTCGATGTGCGCGATGTGAGCGATACGCCGATCTTCGCCATCGGGCTGGCGCTCGGCCCGTTCCGGCGGCTGATCAAGGATTATCAGCTGCTGGTGGAAAGCTATGAGCACGCGATTCAGGAAGGTCGGGAGGCGAGTATCCAGGCGATCGACATGGGGCGGCGCGGGCTGCACAATGAGGGTGCGGAGCTGATGGTGCAACGGTTGCAGTCGAAAGTGGATATCGACTTCGAGACGGCGCGGCGGCTGTTTACGCTGGTTTGCGTGTTGCATCAGCGGATTTAGCATGTTCAATGCGCCCCGCTCGTATCGCGAACCCGGTAGAGGTACGCTCTTCCTGAGCATCCGAATAAACCACGAAGACGCGAAGGACACGAAGGATCACGAAGGTGGCACGAGGAGAGACCGGTCCGGGGGCGGGCGTGGATGGGTTCGGCCTTCGTGTAACTTCGCGTCCTTCGTGTCTTCGTGGTTCATTCGAGTGGTCAGGAAGAGCGCGCGCCCAACGGGCGAAAAAATCACTTTAACGGACCCGGTATGAAAATCGACGGCACCCCCTTCCGAAGCGTCTGGCTGGATGAGCGCGACCAATGGTCCGTCCGCATCATCGACCAGACCAAACTCCCCTGGGCGATCGACATGCCAAGGCTCACCAGCGTGCGCGAGGTGGCGCATGCCATACGCACCATGCAGGTGCGCGGCGCGCCGCTGATCGGCGCCGTGGCGGCTTACGGACTTGCCTTGGCGCTGCGGGAGGATTGCTCCACCGAAGCGATGGAGCGCGATGCGGCGATGCTGGCGGCGACGCGGCCGACGGCGGTCAATCTCGCCTGGGCGCTGGAGCGTATGCTGACGGTTTTGCGCAACACGCGCGCCGCCGACCGCGTGCAAGCCGCCTACCGCGAAGCCGGCGCCATCGCCGATGAGGATGCCGCGCAGAACGAGGTTTTGGGCACGCACGGGCTGCCGCTCATTGCGGAAATTGCCGCGCGCAAACGCGCGGCACCGGTTAATGTGCTGACGCATTGCAACGCCGGCTGGCTGGCCACGGTGGATTGGGGCACCGCATTGGCCCCCATCTACAAGGCGCACGACGCGGGCATCGGCGTGCATGTGTGGGTGGATGAGACAAGGCCGCGCAACCAGGGCGCGGCGCTGACGGCGTTCGAACTCGGCCGCCATGGCGTGCCGCACACGGTGATATCCGACAATGCCGGCGGGCATTTGATGCAGCATGGGCAGGTCGATCTCTGCATCGTCGGCGCCGACCGGGTGACGCGCACGGGTGACGCCGCGAACAAGATCGGCACCTACCTCAAGGCGCTCGCGGCTCACGATAATGGCGTGCCCTTCTGGGTCGCCCTGCCCTCCTCCACCATCGACTGGTCGATCGAGGATGGGGTGCGCGACATTCCCATCGAGGAGCGCGCCGGCGCCGAGGTGACGACCGTCACCGGGAGGGCGCTGGATGGCACGGTGGCCAACGTGCGCGTGGTACCGACCGGCAGCCCGGCCGCCAACCCGGCGTTCGACGTGACGCCGCGGCGCCTGGTCACCGGCCTGATCACCGAGCGCGGCCGCTGCGACGCCAGCCCCGAGGGCTTGCTCGGCCTGTTCCCCGAGCGCGCGCCGTAGGATGGGTCTTGACCCATCACGACACGCCAACGCGGCCAGGCCGAGCTGATGGGTCAAGACCCATCCTACGCATGCGTCAGCGTGAGCCCCACCTTGGAAACCGGTTCGCAAACCTTATAGAGTGGTCGGACGGGCACCGCCGCCCGGCATACCAGCCTTGGGTGGGGGGACATGGCTGACATAGAGGTGGGCCCGATCCAGGACCTTGCCCACGCGCAGGCGCGCATCGCCGAGCTGGAGGCGGCTGTGAAATCGCGGGAGAATTTCATCGCCTCCGTCGGCCATGAATTGCGCAACCCGCTGGTGCCGATCGTGCTCACGGTGGAGCGGCTGCGCGACCTCGCCGCCACCGGCGACATCGAGCGTATCCGCCGCAGCATCGACATCTTAGGCAAAGCCACCGAGGCTTTCACCCGGCGCACTACGCAAATGCTCGACCTCGCCCGCATCACCAGCGGCAGTTTTGCGCTGGCCGAGGAGGCGCTGGACATATCGCAATGCATCGCCGACACGGTGGAACGCCACGCCGACATCGCCCGCCGCGCCGGCTGTGCGTTGCAGACGCGCATCGAGGCCGGCGTCGCCGGCCGCGGCGACCGCGCGGCGCTGGAACAATTGCTGGATAATCTTCTCTCCAACGCCTTCAAATATGGCGCCGGGCGGCCGGTGTGCGTGGAATTCAGCACCGGCGGCACGCAGGGCTGCGTGCAGGTGCGCGACCGCGGCGCGGGCATCCCGATCGAGGAGCAGGGGCGCATTTTTGGCCTGTTCGAGCGCGCGCGGAACCATGGCGCGCCGGGACTTGGCATCGGCCTGTGGATCGCCGCCCAGATCGCGGCCGCCATGCGCGGCAACCTCGGGCTTCAAAGCGTGCCCGGCGATGGTGCTACCTTCATTCTGACCTTCCCGCTGACCGGCGATCCGGCGATTCCAGGAACAGCACAGTGACCGACACCGAAACTCATGACCACGCCGCCTATCAGGCCCCGCCGCGCCTGGCCTCCGGCATAACCGGGCTGGACGAGATTCTGCTGGGGGGATTCGTCACCAACGGCATTTATGTCATCCAGGGCACGCCTGGCGCCGGCAAGACGATTCTGGGCAATCAGCTCTGCTATAACCATGTCGCGAACGGCGGGCGGGCGCTGTATGTGACGCTGCTGTCCGAACAGCATGAGCGCATGCTGGCGAATTTGCAGACCATGCGTTTCTTCAATCCTTCCTGCATCGCGCGCGAACTGAATTACGTCAGCGCCTTCCAGTTGCTGGAACGTGACGGGCTGGCCGGGCTTGTCACCCTGATCAGGCGGGAAATCGTCGGCCAGGGTGCCTCGATGCTGGTGATCGACGGCATTCTGGCGGCCGAGGCGCAGGCGAGCAGCGCGCTGGAATTCAAGAAATTCGTGCATGAATTGCAGATGCTGGCGGGAGCGGGCGACTGCACCATGTTTCTGCTCACCAGCGCGCGCGACCAGACGGTCGCACCCGAGCACACGATGGTCGATGGCATGATCGAAATCTGCGACGCGGCCTATGGCTGGCGTAGCGAACGCGACATCCATATCCGCAAATTCCGCGGCAGCGACACGCTGCGCGGCCGCCACGCCCTGCGCATTTCGGCCGACGGCATCACCATCTTTCCCCGCATCGAGGCGCTGCTGCACACCCCGCCGCGCCGCCGCTACGCCAGCCCGCAGCCGCGGGTATCGAGCGGTGTTGCCGGCCTGGATGCCATGCTCGGCGGCGGCTTGCCGGCCGCGTCATCGACGCTGGTGCTGGGCCCGACAGGGGCGGGCAAGACCTCGCTGGGTTTGCAATTCCTGGGCGGCTGCACCGCGGACGAACCTGGGCTGATGCTCGCTTTCTATGAGACGCCCGAGCAAATTCTGGCGCGGGCGGCGACCATTGCCAGCGGCCTGCCGCCGCTGGCCCAATCCGGGATCGTGGAGATTCTCTGGCAAAGTTCGTCGGAGGATTTGATCGACCGGGTCGCCGGCGACCTTCTGGCGCGCATTTCGGCGCAGCGGACGAAACGTTTGCTGATCGACGGGCTGCTCGGGTTTGCCGACATGACGGTGCAGCCGGAGCGTATTCCGCTGTTCTACCGGGCGCTGGCCAACGAATTGCGCGGCCGCGGCGTCACCGTGATGTGCACGGTGGAAGTGCCTGAACTGGTGGGACCTGTGGTACAGCCGCCGATCAGCCACCTTACGCCGGTTGCCGAAAATCTCATCCTGCTCCGCTACGTTGAGCAGGATGCCACCCTGCGGCGGGTTCTGTCGGTGATGAAAGTGCGTGACAGCGCGTTCGATCACCGGCTGCGGGAATTCGACATCACGGCGGAGGGGATTGTGCTCGGGGATGGGTTTGCGGGTGCGCAGTCGGTGCTGTCGGGGTTTGCGCAGGAAACCGCGGCATCCGATAGCGGATCGGGCTGAGCGGTGGCGACGATCCTGGTGGTTGACGACGAGTTCGGCATCGGCGAGCTGCTGGAAGCCGTGCTGCTGGACGACGGCCACCGTGTCATCACCGCCATGAACGGCCGCCACGCGCTGGAGCGCATGGCGGAGGCGAAGCCTGACCTGGTGATCAGCGACCTGATGATGCCGGTGATGGACGGCGGCGGGTTGCGCCAGGCGATGCTGAACAATCCCGAGTGGGCGGAGATCCCTTTCATGCTCATGTGCGCGGTGCCGGAGGCGGGGATACGCGAGCGGATTTCGCAATATGATGCGTATTTGCGCAAACCGTTCAAGCTGGCGGAGATTTCGCAGCTCGTGGCGCGGTTGTTGCAGAGCCGCGCCGCGTAGGGCGGATAAAAATCCGCCCTACGAACCGAAATACCGCGCGAGCCGCGACACCGCCTCGTCGAGCACCTCATCCTGCTTGCAAAACGCAAAACGCACGAAATGCCGCGGCGGGTCGTTTTCATAAAATGCCGACACCGGAATCGCCGCAACCCCGGCGTGCTCGGTGATGGTGCGGCAGAAGGCCGCATCATCGCCATCGAAACCCAACGACGACACACCGGCGGTAACGAAGTAGCTGCCGTCCGACGGCAGCGTCGCAAAGCCGATGCGCGACAGGCCGGCCGAAAGCCGGTCGCGCTTGGCGGCCAACGTCGCGGCGAGCGATGTGAAATACGCATCGTCCTGCCCGAGCCCGGCAGCCACCGCGCGCTGCAAATTCGGCGGTGTCGTAAAAGTCAGGTTCTGGTGCGCCTTGGCCACCACGGAGACCAGCGAAGCCGGGCCGCTGACGTAGCCCACCTTCCAGCCGGTGAGCGAGAATGTCTTGCCGGCGCTGCCGATCCGCAAGGCGCGGTCCGCCATGCCGGGCAGCGTCATGAGCGGGATGTGGCGGGCGGGTGCGAAGACCAGATGCTCGTACACCTCGTCGCAAATGGCGTAGGCATCGTGTTCCAGCAGCAGGCCGGCGATGAACTCCAGCTCGTCGCGGGTGAAAACCTTGCCGGTGGGGTTCATCGGCGAGTTCAGCATAATAGCCTTGGTGCGCGGCCCGAAGGCGGCGGCGAGCGCCGCGCGCGGCAGCTCCCAGTGCGGCGGTTCCAGGCGCACCAGGCGCGGCACGGCGCCCAGCAGGCGGACGACCGGCAAATATGTGTCATAGAGCGGCTCGATCAGCACCACCTCGTCGCCCGGGTCGAGCACGGCCATCAGGCAGGCGGTGAGCGCCTCGGTGGCACCGCTGGTGACCACCACGCCGGCGTCGGGGTCGATGCTCAGGCCATAAAAGCGGGCGTTGGCGGCGGCGACCGCCTGGCGCAGTTCGGGCAGGCCGGTCAGCGGCGGATATTGGTTGCGGTGGTCGAGCAGCGCATCGGCCGCCAGGCGCACGATGTCGGCCGGCCCCTCCGTGTCCGGAAACCCCTGGCCGAGGTTAATGGCGCCGTGGCGCGCGGCCAGCGCCGACATGATGGTGAAGATGGTCGTGCCGGTGGCGGACAGCAGGCGGTTGGGGGACGGCACGCTTGGCACCTCGGTTGGTTGGGCGACGAAGTATGGGGACGGGCAAGCCCGCAGGCAACGCATTGCAGATGCGCCACGCCGGGTGCAGAACGTCATGCAAAGCGGGCGGCATGTCGGCGGCGGCGGAGGTTGCAGTGAAGAAGATCGAGGCGGTGATCAAACCCTTCAAGCTCGACGAGGTGAAGGAGGCGCTCCATGAAGTGGGGCTGCAAGGCCTGACCGTGCTGGAGGCCAAGGGGTTCGGCCGCCAGAAGGGCCATACGGAGCTCTACCGCGGCGCCGAATACGTCGTGGATTTCCTGCCCAAGGTGAAGATCGAGGTGGTGTGCGACGACGAGCGGGTCGAACGCGCCATCGAAGCCATCGTCACCGCCGCGCGCACAGGGCGAATCGGCGATGGCAAGATTTTTGTCACGAATTTGGAGGAGGTGGTGCGGATACGCACCGGGGAGCGGGGGGATCAGGCTGTCTAGACCGACCGTAGGGCGGAAAAGCGAAGCGCCTTCCGCCAATAGGAACGTGCTGCGAGCTCGGCGGTGATGGTGCGGTCGAGAGGTGGGGGTGGCGGAAGGCGCTTCGCTTTTCCGCCCTACGACGAAGAAACAAACCAGAGGATACACAACGACAATGGCGAAAAAGACTCAGACCGCACCGGAACACGACAGCGTGCAAAAGGTGCTCGAACTGCTGCGGGAAAACTCGGTCGAATATGTCGATCTCCGCTTCACCGATCCGCGCGGCAAATGGCAGCACACCGCACAGCATGTCTCCACCGTGGATGAGGATGTGTTCCGCGACGGCTTCATGTTCGACGGCTCCTCCATCGCCGGCTGGAAGGCGATCAATGAGAGCGACATGATCCTGATGCCCGACCCGGACAGCGCGGTGATGGATCCGTTCGCCGCCAAACCCTCGATGATCCTGTTTTGCGACATCGTGGAGCCGAGCACCGGCCAGGCCTATGCGCGCGACCCTCGCAGCACGGCGAAGAAGGCCGAAGCCTATCTGGTAAGCTCCGGCGTGGGCGACACGGCGTTCTTCGGCCCGGAAGCCGAGTTCTTCATTTTCGACAGCGTGAAATTCGGCACCGGCGGCAATTACGGCACCTATCAGCTCGACAGCATCGAGGGGCCGCAATCGTCGCTCAAGGAATATCCGGAAGGCAACATGGGGCATAGGCCGGCCGTAAAGGGCGGGTATTTCCCGGTGCCGCCGGTGGATAGCGAGAGCGATCTGCGCGCGGAAATGCTGTCGGCGATGGGCGAGATGGGTCTGCCCATTGAAAAACATCACCATGAGGTGGCGCAGAGCCAGCATGAGCTGGGCACCAAATTCGGCCCGCTGACGAAGATGGCCGACAATATGCAGATCTATAAATACTGCGTGCACAACGTGGCGCACAGCTACGGCAAGACGGCCACCTTCATGCCCAAGCCGATCTATGGCGACAACGGCAGCGGCATGCATGTGCACCAGTCCATCTGGAAGGGCGGCAAGCCTTTATTCGCCGGCAATGCCTATGCCGATCTGTCGGAGACCTGCCTGCATTACATCGGCGGCATCATCAAGCACGCCAAGGCGCTGAACGCTTTTACCAACCCGAGCACGAACAGCTACAAGCGCCTGATCCCCGGCTTCGAAGCGCCGGTGCTGCTGGCCTATTCGGCGCGCAACCGCTCCGCCTCCTGCCGCATTCCCTATGCGACGAGCCCGAAAGCCAAGCGCGTGGAAGTGCGGTTCCCCGACCCGATGGCCAACCCGTATCTGGCGTTTGCCGCCATGCTCATGGCCGGGCTGGACGGGATCAAAAACAAAATCCACCCCGGCGACCCGATGGACAAGGATCTGTACGACCTCCCGCCGGAGGAATTGAAAGGTATTCCGACGGTCTGCGGCTCCTTGCGCGAAGCCCTGGGCGCACTGGCGGCCGATCACGAATTCCTGCTCGCCGGCGACGTTTTCAGCGCCGATCAGATCGAGAGCTATATCGCGCTGAAATGGAGCGAGGTTTATAAATTCGAACACACACCGCATCCGGTGGAGTTCGAG
>Ga0116231_10002418_pt1 | contig 39027 bp, 28 predicted proteins | sample S1TSphgellanicum_2_FD_89695 | JGI IMG/M metagenome (GOLD analysis project Ga0116231, IMG submission 89695) | Host-associated microbial communities from peat moss isolated from Minnesota, USA - S1T2_Fd - Sphagnum magellanicum MG | ecosystem: Host-associated > Plants > Peat moss > Unclassified...
AGGTGCACTTGTGGTGTGTGGAAGAGATGAAGAATGCTTAAGAAACTAAGGAGGTGTTTTTTACCACAAATTAGCTAGTGATGAAGGTGCACTTGTGGTGTGTGGAAGAGATGAAGAATGCTTCTTAAGCAAAAACACGTTGCAAAATCACAATGGCCTGCGCATGTTGGAGGGCTATGGACATACATTTTCGATAATAAAAATAAAGCATCAATTGAACTAAAGCGGATTGCTAATTATGAGTGCTATTATGATACCAACTTTTGCCTCCGGATGCCCCTTAACAGATCTTTACACTTGTTGACCTCCTAAGATGACTCTAACTCACCTACACACTAGCCAAAACCACATGTTGGTGAATCACCTATTTAAAATCCTAATCTTGGACTAACTTTTTAACAGAAGGCCTTTCCTTTTGCCTTAGCAAGAAGGACTCAATTTGGATGTGGACTTCCCAAATGGTCTAAGGATTCATTGCCACAAGTTCCTGAACTCCATTTGGCAACCTAATCGGAAGTCTAACCTTTAGGTTCATTTTGGAGAGGCCCCAAGCCTCTCTTCAACCCTCCACTTATTTTTGCACACCTTTGTGCTAAGCAATGGCTTACCACACGAAGAGTTGAACTTAGATTGGCATTCAAGTTGTACCATTCATGCCAACATGGTGGCTGCTCCATGGTGGTGTTGACATGGGCCCGAATTGGGGCGAGCCCATTGTGACTATGGCTTGAACATAATAAATCGAAAATAAGTTTAAACAAGAATGAAAACAATCATAAATCTCTATGGCAAGGGGAATGAAGTCATTTCTTGATGCATGTTCCATGTATGATTGTGTCTTTTCTTGAATCACAACTTTGGTTGCATGCTTTATCATAGACAATGCACGTTGTACCATATTTAGGTGGGTTGGATTAGTTATGACAACGTTCGTTGAGGCCCAAAAGCTATTTATGCTAATAAAAATATTGATTCATTGTCAAATGTGGTAAGGGGAAAAATGAAAAACCTCTCTTTGTACATATGCTTCGTTTTCCAAAACAATAGTTACAACAATATCCCAAAATATCGTGGGCTGTAGTGTGTTGATCTTGCACAGGCATCAAAGTAAAGGGATACCAAATCATCAATGGTATGTCCACACTAACAACATAAAAGATGTGCAACTATGGGATGTGGCAAGTTAAATGGTATGTAATGTTGTAAGAAAATGAGCCAAAGGCAAATGAAATGCATGTGTGATAGGGTGGGTTAATGATTAAGCATTGTGGCTAAACCCACACAAGATTGGAGATGTATTCATGTGATGTTTGAAAGAGTATCTATTAAAAATGTGACAAATTCATGCTAGTGTAGGCGGTCCGTCAAAGAAGTTTATAAATGAAGACACAATTGTAACACAAGATTCAAAAGACTTTTTAAAAAGGGGACCTCAAAATGGACAACCTATAGTAATAAAGTTCGAATATCTTGTAATGCCAACTAGAAGGGGAAAATGTTTGTTTGAATATGTGCCATTGCACTGAGAAGAATAGGGCGATCATTTTATTGGAAACAAATGATAAATGTAGGAGTGATTGGAGGCCAATATCCTAAGAAAGTGGGGACAACAAATTGAACCATTGAAAGAAGGCCAAACCCCCCTAAAGAAACATTGAATTGATTTGATGATGAGCCAAATGACCCATCATAGTGTTGAAAGATCATGTTCTCAATAACTTTTCCAATGTAAGCATGGTATATGAATCAAATTTGGTGTAATGTTAGATGATATTTGGAAATATAAATATAATATGTTGTAAATTGTTTGGGTGCTAAGCATAACAAAATGAACACATTGCAAAAGTTGCATGTGGATAGGAAGGTTAGTTCTAGTGTTAAAATCCTCCTAAAAGGCCTTTGAAAAAAAAAAAATCACAAGTGACGTAGAACCCACTAATGCACTTAGAACACAAAAACTTGTGTTGAGTGTGAAAAAAATGAAGAAAGTGATAGATAGGTTTAATCCTTGTGCATACCAAGATACATATGTCGTTACTTGATTCGATTTGTGTAGATTTTGGGTGGATTATTATATGGTTATCTACACCCACTACAACCATACCTACACCACCCATTGAAAAGAGTTACAAAATTAGTGGGTACTCATGGCTAATCATGAGAATGATGAAGGTGATGGTCTGACATTTGGGAGTGAAGTGACTCTCTTAAGATTATTGATTGCATTCATCATCATATCACTTTCAAATTTGTTGTTGTAGAGATGTCACTGCTCTTTCGTAGCTATATGTTCATCAAGTTTGCTTCAACGTCTAGTCACTAAAATGCTTTAGGTGTGACAAGCAAAGGCCAATGCAATGCATGAATAATGAAGATGATATCAATAAGGCCTTTTAAGGTTGTGTCCTATTTTCCATGAGAAATGTAACACAACGACCAACTAGCACGGTGAACAAGCAAGGGAAACACATCAAGCTTGACTCAGTTCAAGTGCTTTTCCAAAATATACTCCTTCATGAATCAAGCCTAAAACACATAATCTTTGTGGGACTACATGTCTTGTGTACTTCAAACACAATCACATTCACTTTATAGGGTGTATAAGTTTCTTACCAATCAAGAGGCTAATAATATACATGACAGAGATGAGCCCTGTTTGCTCTCCCCAAGTCTTGAGCAGTGTTGCCTGGTTCTTGTCTGAACTCCTCAAGAGTGAGGGGGATTTTATATATCTGCTTATTAGAAGTGTAAGAGTAGGTGTGAGTGAGGGTGATCTTATGCCTAGTTATAGGTATCTTATGCCTACTTATATTCAAGCATATATGGATACCTATAAGTAGGCATAAGATCCACCTCATTTATACATATATGATATTCAAGCATGTATGTTGCCCTACAAGTAGAGGCTAAGAAATTTTCAAATGCTTTACATGCTTTTCAATCTTTACAAAAGGAGAAGAAATGTGAGGAAGTAAGGTCAAAGTGTGGAACACATTAAGAGTAGAGTGATCCTTCCTTCCTTTCTTCCTTCCTTCCTTGTGTGTGTAGTGTTTTTTTTGGCTCTTTTTCAATCACAACAAGAAGCTTTCATTCCAACAGGGTCCAAAGAGAGTGATAAATTTGGCAGTTTTGTGGGCCATTGAAAGTCTAGAGGCTGTCCACAAATGGTGCCTGATCCTCAGGATAGACAGAAGTTTCTCAAGCTGCTTCAAGCCCTCCTTCCTCACTCTTTTAGCAAGAGCTTTTGTTGCAAGCTCAAAAATTATGACTTGTGGGGGGGGTGAATGTTGCTTGCTCATCAGGCAATTGCTACAATTGGTATGGAAAATCATAGGCTTCTAACCCAGCCCTGATTTGAAAGAAGTACTCTTGCAAACCCTAAAATTGTTACTTTGGGTGACCTTGCTTAGGCATCACACAAGCTCTGCAGTTGGAAGCCATAATTTTCAGTGCTACCCATCTCCCACTTTGAAAGAACTTTTGTTGGAGGCCAAATTTTTTCAGTGCTGCCCATCTCCCACTTTGAAAGAACTTTTGTTGGAGGCCATAAATTTTTCAGTGCTACCCATCTCCCACTTTCAAAGAACTTTTGTTGGAGGCCAAATTTTCTTCAGTGAGCTATCCCCAATCTCCCACTTTCAAAGAACTTTTGTTGCAAATCCAAAATTCTGACTTGGGTGATGAATGTTGCTTGTTCATCACACATATCACATATGAAGGGTGAATGAGGGTCAATCCACTCATCAAGCCCCCATCCCCTCACAAAGCAATGGAGGGTCGAACCAAAGGATTTCTCATTTAAGAATTTAAGAAAGTCATTTTGGCATTCACAATTGAAGGATGATTTGACAAAGGCTTGTCCTTAACAACATAACCATCAACAGATTTCCTCACATGAAGGGAATCAAGTTGACCCTATTCATGCTACAAGTGTATTTGTATTGGTATTCATTTTTTTGTGGGGTACCCAAGTCACAGTTTTGAAAGCTTCATTGGGTTATTGACATTTGGGTCTGAAGGACTAGTAATTCTTTGCTACAAGTTACAAGGATATCAATACCCACATATTGTACTACTAGTTTTGTCAACAGATGATGCCATACACAAACCCAATGGTACATCCAAACGGAGGTCTTAATTGAACATTGGATGAGATCCATTCGAAGGATAACTAGGCTTCAATTTTTGGGGCTTGCACTTATAAATGACCCAAGGTTTCACAAGTTCAACACTTAAATGGCCTCACATATAGGTAGACAAGTATTGTTATGCAAGTATTTGATTTTTTAGAAAGAACTATCAATTTCAAAATTTTAAATATCATATGTACAATTGATGTTTGCACTTCTTTGTCAAATATTTATTTATTTAAAAAAATTAGGTTAGGTAGTTTCAAATTTAAGTTCCCCTTTTATTTTGGATTTGTATAGTGACCCACTGGTTGGGATGATACAATACTTTCTCACAAGTTGGGAGTTTGATTCTCAACAATTTCAACAAATATCAATAAAACTTTCCATTTTTTCAGCTGAACCTTTTGTGAATTATTTTGTTTTAAACATTAGTCATAGGTATGATATTTCATCAAAGAATTGTCAATTCCAATTTCTTGATAAAAAAATCAAAATAAAACAGCCACCAGTTTTAATTAATTCAAAGGCCTCAAGGAGCATGTGATTTCTAATGAAAAATTCAATAACATTTTACAATTTAATGGTTGGGGTTTAAATTATTATTATTATTATTTTTTGAGAACCATGATTATATATCAGAACTAGTTGTTTGATTTTATTGGGACCATAGTTATGAGGCTTAAAAATTACCCTAAGAATTGTTAGGGTTTGTTCTTATTTCTAATAACCACCCAACATTAGTCATTCAAGTTTGTAGGTTGCAGTTGATGATGCATTGGTGGGTGTTGGGTTACATAATCTATTTGGTCATCCAATCTTGGCTCCCATTGATCAAAACTAGTTGACTGTATTGCTTAGGAAAGCTTTTTTTAAGGAAAACCTCTAGCTGATAATTTAAGTGATGATTCATGAGATAGAATGCAAAAGCTCCATTTGAGCCAATAACAAGTTGTCTATTTGATGAGATATGTTGATCACAACAAATCATAAGTTTGATCCCATATAATTTTATGCATCCCATCATTCAATGGGTTGGTTAAAAGTTAAAACTAATCACAACTTGATATCCAACATGGTTTATGAAGCACCATCATCAATTATCATTTTAGCTACGAAAGCAAGCACACCAACTTCACAAGGTATGGAGACCATTTTAACTCTTGAGAAGGAAATTGATCTAGAACCTTTAGCCTATAATGCATGGAGTGCCACATTTAGGTAGCCTTCATCACACTTAGAATGTTATGTGAAGCATGGGAAGTTTACCATTGATAGTATATCACACTAGTTACAAATATTTCATGTACACATAAATGTGTTGTGTTCAACACCCACAAAATATTCCATAAAGTGCATTTAAAAAGTAATTTTAAAAGTTCATCATTTTTAAATTAAAAAACTTGAGGAAAAGAAGCTTTTTAAAAAATGCGATGCTTCATAATAGACCTTGAACCGCATGATACAACATGTAAAAGAAATTAAACATAGGTAGGGTGAACATGTCCATCACTAATTAGTGGCTTACAATTGAATACTTCAATAGTGCAAAGCCTAGTCGATCGATGGATGCAAATGCCTTTAGCACCGATCAAAAAGATATCTATGATCAAACATCCTATCTTGAATGTTGTGTTTGGATGTTTTTCAACATCCAACTAGAAAAGTGAGTTTTGTGTTCATTCATGGGTGTGGATGAAGGCAATTATATAAAAAAGAAAAGTTTGGATCTATGTTGTTTGTGTGATTCTTTTCTTCAAGTTGAGGACAAGTCACCTTTGGGGAGTCCATATCTTTTTTATTTCTTAATCAAATTGAGTGTTTAAAGAGCTACAGGTGCACCTAGAGGAACTCTAGCGTTCTCTTGAACTCCAAGAATGTCCCCAAAGGAGAACTCTTCAGCTTGTGGGAGACCTCTAAGTCAATATGTGTTGAGACATTGGTTTGCTTACCCTAGGGCAATGAGTTTGCAAGGGAGAAATAGAAATGGCTTTCAAATCACCACCTCTAAAGTCAAAATTTACATTGCTTCAAGCTTGTACATTTAAATAGCAAATCTCACACAATTTTACATACCATATACCCATGATTGGTAATCGATAGATGTTTGCCAATTTAATTAACTTTTCAAAAAAGAAGGTTCCACAACTCCAATTTGAATATTTCAAAAATTTGACAATAAATAATAATTACACAAAGTCTTCTATTCATTAACCATGTTATTGAAATAACTTGATGGTTTGAATTGTCCCCCTATATGGAAAAGGTCTTGACTTCAGAATTCCTTGAAATTTTAATAATGTGAGTTCAAAGATTTTCTTTTTCTTCAAAAGGCCTTCTTGAGAATTAATTAGTACCAAACATTGGTTGTACCTACAATATACAAACCTAACTATGAGAAAATATGAGACTCACCCAACATTTATTGTTACCTTGAGAAAAACCCTTTTTTTCCCCCAAGTGTTAACCAATCACATGTACTCTATTGGTGTACAAGTATGTGATTTGAAGATGTAAACACATTCATTTGAAAATCAATATGAATTTACCTACGTGGTTGAATAATTGGTTTCAAATACTTGTGACTTCATTTTTTAATGGCAAGTTCAACATTTTGTGTTGAAGAATATGTTTTTGGATGGTATTTAATCTAAATTTAAAATTTTTTTATTTTTAAAATGAGAGGTTTGAACCTTGAAGCTAATATTGTGGATATACATGAACCTATACTCTTTCTTCTCGTGCATGACTCGTGTTGGCTAGCCTTGGGTGCATGCAAATTGCTAGTAAGTCTCTTGATGACACCCATGAAAACTTGCTAGACAAATCTTGACATCAACTTTTTGTTTTAATCACCCAAATGATCGTTTATGTCTTTTGTTCCCCTTCCTCTTTAGAAGGGGGAGGTCGGGGTTTCTGGGGATGACTTGTGTGAAGGGTCTAATAGACCAATCGGTGGCAATGACGTATGTGGAAGCCCTAAATTAACATCTATGATTAAAGACTTTTCGTGCTTGTTGCCTATTTGCAAATTGTTTATAACTCTCATGACTTTCAAAAGACTCGTGATTGTCATGTCTATTAGCTAGGCTACGAATGGTTCATCTATGTTAGTGACAATTTGTAAAATTGCACCTTGGGCCAGGGATAATACTTGAATGTCATTTGTGATGTCTATTAATCATGTCCCACATGTATCTTTAAAAATCTTGGTAGGCCTTTTGTCGAGCCTTGGATTTCTCTCCAACTTTAGAAGAAGTGTCGAAGAAATGGCCAACCCAAAGCAATTGGAAGCAAATGGGTAGTGACGACAAAAGGAGGAGGATAAAGAGGAGGATTAGATAAGTGACAAAAAGAGTGTATCATCCTTTCTTCATTATCATCCAAAGTTTGGAGAACAAGATTTTTGACTTTAGAAAAAGGAATTCTCATTGACATCTTCTCTTCGTTTTTTTGGATTCTTTTTACTTGGGCTCCACATTGGTGATGATCAAAGTGACATACGATCGTAATATTAATATATTTTCATTTGTTCCTTGAAGCTTACAATATCAAAAAAATAAAAATGATTATATCATTTTTTTAATAAAATCATTTCCATTTATAGTAATCTTACAACATACAATTCAATATTTGCATGTTGAAAACATTTTTAAAAGAATGGTGTATTGATTACACAAAGAAACTCATGAAACCATATCAACAACACTTGACAAGGGAAGCATGACGAAGCATGCTTCTATTTCAAGGAGGGAAGCATATGTAAAGCTTTTATGTTGGGTGGGGGAGTGCTCCCATGTTCAAGAAATATTGGTGGTGGGCCAATCAAATGGCTCCTTCTGAAAAATAAACTGTGAGTGCACACGTGCACACCCTAACTAGTTACTAGGTAGGGTGTTCTTAGGAAGGGCTATTAGTCCAGGCCAAAAATAGTGGCACCCAAGTCCATGGCTGCAATTTGGGAATGTCCCCCACCCATGGCTTCACCGATCACAAAGGTGAAATGTTATTATTAGAGCTTCTCCAGCGGTTCTCGGTCTGTGATTACGCACAGTACAATTGGACTTATGCCTGTTTGGCTCAGGAAAATAGTTTTGGCTCAGCTTAATCGCACACGTTGCCATGGCTGGTAAAAGGCACAACAAGCTGTGCACCTGCAGAAAAGAGTGTAATAAATATGATCTAACTGCTGTTCAATGTCTCTGATTGGCTCATCTTACTGATTGGTCCATGTGGTTTGCTATTAGTAGTCCCCCACGTATTTGCCGTTCCAGTTTCAGTTTTATTGGTGGGGTTCCAAAAAAGAACATAACAAAACTTGGATGTGAAAAATATTTTTGTAGGGTCACGTACTGAGCACCGCTGGAGATGCTCTCAGCCTGCCTATTCATAGGTAGTAGCTTCATGAGGTGTAGGAGAGATCCTTCTCACTCTTAAGGAGTAAGTGTAATATCCCTCTTGCTCTTAAGGAATAAGCATAATATCTCTCTCCTTTTATACAAGGGACATTAACAAATATAAAAGTGCCCTCCAAATAGAACAAGAAATTTCTCAAGTGCAGTTCAGGTATATAAACTATATCATCAACCCTAAACAATTGGCTTCCTCTCCTCCCTCCTTCTTAAACCAAGAATCAAAGGACAAGAAGAAGTAAACAAGGGTTGCACCCATGCACTAGTTGTTAGGCCAATTGATTCTTCAACCATGCTCCATAAGACCTCAACTCCAAAGCTTCGGGTAGAACTGGACTCATAGAATGGGGGAGGTGAGTCCACCTCTCCAAAATGCCCCAAATGGACATAAATTCAAGAGGCATTCTCATAGATTTGAAGGGTGGAGGGGCAACTCTATCGTCCACCCTTAACCACAAGCACTGATTTTGGGGTCTTCTTCCTGGAGTTTTGTAAGGTAATTTCTCAATTTGGATTGGTATAGTGGTGTGTGAGTTCCACTGTAATTTTTCTAGGTTGTTTCTTAGAGCATTCCCAGGAGTGCTCAGTATGGGACCTTGCACATTACTATTGGATGAAACAAAGTAAAATCAGGCTGGTTTGGCTCAGCAAAATGGTTTTGACTTTTGACCTGGCATTTTGCATAGTTTGCTCAGGCTAGTGAAAGGAAGAACAAAGCTATGCACCTGTGAGGGAAGAGTGTAACAAATGTGATCTGACTGCTGCTCCCTATTTTTGATTTATTGAGCATAATGATTGGTCCATGTGGTTTGCTATTAGTAGTCTCCCACCGATTTGCAATCCCAGTTTTAGTTTTATAGGTGGGGTTGCAAACAATAAATAACTAAAGTTGGATGTGAGAAATATTTTTGCAAGGCCATGTACTGAGCACCAGTGGGGATGCTCTTAGACTAGCTCCACCCAACATTCTATCATCTGATACAACTCTTATTTTAAAAATCTTGAAAGATATTGGGCAACAAAACTTCTCATGTGACTTTCATTTCAGTGTTCCACATTAGAATTGGCCAAAGCTTCTTATCATGTTGGGTAACTTGCCAATTTTTTTTATAATGGGGAGTTAGAGACATGAAGCTCTTTTTAGAATTGCGAGCCCTACTGAATGACCTGACAATTACAACCCATGTGAGGGAACTTTTTTCCCCAACTTATTATTATCTAATTTTTTCATATGCACATATTTAAACCACTGTAAATTTAAATATAAAATTTTAATTGAATTTTGATATTTTATATTCATTTAATTTTTCTCTTTTAATGTTTGATCAAGAAGAATGATTCTTCAAACATTCTTATACAAACTTGCAACATATTGGGTCATAATATCTACAACCATACCATAGTGCATAGATGAGGATAACAATATTATCAAATGCATTATTGTAAATTTCCATTGGTTCACATCTTTTGCAAACAAAAAATGTTTAGTGTGTGACCTTGTATCAATAAGGATTGATGCCATTGGCCCATAATGTACATTCTCCTTTCAAATATAAAGCCATTGTATGATGGTAAAACACATGTAAGGTATTTAAAGTTGATGACTCATTAAGCATGGATGTCCATTTCACATAAGCAATCTAGGTGCATTGTATGGTCACATTGAAAGATTATGATGTCTTTTATCAAATCAAACAAATATTGCACATGGAATGAACATATGAATTGACAAACTATTCAAGACTTACCAACAAAAATTTCCTAATGAACGACTACCATTGAATATTGAAAGAAATTTATTAAAGATGTTAGGCAGAAAAGCTTGCCAACATGCTTGCCAACATTTAGAAGTGTTGTTTTAGTCCATATACGGTGGTGTATAGGAGGAGTACCTCAAAGCACACATGATAATTCTAGTGCCTAGATTTCTCAAGACGCTTGAGTATCCATTTTGTAAGGCAATAAGATAGCAACAACTTGTAATCACCACATCAATATCTTGGGGGACACAAAGAGCTATTCCTAACATTAATCAATGAAATATATCTTATGCTCATGTCACAGTTTCCATTTTATGTTAGGTAGATGCAAAACAACTTACCAATATTATTAATTGAATTGAATTTATTGATATTATTAATTGAACCCACTAACATATAATACTTAAATTTTTTAATATGTATGATTTTTAAAAATTTTAAAATCATGTGAATTAAAAATACCTTATATTAACTATAAAATGATTTTATAATACACCATATTACAGAACTAATTAAATTATAATTTTTACCCAACAACTAATATTTTGCACCCTATATTTTTTTTCACTTGTTTTTTAGATATAAAGAATAATGACACCCCCCGGACCTAAAGGCCATTTAGGGGATTACACAAAGCCTACCTAAAGGGTCAATTAGGGATATTCTAAATTAGGGAATACTTAACAATTATGTTGGGGGCTAACAAGCCTACATAAGGGGTTGCATTTGAAAGGCGTTTGACAAGTAACAATATTGCAGAAAATTATCATTTGGACAAAACAAGGGGAGTCAAGAATGAAATGAATTTGGTATCATTGTAAGGTTGCCGATTAAAATATTCATAACACCTTTAAAAACTAGTTTGCATCAAGATGCAATTTCAATTTGTATGGGCAACAACAAGTTTTACATAAAACACAATTACAATTCATTTGGCTTGTGTTATTGTCATTGCATTCAAAAACATTTGCACAAGTTAAAGGATTTTCTTCTTAAGAAATTTTATTTAAATAATGTTCAACAAATTCAACATAATGAAAGTTGCATGCAAAACATTTTTTATGATGAAAAATTGTTACCCTTTTTAGTGGTCGCATGTCCTCCCAAATGCATGGAACATCTTTGTTCACACATCTTTAGCATCCATGTCCTAACTTTCGAATTAACAAAATGCCTTTGAATGTTAACAAGGATATTTTTTCCCTTGAACCAATTAAAGACATGACAAAGAACTTGAAGGCTCCCCAAATTATAATTCTTCATATTGTTCATCACCCAAATCAAACCCACACACACACACACACACACACACACACACACACACACATTGACATTCAAACCAACAATTTTTTCAAAACCCTCTTGAACAATTTTAACATCAAAACTTCCATAAGAAAAAACAATAACACACCAACTACACAACCTAGCCCAAACATAAACAACTACCTACGTACATTCTCCCAAAATAATTTCATTCACTTAGTGAAACACAAATTATTGTAGATTAGGATTTAAGAAATACTCATAGGTATAATAACAAAGCCTAAACAAGGGTGAAACTACATTAAGGGTAAGCCACTTTTGAGCCAAAAAAAGATGCATGACAAATATTGTAATCGACAGGAAATTGAAATCTTGATGACATCTTTGGCCTATCGTAAACACAAGCAAAAAAATTTAGAATTTGCATGACAACATTTTGGAGCTTGAAGTTCATTTTGCATCAAAATTAATTTTGATCCAATGGTTAAATGAAGAGGATTGGATCAAATCAATATATATAGAGTATGTAACTTACAATTTTTTGATAAACATAAAGTTTCATGTTTGTGGTTCATGAGACATTACTAACAATAGATGCAAGCTACAATGATTCATTTTTTGTGTCCTTATGGACTTTTTGTAAAATGTATTCTATTCAAATGCCACAAATGCATTCTAAAATCATCAATTTGACAAAAATATTTATGGATTAGGATTGTCAACTTGAATAAAATTATTTATTAAGGGGTGAAATTCAATAAATACACACCAATCATATAGTAATGGACTTTTAAAATGGACCTATGGACTATAATCTAGGTTTTGAATTAACATTCAAATGCATTTTTTGTTATGATTTCATCTCAATATTTTTTATAGGGATTCAATATATGATACATGATGGGAAAAAATATATAGATTGGAAAACATTACAACAAAAACTTTAACCAACAAATAACTATAGACTTTTGAATGACTAGATTTGGACCTTATTTTCAAAAGTCCCGATCTTGGTCATTTTTTTATTGAATTGATATTTTTTTTCCCCTAACATGTATGATAAAGAGTTTTCTAGATGGGCATCCTTTCATATGGACTTTATTAATTGATTAATCACCACATAGGGCCCACTCGACATGGAGTTTTAATGTTTTCTCCATTTTGGTGTTACCTTTTCCATTCATATGGACTTTTGGGACTGGGAATCTTGCCACCATAGCTTGCAACTACCTTTAAACAAAAGAAAACTAAAATTTCCATCTTTAAGATGTCCTCCTTTTTCATATGGTAATGGTTTTCCTAAAATGAAAAAAATATTATGCATTTATTGCTAAAAAAATGCAAAAAAACATATTTTTTGAATGTAAATTGATCTAATATTTGACATGGTCTTAGATTTAATTGCTGATATCAATATCACTTACCCAAAAATTGACCTTAGTTTTGACAAATATATGCAAATTTTCAACCTCTATGACAAGTATTATTTTGTCAAAAACATATTCCATATATACAAGATCTTTAATTTTTGTTGAATTTCAAAAATAATTGACTAGCTTAACTCCAAAGCTAATCAAATATAGTTAAAATAGACAAAAATAATTCAAAATGCAATGTCCATATGTTACCAAATATATTAAATCGTAAAAAGATTATCCTTGTGATTATAACTTTTGGAAGGTTTATTGTGTTTTCACCCACAATCACATTGCTTAAAAATTTTCACCCTCATGATATGGTTGATCATATTATCTTGATTTCTTTTTTTAAAATTTCATCTCCACACACATTGATACTTCAATCATGGAAATTTCAAAAATTATAAATCACACATGTTTCATTTAAACTTCAAACCTAAAAGACATAAGGAAGCTACTTTAATTCACAATTTTACTTGTGTTAACTTTAGTAACAATATATATTGTGTTAAAAACCTTAATACCATCACAATTATTTTGTAGATCAATAGACCCCAACAATATTACACATGCCCATTTATAGCATATGTTCATTTTTTCTATGGTATCCAATTCCTCACCTATTAACTTGCATTCTCCAACAACAAGCTCCCCAACATGGGCCCATTTATTCAAATATCATCACACTTTAGTTTCCATGTAAAAAAATGCAAACCCTTAAGGTTATTTGCAGATTATTAAACACCCAAACCAAACACAAATTCCCCCACCTCACTAAGACCTTAACTTTTATTTTATTTTGTCATCCCATCCTTAAACATTCCACGTTATTAAAAAAGGTGACCATTTTATAGCACATGCAAGGAAAATCAATGAATAATACTATAAGTCTGTAACCTCATTGAAATCAACCATCCTACTTTTCAACACAACAAAAAATGGAAACCTTCCTTGTTAAAAGTCCTATAATGCAACACAATAATGTTGTTTGAATTCACATTTCCCACCTTCCCTTCCTAACTATCACAAATCATCAGTTGAAATCCAAAATCAATGCCATACTAATGCCCACAACATAATTTTTTGCATCAATGTCAAAGTTGAATAAATCTTATTTGCAAATGTTTCATATGTGGACAATGAATAATGATAATTAATATACACATGACAACACGAGCACACCTTGGCTAAATGAAAGTCTTTGGTGTAAATTAGTTGACCAGTTTATGAAATCTTTTAGGTATGATTCAAAGAAATGATACATTGGCCCAAAACAATGTGATTTAGCTACTCATTAAATTGTAGCTTCCATTTTGGATGCATCATGGAAGGACAAATATGCACATAGATTTCATGCTTAAATGATCATTATTAGCTTGAAACACCATTATTATAAAACATGTCCCCATTCCATTACGGATTCCACTATATAAAAACAATAATTTATTGAACAATCAAAATTGTCAAATTGGGATGGACAAAAGAAAAATAAAAAAGAAAAAATATATGCCTCCCATTTGAATGTGAAGATTAAACATCTTCAAAACAAAATATCCAAATTACAAGAGAAACCCTTACCCATCTTAGATGAAATCAAAGGTAAGAATTATGTTGTTCATTGAACCACATGGTAGAATTGTCACTCCAACAACTCATCATAAAAAAACCCAACCTTGTCCAAGGCATGGACATTTTCATCAATGATTGAAACTTCTTTGGTCAATAAGGCTTCCATGAACTTTTCTTCTTTTGCACAATCCAAACAAACATCATCATGCCACAATTTTAAAACCATGATTAATTTATCTAAATGCAACCACAAGATGCATAAATGCCTTACTCTCATATTCTCCAACCATTTTAATTGATTCACCCTTCCAACCACAACGGTTAACATATCAAAACTTTTAAAACGAGGATTTAATTACATCATCCAAAACATGTTGTGAGCCCTTTGACGGTTGTAAACAATAACAGAAGATAAAAACAAAGCCAAAACAACATGCACCTCTCCCCTAATCCATATTTGTAAGGCTTGGAATTTTGATTTGAAGACCCTTCTTATCAAAATGATGGGGATGGCCTCAAACCTCTGAATTTTATATTGCAAGATTTCATTTATTGAATAGGCAATTTGGAATGCATTTGAGAGCAACCAATAATTGCATGTTTGATTTAGGATACGATGTTTCACCACAAAAAACATCATATCAAAAACTATTTTGTGAATTGCCCATGTGTGTGCATTTAATAATTGAGCTTGTATTTCCCAAGTTTTTTATTATCCATAGTGGGTCAAAACCTATAACTAGGAGCCAAAAAGATTACTTTGGGAAAGGATTGCAAGTCCTTTTTCCCAAAAATAACTTTTACATGCAAATGAATTTTTGAATGAAATTTTTTGTATTTGTTCTAAAAAATATTAAAATTTTCCCCAATGCATCACTTTTTTTTTGTTAGTCATTATTGAATAAATTTGAATTTTTAAAAGTGTTAAAATTCCTTATAGATTCAATGTTTCATCTTGAAAAATGGTCAAAATTTTAGTCATCACTAAAAATTAAATTTCACATTCTTTAATTTTATCATACTCTAAGCTATAACTTTTCTTAATACATCATCTACATTATAACCCATTTATGTGTGGTAAAAGGCCTTTGAAGCTTTGAAATTTTGAAGTAATTTTGAAACATTCTTGGAATTTTTAAAGTTTTAAAATTCCACATTTAAAAAATTATGAATATTTTTTGAATGTGACTAATATGTTCTTATCATCTATATTTTATTCAATGAAAATTATTTTATTATATGAGACCTTTTAATAGTCCTTTACAAAATTGATTCCATCTAACACAATATATAGGTATACATTTTCAAACATCCTAAATTAAAACCAAAACTTAAAATTTGATCAAATGAATTTTTACTCTAAGTTCCTTGACATTCACATAAAGGGAAAGATGCTAACTTGCCATGATTACTATGGTTTTAAATGATAATAAAAAAATGAATGTTTGATTTTGATTAATTTTGTTTAACATTTGACATCCTTTTTGGCTTCTAGTTACGTGTTTTGATCCTAGTGTAAATTATTAACATCTTCATATTCTATTTGGTTTCTTGGAATAAGATTACCTTGCTTGCAAATTTAATCTTCACCAAATTTTTGAGTTTATAATGAGGGAGTTTGAGGTCCATACAAGCCTTCTTCCTCTCAATGTACCCCTTGTTGGACTTCTTGGTCCAAGTGCTGGTTTTTTACAACTTGGATGGTCTATTTTTTAAAATGATTTCTCAAAAACCAATTACAATTTTTGTATCATTATAAGCATATTGACAAGCCTTGTTGAAGGCATGCCAAAAGCAAGTACCTTGCCAAGGTGTTTCAATTGCCAAAAGTACACATTTCACGACAAAAGAAAATGTTCTTGCAAGGGTGAACAAATTTTCACCTTCATCTTTGACATATGCAATTACTTTGTCCAACAATTTGTATGAAGACAAGAACACCTTCACTTGTGCGTACCATTGTAGCTCTTGTTATACCCACATATACAACTTAAAACAAAACCCCAATAATATGACATGGCACCTAGTTTGAATTGATGAAATTTATAACCAATGCAAATGTGTCAAATCCGAACTTAGTCATCCACAAGTTGAAAGAAATAGTCACTATAATAGATCCATCTCAAATAGGAACAACACACTTTTCCATGGTTTTCATCATCATAAGGGGAATGCCATCCTTCACAAAATGTTTCTGATTTAGGATCACAACATGAGGGTTTTGTTGCAAAATCAAATGATGGAATTAGTGGTTTTCTAGAGTAGAAATTGGAAGGTACCTTGTGACAATGTATAATATGAGATTTTCATGGAATTTTGTGGCCTCATGTCTTCATCATTATAGAGATCAATGCTTTCAAAATGTTGAATAATTACATTATAATCAATACCCATTTGTTGTTTTGACCTTTGTGAACCCCAAAATAATGAGTAGGTTATAGATGTTGTAATTCAGTAATAAGTTTAATGGTGAATGATCATTAATTAATAAATTTCAAACAAATAGGTGTTAAATAATGGAGTTAAGGGAATGGGTATTTAGTTAGTTGAAATGTTGGTAAGTTCATTAAGTTAGTTATTTCTCCAAGATTAGATGGAATTTCAGTCCATTCTGGGAATATTAATTAAGTGGATTAAACTGGACATAATTAGATTAAAAATGTGGAACAATGCAAGTAAGAAACTTTGAGTAGTAGAAAAGGCAATGATGTTAGTTTATTGAAGAATAGACAATGATGATCGTTAAACTATAATGAACCACAAGTAGGCTTAGGGATTAAATGTTTTCAACTATGGTGTTACAAAATTATTGTAGGCTTGATAGGTGTTCTAGAAGAAAATATTCTTTCGTTTTTAAACCACTAGCATCATAATTCATTATTGTAACTGTAAAAACTCTAGGATATGGTGCATAATGTGAGGAAAAAACTTGGCCTTATGCTTTGCTTCAACTTGAAGTATTGGACCTTGCAACCAATGATAATGCCCAATGCCCAAAATTGTAGACAACATTAACACTACAACTTCCTCACCTTCAAAAACACCTTCGTACGTGATTTTGGGTTCGTCAGTTGTAGTTGATTTGACTTTCAAGACTAGCACCAAGGAACATGAATCAATCCCCAACCTTTGATGCCAATGTCGGGTGATGCGTTCGAACTTGATTGGAGGGTGCACTTGACGTCCACCTATTTCCTCTTCAAGCCTAGGAACCTGTGTTAAATTTACCACCAACGAAGGATTATAAGATTTTTTGGCAGTTTGAACAATTTGAGCTTCACGTGATTCTAAACTATGTTGCGCCATAGTGTTAATTATGATGCTTGGTTCGAAGAAAACATTTAAGTATCTGAGAGGTTAGGTTAGGAAATCGTGGGTGGTTGAATTGTAATGGTGTGCGAATTATCTTCATAATTAATACTTTAATTTTTTTTCATTAGATGGATGATTAAGTCTTTAGGAGAATTAACCATGATGAAATTCATGGTTATCATAGAAAATTAGAAGGGGTCAAATGTGTGAAATAGGACGGTGCATTAGAGGGAAAGGTGATTAGTTAAAGGATAATAAAAGGGGTTTAGGAAAAAGGTAGTTTAAATCTGGATGAAAAATTTCATTTCAATCATCCAAGCGTGAAGAAATTTATCATGACCAAAATAGGATTTAATCTCATTGGATAGAGGATTCTCATCTTTAAGCAATTAATGGAAGGGTTAAAGGATGGACCACCTCCTTCAATTTTCATTGGTCCATCAAAATCAAAAGATCAATTGATTGGGGGAGGAACCAAGGGAAGGATTTTCCCTTGTTCTCATTGGTCAAAGAAGAAATGTCAATCATGGTATACAAGGGGAAAATGGTGCAGCCCACTTAAGATGGAAAAAATGAACCTCTTTTGGTGATGAAAATGATGACCTTTTATTCAACCTTATGGATGATGGATCAAAATTGGAAGATGAAGGGAGACATATCTAGATGTGGAAGAAAGAACAAACAATTCCAATGCATAGGGAAATTTCCTCTTGGGTTGATTGGTGGATGAACCATCCCGTCCAATTAACATTGGATCAAAGATTAAAAGAAGGCCATTGATTGGAGGAGGGAGAATTGGAAAAGATTGTTGCATTTTCATTGGTCCAAGGAAAGAGGTTCACCTTGGAAGATGGAGGGTTGCTTGAAAGGGCAAAAAATTCTTGGGCTTCTTTCTTTCACACTTGCATGAAAATTGAAATGTATGTGATGTGAGAACCATAGGAGAAAAGTAGCAAACAACATAAGAACCAAGTGGAATTAGGAGGACAAGAGAAAAATAGGTGAAAATATGAATTGAGATGAGGAGAGAAAAAAAAACGTGATTAAACAACCATAACAAGGTATTGGAAGTTTTAGAATTCGGATTGTGTTGAAAATTTAGGGATGACTTATTGAGGAGTTTAGAAAGTTTGCAAGCTTTATAAACCTCAATTTGAGTATGTAAAAAAAAAAAGTTATAAGAGTTAGAAATGAACTAGGTCCAAGATTGTCAAATAGTTTTTGGATTTTTATTTCCAATTGTAGTATCTCTTTGATCCACCAATGGATCAACTTGAATTTTGGAATTTTTAAGAAAATAGAAGCCAAAAAATCATTCCTTCAAGTTTTAGCAAGATTGGAACATGGTGTTGGGAAAAATTGTGCAAGGAATGAGCCGGGGTGAACTTGACAACAATTTAGCAAAACACTAACCACCTTGAAAAGTCACTTTTGCCTTCTCCTTCTTTGTTTTGAGTTCATAATTCATTGACATGAGTTTGGCAAGTTAGAATTAAGTGTGAAGAGTTTTAGAGTCATCAATTAAAAATTGTAGAATCAGTACACCAAAGATTAAGAAAAGGTTAAAATTGGATAACATGCCATTCTGATTCCAATTCTTTTTATCGCACCATTAGATTACGATTAGAATTTGGGATTAACTTTTAGGTTACAAGTTTTCAAACCCTTGTGATTTTTAGATCAATCTAATAGAGAATCTAAAACTAATAATCTTTTGATCATAATGGAATTGTTATGATTGTGTGTATGAATTTGATTCTTATGTCAAATGGAAGTTCTTGATTGTAAACTTAAGTTTCATAATCAAAGACCATTAAGACCAAACGCTATTAACTAAGTCAAAATTTACATGTTGAATTCCCAATTCATGTAACACCACCTTGAATTTGTTATAAAGTATTTTCAAGCCTTAAAGCTAGGGTGAAAATAATAAGTCATAACCTTTTTTGGCCCGGTTCTTTTGTTAAAATTATGACATTGACAATATTCCACCAAGAGTAAGCATTTGCATCTTTGGAAGTAATGTGATTCTTCATCATTGTTGTTTCGTGGTTTTCAATGTAAATAAATGACCGTAGGGTGCAAATGGGATAACACAAACCACACCCGTTCCTTTGGGTAACTACTTATTGGGTGTTTAGTTTGAAATATTCTTAAAATATTTTGAACAAAAGTTTTTAAAAAATCTTGAAAATTCTTGAAATTTTTTATCACATTATCATGTTATAGTTTACATTAAAAAATTGATGAAAATATGTCATTATAGTATATATACCAATACATTGAAAATAATCTTATGTAAAAGTAATTCCATTTGAATTTTTATTTTTATTTTTTGAAATGTTAAATGCACAAAACTAAACATTGGTTACACTTGTTGTGGTATGTCTTAGCGTGACCACACCACACCTTTTCTTTTTTACTTGGTGTTACCAAAACTATGTGTTTGTGAGATAAAGTGGCATACCACACAATGCATTATTTGAACATTTTTAACATTTATTACATTATTGTTGTTTATTAGAAAGAGGGGCAAAGGGAGAGAATGTTTGTTACTTTCGATCCAATTTATTATTTAACTTTAATTGGTGTAGCAATGATGCCTAGGTAACATGTACAACTTCATTTATAGTGCTTTCAATTCCAATTATAACATTGAACATAAGAATAAAGTTACATTATTTTCCTTTTAAACCCCCACGCCCCTCCCAAGATCTTCATCAAAATCAATGAAAGGAAAGCTTAAAGCTTCTTGAAGCTCATGTGCACTTTCATAGTTGACCATTGGAATCTTGTGCCAAACTATCACAAGACCACAAAAATTCAAAAGATAATTATGTGAATGGAGAAAAGATGTGTGTGAGTTCCATAAAAGAATTATTCATCTAATGTGTGCAATTAAATTAGATTTTAAAATTAACAAATGTAGATCTTTGCACCTACAACCACTAGAAGTGAAGGTTGGAAGTTTTAAAAGTGTTGCTCCAATGCCAAATGTAAACATAGCCCCCACACAAAATAGGAAAGATTAAAAAAAAAACTAATTCTTCCTTGATTACCAACCCATCAATTATTCTTATCACTCCATCAATTACAATATCACAAGTTTATATCATTCAAGTTGAAAAGGTGGCTACTCATTCATCTCTAAGCAACCTCCAATTCAAGAGCAAATGGGAAGGGGTTGATGCAAATTACAATGAATAGGTTTAGGGTTTAATAATAACCTACTTGATAACCTATTTGGATAGAAAATTCAACATCCAAATAGGTTATCAAAATTTGAAATTTCAATAACTAATAGTTAAGGTTGTTTTCAATTATTAAAATGTTATATACATGGCTAGGTAGGTTATTTTTCATTTTTCAAAAAAATCAACAACTAATTGGTAGGTTATTAATAATTGGGTCTTTTTCAATAATCAACCAACATCAGTGGGTGCCAAGTTTGAACCTTGGTACATAAATTGATAATGGTTTTGATATCAAATACATTGACTTGAGTAATATGAACATCATACTAATATATCACAAACTTCATCTGCCACGATCTAATAATAATAGTTATGTGATTTTTATTTTTTCATAGGTTTGTATTGTTTGGAAATAGATGTTGCATGTTTAAAACATATTTAAGTATGATGCAAGATTTTATTGTGCATAAAAAAATTCATTTTATTTATATATGCTCCATATGTGTTTCAAATGCAAACCTTTTTTTTTTTTGGGCTTGATTACTATTGTCAAATCGTGGTTTAAAAAAATTGTGATGTACTTGGTTGGTAGGAACTTGAAGTGATTCCAACTTCACACTAGGGTCGTATTAGTCTTAATATTAAGAATATACTTGTTTAACACAACCCAATAATCAACTTCAAGTCTTAATGTCCAAGACTAGGCTTGTATGAAATTTTGTAAAAAAATTCAACACCACTACTAGGCTAATATAAATTTTAAAAAAAGATCAAATACTAATACCAATTGGTATGTTCAAAAGTTGATACCCACCCAATATTGGTTTCAACCAATATTGGGGACGAGTAAATCTCTTACCTTGATATACATGTGAACATATAGCTAGATAAAATTGACATACCTTAATCAATTGGTAATTTTTTTTATTACCTTCTTAATTGCCCCACCTCACTAGTAAATATTTTAGACTTACCATGTATTTATTCTACATGGCTAATGGGCAATTATTTTGAAACACATAAAAAAGAAGGTATATGTCCCAATCATTATATATCATAAATGAATTTCCATATTTTGCAATGCATGTGGTCATGATGGATTTGTTCAAATTATGGTGACTACATATTGACTCTCTATATATATATGTTTGACATTTTATTCATGTTTGTTACATTTAAAATGATCTTGAAAAAAATTCTTACCATTTGCTCTTGGAATCCTTTTAGATTTTATCACCATTTGGTATTATAAGAATGCTTTTGAATGTATTCTTAAGGCTACTGATTGGTTCTATTCTATTTTGTTAATTGTTTTGAGAGGATGTTTTGAAGTTTCTTGTGTTCACAATTGCAATGCCAATTGCACAAGTAATTTTCTTTCTCCAATTTGAAACGTTCTATACTTGTGTAAATATCTTTATTTACCATATAATATATATGTATAGGGTAGATGATGAAATATTCACCCCTATCCTTACCTTGTGAAGAGGGCAAATGTTTGTCATCTACCTTTACCAGCTTTCAGAATTTAAAAAAATAAATTATATATATATATATATATATATATACCTTTATCTAGCTGATATATTTTTAAAAAATTTGTGTTCAACCTTACCTAATTGTTATATTGAGATCAATATGCCTGTCCAACACCTAGAAAACCTTAATTGGAGATGATTAATAATGATCCTATTGCCCAAAATTAATTCATTTTGATACTTGAGTGTCAAGCCTGAGCATCAGATAAGGTAATACCATGGTAGAAACCTCAATAAGTTTTGGGTCGCTTCAAAAATAATGTAAACTCGTGTAGTTTGTGCCGTTGGCCCAAGTTTGAACCCATTACAAAATAGGGAAACTCAACATGTGAACATTGTTTTGCAATGTATGTATCAATTTTTTGAATAACCAAATATGAAAGGAAATCATATGCTTGAATTGAATGGTAAGCCTTCAAGTGTTACCACATTCTCAACTAATTTTTCCTTCCAAAACCTGGTTTTTTGGAATTTATTTGAAAACACTTAAAAATCAATATCTCCCACATTCTGAATCCACATCTTACCAAATAAATTCCATTGAATCCTGCTCATCAAGATCTTTCCAACAACACCAAAAGCACATTCCAATTCCTCTGAAATTTTCAGCTACGATTTAATTTAATTTTCAGTCAAGAAATCATTCAATATTCAAGAACTTCTGCACCTCAAGACCAAACGCCATGAAACCAAAGCCCATGCACCCCTCCTCCTTAGAGCTTTCCAAAGAGACCAAGGAGACCAAGAATGCGATATGAAGCATCCTTGTTCTGTGGATCTCATAAGTACAAAACAAAAGAAAACAAACAAACTACCTTGCTTCATAGATAGATACCTGTCCTCAGATCAAATCAGGGTTTCCAAGTCCAAAATTTAACATTTCCTGGGTATAATATAGCCTCTAAGAGGCCTTACTCAAGAAGGTGAAGGTACCAGTGTAGGCACTACTAGTTCATCATGGCTAGAGTAAGGAACTAGCTGGATCAATAACTTACTTGCCTCTAGTATAATTTAAGTCTCTAAATTTAAAAGATAATTACTTGCTAGAATGCAAGGGCCAAAAAAAAAAGAAAAAGAAAAAAAACACTCTGGTTAAATTTTTCATTAATTTTGTACTGGAAGATCCTAATTCAAGGGGGGTAAATAATAAGTGATAAGTAATTTATATTTAACATTTTGATACTATGAGGCAATAGGTAGGGTTTAGGGTTTAGGGTAAACCCTAAACCTGGGTGTTGGATGCTTTAGGTGAGTAAGAATTTGAAAAGCTATGAGGGTTGAGTAAATCAATTAGGTAACTAATTAAATTAATGAGACGTGTTACGCAAAAGCATTTGGTGAAATTTCCTAGTGTATGTATTTTGACCAACACCTTATCACCCCCCCTTTTTTTTTCTCCCCTCAAGAGTGAGAGGGATTTTATGCCTACAAAGTCTCAAAATGTGGGTCTAACTTAGTAGCTACAGGCTCCTCTGAAGGCCCTTATTTTGAGAAGGACCCATTCTTTAATTGCACATATCTTTCCATTCATATGCACACATCTCATCAACTCTATGGGTATCTTTATTTCTTTGTACATTTTCCAAATCTACAAAGTGTTTATAAATAAAATTTTGCAAGGTTCCATCAAGAAGTCATCTCTCGCAAGGCCCTTTATAACATCTTCAAAACACATGGATTTTTAATGGATAAATTGTAAATTCTGTGTAATTGTGGTGAATGAAGGTAGGAGAGAGTGTTAGAATTCTTGTACTTTTGTATTTTTGCTTGCTAGAGTTAGGAATCGTTTGTAAATGGAACCTGTATCTATGTTTTGGGTAGATTTCTCACTCTTGCAAGAATCAGAGTGGAACCAGTTCTACATGTCAGGTAGATTCTTCATCTTTGGCAAGAATCGGCCTTGTTTTCTTGGTCAGGTGTTTGTTTCAAGGTTTTTCTGTTTTCAGTTTCGTTTGTATTTGGAAACTAGATCTATGTTGAGGGTAGATTTCAAACGCTTGCTAGAAGCGAGCGGAACTAGATCTATATAAGAGATAAGATTTTTGTGTCTTACAAGAATCAGCCTTATTTTTGTTGGCAAATTGTTTCAAGCTTTTTTCAGTTTCGTTTTCATTTGGGACCTATTTATATCTTTACGTAGATTTCTGACGCTTGCAAGAATGAGGCGAACTAGATCTACATATCCCGTAGTTTTTTTTGGTAATTGGATTTGTTTTTCTCGGTCAGGCGTTTCAAGGTTTTTTGTTTTCAGTTTCGTTTGCATTTGGAACGTATCTACGTAGACGGTAGATTTGTGACGCTTGCAAAGAACCAGGCGGCACTAGATCTACGTATCAGGTAGATTTTTGTCTCTTGCACGTGTCGGCCAACGTCCCTGGGTCAGGTGCTGCTTCAGGGTTTTTGCTTTCGTGTTTTTTGGAGACAAAAACCCATCGCGCGTCTGTGCAGCATCTTCGCGTTGCAGAAATTCGGGAGCCAACTTCTATCTATGGGAGTTGACGAGTTTGAACGGATTTTCCTCGCACAGAATTTCCTGGTGGGTATGAAGAAGGCAGAGAAATGGCGGAATTGTGTGAGGCATAAGACAGATCGTACACTTTCCCGGAAGAAGAGGAAGAAGAAGAAGAAGAAGAAAGCTTTGAATCTTCGATGATCCGTAATCTTCAGTTGTGAGCTGCGTCACGGGAATTTGAAAGATTTGGTGATGAATCTCATGAAGAAGAATTGATGTGATCCAGAAACGAAAACACAAGATCCAAAGAAGTGACTTTTGAGAGCTAATATTTGTGGTTCAAGGACGTTTTTTGATGTAAGCTTTTTCAGAGATAGGAGGAAAAGGAAGAGGAAGAGGAGGAGTTCAGGGGCATAAGAATTCCCACACCTATGCATGTTCAAAACATGGATCAGATGATGAATACAAAGAGTTGAGATGGTGCTTGAAAATCGAGCGAGGATCGCATTTTTTTTGCTTTGATGGTCTCGGGAGAGAGAGAGAGAGAGTTGGACGTCAGTTTGAGAAGTTACTCGAGCAGCTCTTTCATGAATTTCCCCCCTCCCGTTGAGTCTAGAACTGAATCGAGAATGCAAGTTTAGCTCACAATCTAGAATTTTGAAAGAATTGGTGCGCTAGTGACGAGGACGTGCAGAAAAAAGTTTTGAAATTCTCGAGCAAAGTTAGAACTAGAACTTCAAGACCACATTGCCGGATGCTTGCTTCGCGGATCAAAATTTTACATAATTAATTTCCCACATTCGAGGAAGAGGAAGAAGTGTCAAAGCAGATCGCGACAATATCTTTGTCTTTTGTGTGTGCGTGTGTTCGTGTGTGCGTGTTTTCAACTTTCAACAGCATCATGGGGATGGGCAGTTTGGCGGCGACAGCAATCGAGGTACTGATGCAATCATGGGGAGAGTTCAACGTGTCCTTGGTGGCCGCACTATCTGTGATGTTGCTCGCAGGTGTCCTGCATCAGGCAATTATGCTGAAGGACAATGACAAATCATCGTCGACGACAAATCCTGAATCGAAAGGACGACTACAAGATGATATACTCCCAACACCATTGAAGATTCAGAACAACGAGGAGTTCGTCGTCGACGATCCAGCTATAGCAACAAGTAGCACGGTAAATCCTGTCTGCTCATTCTGTACTAGTTCCCAAGAGAAGGAACTTCTAGATCTATTCCTCTTCTAGACCGCTTCAGGACTTCCTCTTCTTGACAACAAGGTCCAATGTTCAAGCTCAAATGGTCATCAAGTCCAAGGGATTTGTCTAGATCACTTGCTCAAGAACATGATTCATATATACTGAATCTAAAGAAGGGATTGGGGAATACGTTGTTGTACAGGATCTGCCACAACAAAACAGCAGCAGCAGCAGCTCCTTCATCTACCTCATTCGGGTCTGTACGATTGATTCTCTCGTTGGCTCTGGTAGTGTTTTGAAGAGATTTCTGGGTTTTAAACATTGTGGTCAAGACTTGAATCAGATAGCTAAATTCAGTCCAGTATATAGCACTCATGGTTAATTGGATCTGGATTACAGCTTGAGCTCCTTGCAGCAAGGAACTTGCTTGCTGCAAATCTGAATGGCACATCAGATCCATACGCCATCATCACATGTGGTGCACAAAAGCGTTTCAGGTATTTAAAACACCATATCATGCAATTTCACAACATAGAAACAATTGCCTGGTCAGGCAAATTCATGTGAACAAATTCAGCAGGCCACAGCGTAAGAATTTCATGCAAGACTGAAGAGGAGAGTACTGCACTTTTTTCTGTTTGTTTGAAATCTCAAAGCACTTCACCTAAGCTCTTGACTGGGGCAGTCTCTGGTGGAATTTTGGCTTTTGGCTGCAAAGTTCGATGATTGCAGGCTCCAGGAATCCAATGTGGGGTGAAGAATTTGACTTCTACATTGAGGAGCTCCCTGTGGAGGTGTGTCACAGTTTTTGATTTGTGTGCAAACATGCAGTTCAGCAAAGTCGTGATCTTGAGCTTTCTATAGGTTCACATCAAAAGTTTCACAGCATTCAAATCTCTCATCTTCCTTGAAACAGCATCATTTCTCGCTTGACAAAAAAATTGCAACAAGACAAGAAACAATATATTGAATCCATGTGGTTTCTCATAGACGCATGCACCTCTGAATCATTCATACTCCAGCTCAAACTGTTTGTTGTTGCCAAAGGTTTTTGAGAGTGACACAGGGCAGGTTGAGCAGGCACAAAATGTTTAATTTGTTTGTGCTCATATGTAGTGGTACTGGTTTTTCACTTTGTAACTCCCCTGCAGATCCAAATAGCAATATACGATTGGGACATAGTATGGAAAAGTCAGCTGCTTGGATCAATGAGCTTGATTATCAATGCAGAAGAGCAAAATGGAGCTTCATGGCACTTGCTTGACAGTACAGGCAAGGTAAGAAGCAGCTTCCAAAAATCTATCCCCATTGGGATCTTTCATTACTTCCTCTTTGTCTGACCTTGCTACCTAATTGCTGTTTTCCTCCCTTTTCTCATCTTGCAATGCTGTTCTCTCTTTCTCTGTGTTGAATTTTGCAATGGTCCTCTAAGCTTTTAGCTGACAATCAAGAACCTTGCAATTGGTTTATGTGCATGAGTACAGGTTTGCATACAGGTGATGACAAAGAGATATCCTGTCAGTGATTCTGGGTAATCCCCCCATGTCTTGTACTCAAAAGGCATTTTGATGAAAGCACCAAGTGAATGTTGTAGATGTTGTCATATGAAAGCTTGATCTTGCCATATCCATGTAAGTCAAGTGATGGATTCTGGTGAATTATTCAGGAGCTTGAATGGCTATCTTGGAGTTGTAGCACGGAGAAGACTGTCTCAGGATCAATCAAAGCTTGTTGGGACAGAGGTGCATCAGAAGCCAGGGCCACTTCAGACCATCTTCAATCTGCCACTGAATGAGGTGAAGCAACTCATCCTTTTCTTACCTTTTGTAGACTGTTTTCCAGCTGATTTCCTTAAATTTTTTTCCTTCTGGGTTCTTGCTTCCATAAGCCTCTAGATCAACAGCTCTGATTTTTTCCAATTTCTCACACATCACCTTCCTTGTGCTGATTTCAGTAGTTGCACTACTAGTGCTTCACCAATGTTATACTTTCACAGCTGCTTCTTTCAGACAAAAATCCTTCCAGCCACAACAACAATGGAACATCAGAGAGAGTTTGAGATTTGAAACTCTATGCTGCAGGTTGTCAAGCACAGCTATTCATGTGCACTAGAGCGTTCGTTTTTGTACCATGGACGCATGTATGTGTCACCCTTGCACATTTGTTTCCACTCCAATATCTTTGGAAAGCAGCTGAAAGTGAGTTCTCCACAACATAAGAAGTTTCCATGCAATGTGAAAGTTTTGAGAGTCAATTGCTAGAAAGAAAAGTCCTTGCTACCAATCTTTGGAAGATGACAGTAATCATGAACAATTCTTCTGGTTTTTGCTCAAGCTCTTTGATGGTTGTACCTAGACATGGTAGATCATGAATTGAGCTTGTCCTCCTCTTTGTGTCTAGTGAAGGTAGGGATTTGTTCTGTCTCAGGCAGGATCCGTTAACGTTCATCCACAAAACAACTAGAGCTCTCTTCAGACTTGTCCATTTTCCTTTGTTCCTAATGGTTTCTGTTACTTTGCATTGGGTGGGTGGAGAATCTGCAGGTCATCTTGCCTTATGAAGACATTGAAGAGGTTAGATATAAGCTTGGGAGTGAGGAAATCTCTTGTTGCTGTTTTGTAAAGCAAGGGCACCATCTGGAAGTTCCCTCTACTTCCAGAGAAGTACTGAAAACAAAAGAAAGTCTGGGCAGTTAGATTGCTCTGGACATTATTCGGATTGCAGACCTTGGTATCCATTCTGATTTCATTGATGATGTTAGACTGCAAAGCAGCTCAGCTCCTGCTTTAGGTCAAGAGGGATGAGCCACCTCAGAAAGGACAAAGGAAATGAGCATGACTTGATAATTCTTGCTCCCCAATATCTGAACAGAACAACTTTCTTGTTTTCTTTTTCCTTTTTTGCTGCTGAGGTTGTTTTTTCTGAACAATTGGCATGTGTTTGGGAACCACAGATGAAGAGGAGTCAACATGCAGTCATTAACCCTGCAATAAACATTATCTTGCGATCTGGTTCTGGAGGTCAAGGAGTGCCTCCTTTGGCTGGGTTTGATGGTAAGTTTATCCTCATCATACTCAAAGAAATTACCAAAAGCAAGGATCTCTGTCTTTCAAGGAGTCTTCCTTGATTTTATGCTGCACTGTCACCTAGACTTTATGCTATGGCATGGACATACTCATTATCAATATATGTTATTGAACCATCCATTCCTTGTCCAACAATAGAATCAGACCTGCAGGTTACTAGGCTATGAAAAATTTATACAGCCTTTGATATATTTCTTTTTCTCTCCAGCACCACATCAGATTCGTCAAAACAGAGCATTAGCATGTGTCAACCTGTGTTTTTCTTAGTGTAGGCAGACCCAAGTACAAATTTGCATCTTTCTGGAGCCGAAACCGTACACTCCGAGCACTCCAACAAGCATTTGACAACTTCGATGGCATGCAAGCTATTGCAAAACAGGTAAAGTACTTACAGCATTTCTTGTGCCTCATATTGACAGGGAATTGAATGATGACTTTAGTCCATATTCCTGGGAAATACCTTCAAAGAGTTCTTGATATTCTGTGTGGTAGCAGATTTAACCTCCACATCACTGGACTGCTATGGTTCCATCTTTTCCTTGTCTTTTGTGAAACTTTTCCCCTCAAAGAATGACAAGGAAAGAGCATTCCAATTTTGATGCGCCTTTTTTGTTGCAATGAAAACTGCAGGAGCAAGTCCTTTCATGGACAAGGCAACAAGGATCATTCCACTCTGTAGAGGAGAATATAGAGGATCTCCATACATCAGCCACAGGATACCTTAAGGAGATAGTACAACCCTCCATAAAAGATGATGTCCTTGTTCAGATTTGCAAGGTTTTTCTCTCTGGCCTATCAAGTCCTGGATCCTTCATACAGAGCAATAACTAACAACATTCACTCCTTATTTTCGTGAGACTATCCATGTTACTCTGATTTGGTTGAAAATAGTGTTGCATAGTTGGTGATTCATTTTGTTGTGGGGGCAGGTGGAATTGCCTTGTACAGCTGAAGAGTATTTTACACTCTGTTTAGCAGACAATTCCAAGTTCACTGAAGACTACTGTGCAGAGCGGAAAGATACAGATCTTCATGTAATGAAAAAAAATTCCCTGCTTCCTTCAGCATCTATTCTGTCACGTAAATTGTCCAGAGCTGCAGTTTCACACGTATCTATGTCTCTTCTACCCATGAGGGACAAGCTTTCTGTTTGTATGAAAACCGAAGTCAGTGAATTGAGTTTCGAAAATTGTGGCCTGTGGGGCAGGTGGAAAAATGGTGTGAGGCAGACAAGAATCACAGAATGGCTCGAATGGTGACATACAAATCATTGTGCACCAGTCCAATGTGTCCACCTGACACTGCTGTGACTGTATGGCAGCAAGCTGCTTTTTCTGATGACAAGGAGGCTTTGGTTAGTTGCCCTAAATGCTGCACTGCACTCCTCACTCTTGCTTTTGCAAATATCATTAAAAGTTGTAAGCATTTGTGTATCTTTCTTTTGTTGTGGCCACATAACTTGCTGTATTCTGTAATAGGTTGATGGCTGAGCAACAAGATGACTCAACCAGGCTGGGGAACCAATCCATAGCTATTTAGGCCTCAGACTGGAACTCTCAGATTCTGATATAGTTCTCAATCTAAAAATGTAGAATTTAAAACAATCCCTATGTGTGTTGAAAATCACATATTGACTAGACAAGAAGTTTTTCAGTAGAAATGGCAGGATATTTTTGGGACCAATCATCCTGAAACCTCAGTCACCTTTGTAGTTTCCATAATGTCCTGCCATGCTTACTGTGTCATGATTTGAAGCTACTATATTTATTCAAATGGAACATCACACTGACTTCTTACTGAGCACGCTTGTCCATCTCTCATGGAAAACTTTGCAGGTTTTGGAAATTGTGTCCCAAGTACATGATGTACCTTTTGGTTCTTGTTTTGAGGTAATTCTTTACTCCCAACCTGGACCTACTGCTCAAAAGTTCTTTGATTTGAATGCCCAGGTGTGCATGGAGTTTGTCCTTGCTCTTGTGGGATCCATAACCCAAGGACCAAAATTTAGGTTCATGTAACAATGCACAACAAATCTGGCATTAATTGACCTAATTCTGGGACACTAATGATGGGGACCAGGTCCATGCAAGATGGTTGTTTGAGACATCATCAGCAGCTTCTAGTACTCTTGTTGTCAAATGTGGTAAGAAGTGCAACCACACGGCGGGCTGAATTGAACTATTATGAATGCACAGTAGCATACAACATGTACTGCTGTTTACTTTCTTCCATTGTCTACTGACTCTTGTTGTTGATCTGCATTCTTGACCAGGAGTGCATTTCAAGAAATGGTGTTTCATGCAGTCTAAGATAAGAGCAGGAACACGAAATGAGGTACAACCCTTTCCCCAAACCCAAACTACAATAAGACGATGTCCATAGATCTCAAATCTAGAAATTAGATGCTTATACCAATTCTCCATGCACAAGATTTTGGTTAGAGGTTTCTGTGGATTCTATGATTCAAGTTCGAGCAAAATGATGGTATTATCATTCTGCTAGGTTGTTCATAATACCATGGTAAGAAACTCTCATCCAAAAATTTGGGTTATTGTCTGTCGTGCTTAGGGTACAAGGGTTTGAGGTTTTGGTGTATGCACAGCATATAGGGGGCTGTGTTTGGAACATGCTGATATTCTAGTCGCTGGGTGGCAGTATGCAGCAGATGTGGAGATGACAGTGAAGCTTGCTCAACAGTTCTTGAGAAACTCAAGGGTAAATTTACAAAGAGGAGGTGATGAAAAATCATGACACCACACAATGTGAAAGAATCAATGCAGGTGAAAGAACTTCACAATTGCAAAAGAGAGTTAATGTCTTCACAGAGGTTTCACACTTTATCAAGGTTTTAGCTTTAACAGCCAAAGAACCAATTCTGCCAGTAAGTTGGTCTTCTCAGAAAGTGTTCACGGGGTGTTTCCTGCCCTTACAATCTGCAGCACCTCTAACACTCCCTGAGATCCAACAAAAATTATCTTCCACATGAAAACAAAGAGAATTAATGAAATATCATGTAAGCAATTTCTATCCCAACTCAAATTCAACAACTCCTTGCTAAGGGCAAGCCATTCTTTTCAGCATCAAGCTCTCAGATATGTAAACAGTGTAGTCTGAAAGGGAGAAAACTGAATCAGAGCCTCTGAAAGTAGAAGCTTCCTGAGGTGAGCTGAATTAAGCTAGATAAGGCTAAATGAAGGATTAGTGGAGGTTTATGAAACATTTGTACAGATGAGTTATGGCTACTTGTTGGGGTACGCACTGCTGCATTCTTTGAGGTTCAACTATGATGGTGTAAGAGTACCGCCTGCATCAGCCCTAACAATCTCTTGAGTTTGCCATGGATTTTCATCACTTGGGGGTGGCCCTGATTGTCTACTACAAATGTATACAGCACCTCATTATTCACTTCAATCCAGGTGTGATCCAGCTGTTTCTTCACACCTCATAAAGCACTGAGAAAGATCTCCTAGTGTACTTGGAGGGCACCTTATATCGATTAGTATTCCTCCTAGAAAAGAGGAGGGATATTACACCTACTCCTTAAGAGTAGGATGTCTACTTATAGGCGTAAAATCCCTCCCACTCACTCTTAAGGAGTAGGTGTAAGAGCCCTCCCCATTCTACACCTCATGATCTAGATATGTTTAAGATCACAATAATGTTCACCTTGTGCATTATGATGGGTAAAACCCACAGCAGGGGCATTTCCCAAAATGCAGGGCTGAACTCAACTACTGCCTCATTCTAGGCCCCTTATTTTGGAAATGCTCCCACCCTAGGGCTTTACCATACACCTTCCTTTCTCTGCCGTTCGTCATTCTCAGAAAGATCCCTTTTGCCAGCAGCAGCATAGATGTCTGATAGCAACACATAAGTTGTAGGATTTTCAAGATCCAGTTTGAGAAGTTGTTTACCAGCATGTTCTCCCATCTTCACATTACCATGAATTCTGCAAGCTCCAACCAAAGCCATCCACACATCTGCATTTGGTTTACAAGCCATTGCCTTGATCGCATTCTCTGCCTCCTGTAGATGCCCAGCATGGCCAAGAAGGTCGACCATGCAGGCGTGGTGTTCCAAAGTTGCAGAAATCATGTGAACTGTGCTCATCGAAGCATAATAGCACAGGCCTTCATCCACCATACCTGCATGGCTACCAGCTGACAGCAGACAAACAAAAGTGATATCATTTGGCTGTACACCTTCTTCACACATCTGTTCAAACTGTTTAAGAGATTCCTTACCCTGCCCATTCATGACATATCCTCTAAGCATGGAGGTCCAAGTTACCCACATCATGTGATCATACCTTGTTGAACACTCTGCAAGCACCCTCCATGCTCCCACATTTTGCATACATGTCAACCGAGCTACTGCCCGCAAAGACATCTAAATCCCATCCACTTTGAATGATCTGCTCATGAGCACATCTGCCCTCTTCAATTGCAGCTACACTCCCACATGCATTCAGCACCCCCACAAAAGGAAAAAGAGTTTGGCTGCACACCTTCCTGTTGCATTTGTTGAAATAGTTCCAGTGCCTTCTGCCCTTGTCCACACTTCACATGTCCCAATATCATTGCATTCCAAGCAACCAAATCTCGAGATGACATCTTGTTGAACACTCTCTGAGCATCCTCCGTGCTCCCACACTTGGCATACATGTCAACCAGGCCATCCAACACAAAAGCAGCTATTTTGTGCAAGGACACTACACTCTGTCACAAAGTGTCTGGGGATTGGAAATTCTGTAGAACTAGATCTGAATTAGTTTTGAAATGAACAAATTCTTACAATGAATACGTAGGTAAGGTACTTATTATATCACCACTTGTGGCTTTGGTCAGGACTGGTAACAAAACTGAGTTTGCCATAATTTGGGCCTACATTTTGTAAAACCTAGCAATGTAAGTTGAACTCTGGAACTTCTGATCAATAGGGTTCCAAAATATGCGGGTTGTTTGCCATCAGATTGACATGAGAGAGTGTGCTTGGCTAAAGATTATACGACAAGTTTGGTGGGTTGATGAGCCCATGATAAAGCTCCAATGAGCTAGTTTCAGTTGTAAGGTACACAGGTTACAACGCATGCTGACCACAATGGTGTTTGTGTAACTTCTGAGTGCTTTGAGCTAGAATTGCAGTGCAACCTGGAATCATATAAGTACTTAGGTAGGTAAGTACATAGGTCAACCTAAGTGAGTAGGTCAAACTAAGCACCTACTTAGGTATATAAGTAGTTTGGGGAAGTAAGTAGTTTAAAATTGTGCATAATTTTATTTTTTGTTTTGGGTTAAAGCTTTTGAATGGCTTATCCCTTGTGCCCACATTTTTTCATGTGAAATAGAATGACCACACCTCTTGTTTATATCATGTTCAAACTAAGAATGGAAAACAAACAATATAGGATAAAATTTTGAAGTTGCAACTTTCTCACAAACTAAGTTGTAACTGCAAAATTTTCCTCATACCTTTTTTCTTAGTTTTTAGATTTAAAAATAATTTAAGTACATGGTTCACTAGATAATTAATAATGACTAAATTTAACATATATTTAAAATATAAACTATACACTACAAATATTAAGTATTCATTATCAAATATTTAAATAACTAATATTTTTAAAATATTTAACTAAGTACCTACCTAGTTATTCACAACTTCTCAATACATAACTCATAAATAAATAAATAACCTAAATATTTTTAAATATTTCTTACTTTTTAAAATATGGTCGAATTATAGATAATATAATTAATGTAAAAATATTTTAATTATTATACTTAAAATTACCTATTATGAATATTTATTTTCATATTTTAAATAATTTATATTTAGAAATAAAATCCTACACAAATTATTTATTTAAAAATAACATTAAATGAATTACTGTAATTACATTTATTATTGTAAAAACAATTATCAGTCAAATAAAAAAAAATTCCATTGGTAATTAATAACTATGAATACAATAATATGCTAAACATGTATTGATATTTTTAATTACTATAATATTACTATAAAATATTTATCATAGATAATTAATTACCAAAAAATTATTTAAAAACATTATTGTATAATAATTCCTACAATTATAATCATTACAATAATTATTTGAATTACATTATAATTTTTCCAAAATTTTGATTCAGATTTAAAAGTTATAAATTACATATTGTGAATAATTATGTTCAATTGGAAAATAATTATGAAATTACCATAATTAATACTTATCTGAAATAATTCTAATGATTTTAAAGTAATGTAACATTAATTACAATAATTGATTTATTTTGCTATAAGAATATAAATTATATAATATTAAAACTTATATTGTAACAATAACTATTTAGTGTAACTTATAATCATTCATAATTATTTATAAAAATGGTATATTATGAACAAATAAAAATAATCAACATTAATTATTCTAATTAAATTATGATTATTCTATAAAATTAAATAAAAACTAAATTTATAATTTGTGAATTATAATAATTAATTAATTATTCAAGTATTATAATTCCAACTTATGAATAAATTAAGTAATTCTCCTAATTTCATGTCACTATAGAATTATTATTATCAATATAAAATTTTATGTTTTTATATTAAAAATTTACTGGAAATAAATAAATAATGAATAATACATGCAATTATTTTTTTTTAAATAAAATAATTATGGCAACTTTGCTCATTATTTTAAGATTAATATAAAATTCTGAAATAAAAGTCTTAATTATAGGACATAACTTCTCAATTAGGATACAATTTATTTTTTTATTAGTAAAACATAAATGTTGTAAATACAATAGTTATTTTTTATGGTTGGGGACTATCATTTTAATTAATATGAAAATTTTTTGTTGTAATATTATTTATTCATTTTATATAAGCAGTAATAAATAATAAGTAAAATAATTTATTATAATTATTTAAAATTTTCAGTAAAAACTTTTATGATGTAGTAAAAGTTATATATCATAAGTACATAATTAAATACTTTAGTATATCGAAATGAAATTCTTCCAATTATAAAATTTTAATTAATTAATTAAATTATAGTTGTAATATTTTTAAATATTTAAATTAAAATAATGAATAATTAAGCTGAATTATAAATCATGTGTTTATTATAATTAATATATAAATAAATAATTACATATTATTTATATATATATAAATTACAATAAAAATACTATGAATATTAAGTTTAATTATAAATAAAATTATTATTATAATTGATGTATATAAACATATGTTGATTGTGATTAAGCATCAGTTCGCTTGTGATTAATGCGACTAATGTTATTTTTGGATGACAAATCCAACCCATATATAGATGTAACCAATTTAGTCGCAAACTAGTCGCAAGTTAGTCATAAGTGATTCAATTGATGTTAGCATGATGTCACATTAGTCGCAAAGGGCAAAAAGTTAGTTGCAAAACCAAATAATCGGCAAGTAGTTGTAAATGATTGATCACATATTGGGTTTTTCTTCTAGTGATCTTACCTCAACCAAATGCATTACCAAGGTCAAAATATGAGGCTTCAAGCACATTTAAGAAACTTGGGCTAGCTTACAAGGTCATTAATGCTTGTGTGAATGGTTGTATGTTATTTTGAAGTGCTCATGCTAATGTAGATCAATGCCCAAAGTGTGGGGAGCTTAGGTACAAGCAAATGGGGAGGTCAAATGTGCCTCGGAAGGTGTTAAGACATTTTCCCCTCACATCTCAATTAGAATGCATGTGTAGCATTTGAGCACAAGCAGAGTGGAAAGTTGTATTGCAAAAGGAGGCACGATCAAGACATGTGGTGGCTGAAATTGCTAAACCTTCATTAAGAACACATAATGTAACTAAGGAAGAAAATTTAGTTAGGGAAGGCTTTAGGGCCCTCCATGATGGCGATGTTTTATCCAAAAAGCTCGGGGAGGAGGTGCCTACTAGTGAGGTTCAATGAATAAATGCAAATCTAGTTCAACCTCAAGATGATGATTCAGAATTAGAAGACGAGGATTAGTAATTGGCATGCACACTAGGGGTCTTCTCTAGTGTGATATGTTTTCATTAATTAATTTTGTGAATTCTTGTATGAAATTTGGATTTTAATGGCAAGAAATTGCAAGAGTAATTTTAATAACAAGTAATGATGTTAGCTAACAGTTAGTTGTGCAAAACCCTTCTACCTTCTTATGTAATACCTTGTAAGGTGGTTACCCTAAAATGACCACTCAGAAAAACCACCCAAGTGGTGTGAGAAGGTGGAACAAAAAATTTTCAACCCTGCCCAGAAGCATTTTGGGATAAATTTTCCGAAAAAATTAAATAAATTCCTAAACCATTGTTACCTCCCATTACATTACCACTTCAATGGGATTCTAGTGGAATCTATCCACTCAATGAACGCATGAGTGGTTTGTCCCATATGAAAACCACCCAAAGTCAAATTGGGTAGTTTTGTATGGTGGTTTGTCCACATGTTTTCTAATAGTGGTGTGCATAGCTTGCAATTTTGTAGAGATAGTCTTGTACATAACTATTTTTGACAACCTTTTGAAAAGTACAAAAACATTTTTGACAAAATAATAGGTTGGTAATCAATCTTTGAACGCCAAGATTTTTGGGACATTCGTTACTTTTGTTGTGTAGCTTGAAGCATCAAATTTACATCCCTAATTTGTTGAAACCATCTACAATGGCAAAGTTGTCTTGAAATTTTATAATATTCAATATGTAACTATCATTACAACCATCTTGATAAGTACATGTAATGTATTATTGTAACCTTCTTGATTACTATGTAGTTTAGATGATTTTTAAGATGAAAATGAGGAGCTTGTTGTTGTTTTTTGATGTTATAACAAATTTGCAAAAATTTCAATCAAAGGGATCAAAGGCTTATATGTAGGTTTAAAAATTTTCAACCCATATGCAATTTCAAAATACCTAAAATTTTATATTTAATGTATAATCTACTATTGTAACCTTCAAATCAATATATAATCTATTATTGTACTCTTGTTGGTTAGTATGTAATCTGTTGTTATAACCTTCTTCAATTCAATATGTTAAATGTTATATACATTATAATCTTGTTGATTAGATTTAATTAGGTGTTATATATTTACATGACGTATAAACATGGCCCATAATTAATTCTTCTACTTGCCTCTTAGTTGGGGTATGTATAAATAGTGTGAACAACAAAAGCAGAATTTACAAACCTGAACCACCAATTGAACTAGTTTTTACATGATTCCAAATATGTTACAATAGGCATCTTACACTTCTTTAACCAACAAGATAAGTACATAATAGACATATTTCAAGTAGCCACATGCTCATTCAACTAACCGCAAGTAGGCATGCATGTTTATAACAAGTAGTAAGTAGGCATGCCACACTTCATATCCCAAAATCATACTTTACCTCTTGGATGTTTAATAGACAACCAACAACAAGTAGCCATGAGTACACAACATACATACTCAATGTAACACCTAACTTTGGAGTAACCACAAGTAGAACCATAGCCACTAGTAAGAAGTAGCAAGTAAACATGAAACACTTACAAACACAAAATCATCCTTTCCAACTTGGTCATGTAGTGGATGACCAACACCAAGTAGGCAACAAGTGAATGCCCTAAACATAACCAAGTAGCACCTAGAATTGAAGTAACCACAAGTAA
>Ga0116231_10002420_pt1 | contig 39009 bp, 32 predicted proteins | sample S1TSphgellanicum_2_FD_89695 | JGI IMG/M metagenome (GOLD analysis project Ga0116231, IMG submission 89695) | Host-associated microbial communities from peat moss isolated from Minnesota, USA - S1T2_Fd - Sphagnum magellanicum MG | ecosystem: Host-associated > Plants > Peat moss > Unclassified...
GCTTGGTCTTCAGTTCCCGGCGTTGGACACTACCGTTGGTTGCGCGGTCCGATTTGTCGACTACCTCCTAATAGCAAAGCGGACTACCTAGTTCGTACCATTCGACGCATTCTAGACTTCCTAGAGTTATGAGCTAAAGCGTAGCTTAGGACTTGACATGTACTTGTAGCTCCTTGTTGAGCTTGCTCAAAATCTAAATAAACATTTCAGTCCTCATGAAACTCCTATTATTTTCAACGACAAAGCCTCATTTGATCCCCAAGGTCCAATTTTTAATAGGACATGAATCAACAATTAAACATGTGTTTGTGTGGGGGAGTGAACAATGTGAACCTGCATTTGCCATCCATTGAACCCAAATAGGTTTTTAGTGTTGAAAAACATGGTTAAGGTGTTTGATGAAGTAGCCTAGGGTTTAGGCCATTGTTTCCAAATAACACTTTGTTAATAGATGATCACCTTTACAAATGTGTTGGCAATGTGCCCTATTCAATGTACTACCTAATCCATTTGATAGTGAGGTAAAAGACAACAATTATCTACTATGGGGTGAAAGCACATTAAGGGTGAACCATTTTTCACCAAAAAAGGAGATGTATAATGAATATTGTAATATGTAATAAGCTAAAATCTTGATGGTATTCTTTAGCTACCCTAAACACAAGCAAAAAACTTAAAAATTTATATGACAAGAGTTTGGAACTCAAAGTTTACTTTTAATCAAAATTAATCTTGATCCAACTGTTAGATGAAAAGGATTGGATAAAATTAATGTACATACAATATATAATTTATAGTTTTTCAACGGCCATAAAGCCTCATGTTTGTGGTTCATGAAACATTACTATAAAAAAAAATTGAAAAAATAATGTAATGTCCATCCATAAAATCTCCTTCTTTTTCATACGGTAGTGGTTTTTTTCTTTAAAATATATGTTATTATGCATTTATTGTTCACAAATGCAAAAAACACACTTTTTTGAATGAAATTTCATCCAAAAACTTTAAATCTCTAAATGGTCCTAAATTTAATTCATGTATATCAATAGCATACACAATATTAAAAAATCACGCAATAATTCCACTCACAACTTTAGTTTTGAAGTATATATGCAATTTTTTGAAACTTTGTGACATGTATTATTTTGTCACAAATATACTCCATACATTCAATTTTTATTTTTTTGTTGGATTTTTAAAAATAATTGATTAGATTAAGTTTCAAGCTAATCAAATATACTTAAAACAAACAAAAATAACTACAGAAAGATTATACTTGTGACTACAATTTTTGGGGGGCTTATTGTGCTTGTGCCCTATGATCTTTGTGGCCTTATTTGGTTGGACTTTTTGAGGCTCCAAACACCTTGTGCTATGATGGTTCATGCTAGCATGGGTAGAAGCAAATTAAAAAAGAAAACCCACAATGGAAATCCATAAAAACTTATGCATAGTCACCTCTGACTTAGGTGATTTGCAATTTTATACCCCAAACCCAAGTTTCTTTTTGTTTTAAACTTGTTATTTATTAAAATTATGCCATATTTATTTAATGTAGTGTTATATTAGGCATAAAATTCCAAATGAATTGTAAGTTATGTAACTATTGGAATTGATAATTTTGTAGGTTTCAAGGATTGTTGGAGATGTATAAAAACTTATAGGATAAGTTGAATTTTTGGAGATGACCATAAGGTTTGGGGTATAAGTAAACAATTGACTTTAAGGTCAATTGCAAAATAAGTACAACTACATTTTCAGGTGTAGAAAATCTGCTAAAGGTACATGTGCCACATCTTCCACTAAGTCAATCCATCAAATGGCTTCTTGTGTAACTAATCTACAATTTGTTATTTTACCATATTACTCTAGTATGGCACTTTGCATTTGGACAAGTTGTGAAATTTTTATTTTGTTGATGTCCATGTTTTTTGTTGTAACACCATGCCATGATTGATTAACTAGTTGTTCCCCAAATCATTTGTCAAATTTTATTTGCATTTGGTTCATTGTCATATGTTATATTAATTGTATATGTAGTGTTATTAATTTTTCTTTCATTTGTTTTGTAATACAAGTTCAATCACGAGCTCATCCTCATGACATTCATTGGAAGAAAGGATTGTGCCAACAAAAATTTTGTGAAACTTGGGGGTGGTGGGATTGTTCCTCATCACAAGTTCATCCCACTAAATTGTTTGACTATTGTTATCATTGTTGCTTTAGTAACTAATGTTGCATTGCTAATTCCAAACAATGAACATGATCCTCCACTACAAACAATAGGGGATGTAGTAGGCTACATTGTATAATGGCCTTGGAAGCTAATACCTACTAGGTCTTGAATCAATTCCCTTTATGTATGCCAGACTTTGTAAACCTTGCACTTTCAATGAAACTATTGTATTTGATTGCAATGTACATGTTCTAATTAATATGCCATCTAAATATCAATATAAGTTTCAATTTTCAACTCACATGTATGTTGTGTGTTTTTAGTTGTGTATACACATGTGTACTAAATATCTCTACTTGTTTTAGCTTGCTTTATTAGGGTTTAACATGTATAGGTGTGTCATATGCATGCGTGTTTTGTTTGTAGTGTTGTACTTGGTTGTGTTATATACACAACATATTACAACACTCGTACACAAAACATATTAGCATATTACTATAAACCTTAATTGCCAAACCTTAATATAACAAGCTAAAACCAATAAAGGCTCCAAAATTATGTGGTTAATCTAAAATGTTAGATATGTGCCACTTGTAGACACCACTATATGTAAATCTAAAAAAGATAGTGTAAAAGACAACTTTTGTAGTAATGAATGGTTGTAGCTAAGAGGACCCTTGTCCAACCTACAACCAATTTATAGTCATAATTTGGACAAGGGTCGCAACAAAAATGACCCAGGTTCAATCTATGACTGAAATTCGATCACAATCTAGACAAGGGTTACAACCAAAAAAACAAGCTCCAACCTACAATTGATTTTCAGTCATAATTTGGACAAAAGTTGCGATCAAAATGACCCACATGTCTAGCTTATGATCAAATTTTGGTCGCAATCTAGATAGGGGTTGCAACCAAAACAAACAAGGTCCATCCTTTGATCAAATATTGGTTGCAATCTAGACAGAAGTCACAACTAGAACAAACAAGGTCCAACCTGTAATCAAACTTTGGTCACAATTTGGATAAGGGTCGCATCTAAAACAAAAAAGGTCTAACTTGTGATAAGGGTGGTAGCCAAAAGAACCCATGTCTAACTAATGACCTCATTTTGGTCGCAATCTAGACATGGTTTTGCCAAATGGACCCAAGTCCAAACTACGACCGAATTTTGGTCACAAGGTTGTCAAGGGCCACAACCAAAAGGACCCAAGTCCAGCTTGCGATCGATTTTTTGTCAAGCGATAAGGGCCCTACATAATATATTAATGCGAAACAAAATATATGGGGATTTGTACAACCCTTATTGAGAATCTTTGAAAGTTGTAAGATTTGACCCCAAGTGTTGCCAACTTTTAGGAACCATTTACGTTACCATTGATCCACCCAATGCTTGCCATATATTGACTCCATCCATGTGACCCATCATAATGAAGATGAATAGTTTCTAAATATTTGCGTTAGGATAAAATACTTTATTAAAGTTCAAACCATATCATGTTGCAAGTATTTGTATGTGATGTGGCTTTCTATGGGCATGTTTATTGTTCATTTTACAATGTCAAAAAACCTAGTTGCAACCCCAAAAAATAAAAGAATGTCTTAAGATAACATTCTAAATAATGGCCCATATGAATGGACAAGAAACTATATCTTTCCATAGTCAATTGCTTTCAACAAACATCTTTTAATTTCCTAGCATTACAACAAGCTTTCTTTAGTGATGTAAAATGGATGGAAAACCCAACCCACACGAAGCCACTTCACAAAAAAAAGACCAATCACATAACATAATTTCCCACTTTAAAAAATACACTATTCAAAATGAGAATATTTATATGTTTTTTGCATAATGAAAGTAAACAAAACCACAAGTATCTTGCACTCAACATTATGAATCATTAATGCTAATTTGACTTGATATATAGAAAGACATTGTTTTATTTTTTAAAATTATTTATTATCATGTCCTAACCATCCATCTACATAACTCACATTCATTCATCGATGACATTAGACTTGTGTTCTACGATGACATAAAACCAAGTTAATGTGTTTCAAATAGGAAAGGACATTCTTTTGTCATCATGGTACCACTACAAATCACATGCCAACATATGGATGAAAGTGAGTTTAAGTTGGATGGTTAGATCCATGAAACAAATGTTTTGCAAAATGACTCCTCTCCAAGGCATTTTGTGGTAATGTGTGATATATTTTGAAATTAAAAAAACATAAGTTCCAAGCATTGATTGTTTACTACAATCAAGGACTTAAAACCTAAGATGAACCAACATAAGCTAGGAATTGATTAAAAAACTTCTAGTGCTCAATATATTTATAACCGCCCTCTTACACCTATATCAACATTGGCTCACTCTTTTGTCATCATGGTACCACTACAAGTCACTTGTCAACATATGGAGGGTGAATGCACAGTATAGTGGCCCAAAAACGACAAAAAATACATTTCCTATAAATCCATATGAGATTCTTTAAAATAGTTCAAATGGACATGGTTGTTATTTTTTTAAATATTCGTATTTTAATCTTTAATTAATACATGTTCAATCACCTACAAACCTTCCCAAATCTATGTGAAAACTGGTATTTAATGTTAACTAATGTCATTTTTTGATTTGTAAGTCCTAAAAGGAAAACCTATAAAGTCCAAAGGAATAGTGCCCCATTTAAAATTTTCAAAAAATATGTTTTTGAAACAAAAAAATTGAAAAACAAACAAAAATTGTAACTCATATAGACTTATGAAAATATGTTCAAATTTTAACCATTCAAAAGCCCTTAACTATTAAAACGATTAAGGTTTTCAAAAAAATAATTCTTCATATGAATTTGTCATCTTGTATTACATTATATATTAAGTCCCAATAACAAATTTGGAATGTGAATTAATATACATTTTTCGATTTTGTCAAACGACCAATCCATATTTTCAATTTCAAAAGTCCATTACTACTAACAAATAATTTTTTTTATCAATAAATAACTACACAATTCTCTTAGTAATGAAGTTGTTAGCTTAAATCCAAGTCCCAATTAATAGATCTAAGGATATATTAATCACCACATGCTTTTGAATAAAGGGTAATGGAAAAAACATCATTTCGTCACAAAAGTGAACCACTGTAGCTTGCATCTACCCTAGACGAAAGTGAATCAACATTACAAGAAAAAGGGGCGTTTTGCAACTGGCCTTATAATTCAATTTTTGAGTTGCAACTGACATTTACAACTCATTTTGTTTATACGCTATGAGTTCCAACAGATAAATTGCATGAGTTGCAAAGTTGCAATTCACCATATATATGGTGCAACTCAATTGCAACTTAGTCAAAACAACTCATCTTCAACTTCTATTCAATTCCATTATAACCAAACCCATGATTTCATGTTGACGTCATTAATTGTCATCCATCTATTAAAATCTGACATGTGGCATTATGAAGATTTTTGGACATTAAAAAATTCGAAAATTAATCTCCATTGTCCATTATGATTATTAATGACAATCTAAGATTATAACATGTGGCACAATAAAAAAATTCCTCATGGCATATCTTGGAAAAAATAAAAAATAAAAATATTTATTTTAGTAGCTAGGTAGGTCATACATAACCACATGTAGGTAGGTTGGTAGGTCTTAAAACCTACATACCTACATAATTACCTAGGACCTACCTACCTACTTAGGTAGGTAACAAAATAAGACCTACTTACTTACCTAGGTAGGTAAGTAGGTAGGAAAGTACAAGATTAGGTGCATTAAAAAATAACCATGAAATTTTATTTTTTATTTTATGTTTTGCCTTTAGGTTAAGTTTTTTTCAATTGATCCCAAAATGGCACATGTATTTCAATGTGAAAACATAATAAAAACAAGCCTTTTTTATATAGTTGGTAACATGGGATTCGAAAACAAAACATATGGGTTAAATTTTTTAGTTGTTCATTAGTTGCAATTGAGTTGCATTTATAACACTTAAGCACTCAAAGCAGGCCAGATCCAAGGGGGGGTCCATTATTTTTGGCGTTTAAACAAAACTTGAACCCCTTCTATTAGTGTGTTTTGTGCACTAAAAATTGTCAAAAATGGAATAAAATTGAAAAAGTTATGGTCCCTCAAAATAAAAAGGTCAATAACTTAAAAAACAAACCACCAAATGCTACAAAGGCTGGTTCCTAAACACCCAAAAAATTCCTTACATGTTGTTTTGTTGTTATTAAAGTTATAAAATAATTTGTGAAACTTCAGGTGGTGCTCCTATAACTTTAAATTGTTTTAAATGAATAAGAAATAAGAAAGTTATGAGGTTTGAAAGTAGGAGGGGTCCAAAGGAAAAAAATTGATAAAAAACGTGTTTTGTAAATTGGAAAGTTTATTTCTCTTCTTGTTATTTTTTCATTACTCATTTTCCTTTGCACTTTAAAAATGATTTCTAAAACTCGAAGTAACGTTCCCATAACATTTTAAATCACTCGAAATGTAACACATACGATGAAAATATAAATAATTGATGAACATGTATTTTTATTAAGTTATAAGTAGTTGTTTTATAATCATAACATAGTTGAACAATAGTACTTTAGTAGTGGCACACTAATGGACATACTAATCATGTCAATGGGAATCATAATCAAAACTTGTTGCAAATGTATCGCATAATGGGCGGTGGAGATGTGGACACGTGGCATAATCGCAAGTATGTACATTGTACATTAGTTGCAACATAGTTGTTACTTTAGTGACACATTTATAATAGTTCTAAAGTAGTTGCCACATGTAACTATAATGCAACTCCTAAAAAAGTCAAACATGGTTGACAACATATGTATGTATGATGTATATAAATTATTGTATAGAAACTCATTTTCAACTCACTTGTAATTATTATACAATTGACCATTTTTTTGACACAACAATTTATTTATTAATACATTGTGTTTTAAAGGGGGTAATTGCATAGTAATTGTAATACGCAAAGGATAGTTGCATAACAATTGTATACGAGTTACTTTTTGAGTTTTAATTGCAAGGTAGTGTGGTTTCGGTAGACACAATTTTTTATAATGTAAGCTGGATGGTTAAATTCATAAAATAAATGAAATTAAGAAACACATTTATCTACAAGTTTGGGAATACATTTTAACATGGACCGAACCATCCATCTACATCATTCACATTCATTTATCTCAAACTTGTGAACTTGGGGTACCATGACAACTATCAACAAAATCAATGTTGCTTCAATGTGGAAGAATTGATTATGAGTTTTTTCCACCTAAACAACATTTGGTTCATTCTTTTGTGGTCATATAACACAAGTACACAAGCCTTGAGAGGGGTGAAAATGAATTTAGGTGGATGGTTACATTTGTGAAGCAAATTTTACAATTACAACCAATGATCATGGGTTCAACATCTTTTTAATCTGCAAAGCACAAGCAAAAACATAATCTCCACATATATAACCTAACCAAGGGGGCTTACAAACATTGATTGCATGAAACAACCAAGGTCTTGCATCCCCATTAGACAAAATCCCCAAGGCTCATAGATTCCAAGCATTGATTGCTTATTACAAGCAAAGTCTTAGAACTGGAAATGAGCCAATGAAGGTTAGGAATTGATTGAAAAACATTTGGCATTCACTATATTTATAACCCCCCATTTTTGGTCACTTGTAGGAGTCCTCCCCCCTTTGATCAACCAAAGAACTCCTCCTTACAATCACTTGGTTGACCATGATAGTCCTTAGGTCACTTCATTCAATTTTTTGACCACCCACATGCCTCTTAACCTTTTGACAACTTTGTTCACAATTGAAAATTGATGACCAATGTAAACTAAAGTGGCACAGTCCAATGTCTAATCTACAACCAAATTTGGTTGCCAACCTTTTTAGCCGTTTGGTTGCCAACCTTTACAACAATTCAATCACCAACCATTTTAGCCATTTAGTCGCTAACCATTTTAACCATTCGGTTGCTAGCCCCTACAACAATTTGGTTGACCCCTATTTGACTTTCAACCCAATAACCTTACGTGTCTATGCCTAGGACATGGTGTGACCAAAATTGTCCAGGTTGCTCTATGAATGGCTAGGGGCTTATCTGCATGGATCTAACTAGGGTTTAGGCTTTTGGGATTGCATTTTGTAACAAGAATAAAATTTTGTTACGATTTTCAAAAATATTTTCTAAAAATGCCTTAATATGGTTGGAAAATTTTGTTACAAAATTATTATTTGTTGACAAAAGTAAGCACCCATATGTCATGGGATATTAATGTTAATTTTTAAGTCATATTTTTCTTATTGCAAGGACAAAAAGTTTGAAGTTTGAACAATGTTGATATTCATATTGGGGCATCCTTGGTCATCAAGTTCATCCCCAACAAATGCCTTGGCTACCTTGTGTCGACATTTTTGCCCTCATGTAGTTGAAATCGTCATCTCACCTACCTGCCCTAGTAGATGGTTGAGGTCTTCATTTTTCATGTTTTCTTCTTGGAAACTACGTTCCAATTCAGCTATTATTTCCAAGTGCAATTGGGCAACTATTTTTACCTTCTGCTACCCCCTAATGGTAGCTACCTTCTCCTTGTCCAATATCTCCATCTGCTTCACTACCTCCTCCAGACCCTCTACCCTTTGTTCTACCACTTTTATTGAGGTCCTTAGGTCTAGGATTACATTTACAATGGATCTCCCCCTACTACCTCTTGATTTAACCACTAGTACCACGCACCCATTAATAATAGGGTTCTCGTATTCAATGAGCATAGTGGTATGAACTAACTATTGAGAGGGGGGTAGGGGAGCGCTATTTGTATTTCCTATTCCTTTGACTCTTAACCTTTCATGTAGCCATAGACTCCTCCTTTACCCTCACTATTTGTTGATTTTGTGTAATTCTACGAAGAGTTATTGTTTGTTGGTTGGTTACCTTCTTGTCAATAGACAATGTTGGTCCATTTCTTGCAGATTGCACAAGGGAGAGGGTAGTTTGCTGATTGGTTGGAGCTTCTCCCTCTAGACCATCTTGGTGGTAGGGAGGGTAACACCCTCAATATGTTGCCTTGCATCTAGCCCTCTTGCCTTAGTAAGTTTAGGTTCCCCTTTATTTTTCCATGCTTGTGGAACCACATAACATGTTCTTCCACTACCTCTAAGGGTGCCAAATTACCTTCCTCCCAAGTTGTTTGTCCCTCCATGTTTTTATCTTTTGGGATGTGATCCAATTGAATTTCATTGGGATCAGTTTGGGTGGATCTTACCATCTATGGAGGCAAGTTGGCGAGGTGTTGCAATCCTCCCCTTTTGAAAACTTCTAAAAGAAGGCAATGGTGTTCCAAAAGTTGTATGCCCCTACCTCAGATTCCCAATGGGGTGTTCATCATTCGAATTGTTGTCCACATCGAACACAGTGGCTTCTTTTGAAATAGGAAATCTTGGGATCGAAATTCACCTTTGCCTACCCTCTATCGAAGGGATGTTCCCTCCAAGGGGTGATTTGAGTAGAAAGTGCACTTGCTTCTTAGTTTGCACCTTCATACCTGCTATTGTTGTCTTGGGAGGTGACAATACCTTGGGGGCCTTCTGCATGACAACTACAACGGGTTTTATTTTGGACGTGGTTTCAATTGCCTAGTCCTTTTTTGCTTTCTTAGTTACCTCCCCCTCTGTGGCAGGCCTCCCACTAGTGGGAGAGATAGTTGTCCTATATTCAATCTCCCTTATACTTGGTAACGGGACGTGCAAAGATCACAAATCCTCGTTCACAAACATTGTAATCTCCTTTATAGCTTGGAAAGCTATGGGGGTAAGGTTACTTACTACAAGTTGGACAATACCCTCTTCATCCTTTTCACAACTTGTTTCCATAAACCATCCAATGACCTAATGGCCTTCAAGTGGAATCCACTTTTGTAGCAACATGTCCATGGCATGGGCCACATACACTATAGGTGGCTTGGTACCCCTTGGCAGCCGTTTCTCCATGTCAGGTTTCAAGCCTTGGAAAAACACTCTTGCCCAATTGATGTATTCCCCCTTTTCCATTACTACAATCAACAAGGCTATTGTCTTGATGCATTCTTCAATTATGCCATCTAGAGGACTATGCCTACCTTTTGGAGATACCTTCCCTTCATTTTCACCATTGACCAACCCTCCTTTCCTAGAATTGTCATCTCGTCCACTAAGTTTTTACACATCTTTGGTACCCCCTACTATAAAGGGCTCGGCCACTCTATGTCAAGGCCTTGACAAGGTAGTAGTAGCATGTCAAATATCACTTCACGAGTAATCTTTACCTTCTACCCTCTAACTATTGTTTTGATTTGAACCTTGTCTACACTTATGATTCCCTTAAGGAAATCATAAACGAGGTTTTCTCTGATGGGGGCCCATTGCAACCTCCATAATCTTCTTAATCCTATATCACGGCCCATCTAAAATCATCCTCAAATTCAAACCATTTAAAAAATTTTTTAGAAGGGTTTCATTTTTGGGGGTGGAGGGTCACTTCTACCTTCCCCCTCATCATTCGCCCTGGCCTTGCCCTTCTTTTTAGCTCTACCTTCTTGCTTTTGTGTGGATGTTGTCTTGTTTGTCAGCATTTTTCTCATGAAAGCCATCTCCCTCTACAACTGATTAGATCTTCTCGTGGCTATCCTTTAAATACTATAACAAGATTAACGTTTTGTCGAACATTACGAATTGTGTTGTTTGTTTCTAATGCATCTTCTTTCATTACTTTTCCACACCCGTGTCTACCTTTTGCTACAGTCTATTTTTCTCTTCCTTCCTACTCTCTTCTAATGCCCCTACTCTCCTTTCTTATTTTTCTTGTTTTCTTTCTTCTACCAATTGAGTTTCTTTCAAGTACTAGTTTGGTTTATGTTCTTTCCAAAAACTAATTCCTACCTTTTTTTCATTTCCCGTACTAGTTGCGCTTTGATTTCTTTTTGTAGTAATGAAAGCACCTTCCCCTCCTCTTTCCAATGCACTAAAGCTTGATTTTTTTCATTTCCTTTAGAAGATTTCCTCCCTTTATTTCTTGCCTTCTCCAAATTCATTTCCTTTTCTTCTCACGTTTTCAAAACAACAACAAAAAATGGAAATGAGGAAAAGTTTATCCCACTCCTTTCTTGTGGTGAAGGGACACACACCTTTTTCTTCCCACATGTGTGGGAGGGCTATACCTCCCTGTCAAAACCGTCCTACTTGATGGGACAAGGTAAGTCTCATAAAGACACCACCTTCCACTTTCACCCCTTAAGGGTTTGATAATGACCCTTCATCTCCCCTCACGATGGCTTCTTGAGATGGCATTAATTCCACTTATCATTTGTGGGTCTTCATCCTCAAGAATGGGCTGTAGGCAATACATGCCCATGGCGGCTAGCCTTAATTCCTTCGTTTTTTATGGTTCTACCTTAATTTTTAGATTTGCCCTACCTTCCATAGCTCCCCTAAGGTCTAAGATTACTATACTTCTTGGGTCCGCCCCACCTTTTAGGTCTTTAATTACCTAGAGTAGGGCTATGGTGGGGTCTACCCAATTGGTGGTAATTCCGTCTTTGAGGGTAATTGCCTTTTCATTTTTATTGGTCGGTTTAGTTATTGTCTCCTTTGGTGGAAAATTAGTTTGGAAGGTTCCATGTGTTTTTTCTTATTGGCTACCCTTTCCCTCATCCATCTTGTGCTTACCTTTTTCTTCCATAGACTCCTTTGAAAATTCTTGTGTTTCTAATGTTGTACCTTCCTTCTTCCCCCCTTGGAATTCAAAGACTAGTCCTTCGATATTACTGTCATAAGGCACATAGGGTTTTTGTTTATTAATATTCACCAAAACAAAACTTGGGTCAAATTTGTCGATATTGACCAACCATGTTGTTTGGAAGGTAGTACTGTACCTTATAGGGTCCAAACCAATGACATTTAAATTTGCTCTAATGTTCCTTCTGCCCTTTAAGAAACCATAGCACAAAATCGCCCAATTTGAAAGATTTGGGATGGTTGTGGTTTTGTGACCATAAGGCCCGTCTCTATTGTTATTCTCTTGTGTTTTCCATTGCGTCCAATCTTGTTTCCTTTAGTTTTTCTAACTTAGATATCCTATTGGTCAATACCCTCACAATGTCATTGAAGTACCTTCCTTGGTGAAGGTAACCAACAAATATTTTGTAAGCATTAGTGGGTATAGTCCATACACCAATTGGAATGGTGTGTGCCACGTGCTAATTTTGTAGGTAGTATAGTAGGCAAATAGTACTCCCCCAAATGTTCATCGTAGTCATTTCTATTTTCATTTACCAATTTGGTTAACATGGAGCCAATTACCTTGTTCGTCGATTCTGCTTGCCCATTACCTTGAGGGTAATAGGTAGTAGAGATAGTGTGCTAAAAAATAAAATGGTTCACTAAGTGAGAAATTGTGTTGTTAATGAAGTGCACACCTTGGTCCAAGATTAGAATTAGAGGACATCTAAACTTGGTCAAAATGCATTCATATAAGAATTTGGCCATGACCATTGTTGTGTTGGAGCATAATGCCCTTGCTTCCACCCATTTGGTGGTGTAATTTGTCACCACCATAATATAATTATTCCCTATGTATCTTCCTATTGGTTTTACTGGTCCAACAAAGAATAATCCCCATTTCATCAACAAGTTTGACAATAATGTTGTCATTAGTTTAACTACAATTGAGAAGGTCAAATTCCCTGTTTTTGACATTCATCACATGATTTGTAGAAATGTAATGTATTTTTGTAGATGGTAGGCCACTAGTAGCACGCATTCATAATTTTTCTAACAGTAATCTCAACAAAAAAAATGGCCCCCTCCCACACCCTTGTGTAGTTAAGTGAAGATAGTAGTGGTTTCATTAGGGTCCAAACAACGTTTCAATACTTTGTATTGGCTTAAGTAGTGTAGGTTCCCCTCCAATAACATAAGTGTAAGGCTTTCAAAACAATCCTCTTATATTTCAGAAGGTAACTATTAGGGAATACCCTAATATGAAGGTAGGTTTTGACATCTAACAACCAATCAAGCTGTATCGTGAACATAGGGGCATTTACTGTCTGGTTAAGTACCCCCTATGGTTTTGTGTTTAGAGGGAGACTAAATAAAGCATCTACCACTGAATGAGTACGCCCTGGTTTATAGATGACAGTAAAATCATATTCAAAAAATAGTAGTAACCATTGCATGATTCTACCGAAAAACTGTGGTTTGTTGACAAGGTAGGTCAATGCCATGTGGTCCACATAAAAGACAAATTGGTTGTTGGGAAGGTAGTGGCAAAATTTATGTAAGGTTTCTTGCTTTGTTATGGTGTAGTTTTGTTTTATTGAATTCAATAATCGCAAAGCATATGTGATAGGCTGATTGCACTTACCGTCCAAATTTTGGGCCAACATAGCCCCTATTGCCAAATTGGATGTGTCTATATGTACATGGAATTTTTAATCCCAGTTTAATGCAATTAGAATTAGGGCCTCCACGTATTTTCACTTTATGGTCTTCCATGCACCTTGGCACTATTAAATCCAAATGAACTCCTTTAATTTCCACATTAGTTTTGTGAACGATGCCATAATGAATGCAATTTTTTTCATAAAACATTGATAGAATTGGGTTAAACTGTTGAAGACTTGAATATCATGAGGTTTTTATGGAACGGGCATTTTTATAATTACTTCTACCTTCTTTGGATCTAGTAACTTCCCTTCCTTTGAAACTATTGTCGCAACCCTACTTTGAGAGAGTGTGAGGATGAAACTCACACTCCCAAAAAGTGGGACTTGGGAGTCCTCCAAGACTATTGAAACTTTAGAGCTCAATTACAGGGGTCAAAACACCTTACATTGGGGTGTTCTTTATATCATTGGAAAGCTATCAAAGTGTAGATGTCGAAAATGGGCTCACATGGACCATTTGGATATTTGAAGCACACGTTATGGCAAAAAGAAGGGCCATGAGTCTAATTGGCAATTTGACTCCCGACCACTAAAAGTCAGGAATCGACCTGACCCTAGTGCGTGCAAGTGAAGTGCAACACACCATTGGAAAGCTCTCGAGGAGAGTTACAAGTTTGTTTTAGACCTCATACCAGTCGGAGGTCTAAGCAAAGAGTTATGATGTCGCAAAGTCTTGGAAGTCCAAATCGAGACAGTTTCGAGACTCCTCCTTGGGAGTCTTGGGACAAAAAGCCATTCAAATGTGGGTGCCGTGGAGAGGCACATAGTATACTATATGGGGGAAGGTGGTGGCTTCCCCTGAGTCGGGGTCGTGGTGAGTCTTGTGAGTCCAGAGTTGCTCTTGACTTGTCCTAGCACTAAAGGTGCTCCAAAAAGTGAACTAACCAACTTGTTGGTTGGTTTGATGCAGGTTCAAGTAAGTAACTAAAGCTTGTCACTCTTCCTAGTCCCATCTCGGAGCTTTAGCACGCCCTTCTAGTGTTAAAAGCTGGGAGCGTGCCCCAAGTTGCTCACAATTCCGCTATTTGAGTAACTTAGGCCCATCTTGGGTCTAATTAGGAACATGGGAGTGTGTAAACTATGAAGCCTAGTATCATGCCTGAGAATACCATAAAAGCACATTTTTTGGGGTTTGGACCTATCCCATACTCCCAACATTTCTTGAAACACTTTTGTAATTTTGATACATGTGTATCCAAATCACTAAAGACCATGAACTCATCTAAAAAAAGTTTTGTAAAGTCATCCAAGTAATCCTTTCAAATGCCTTACTGTTCTTTGGTAGGTAGATGCATTCTTGAGTTTAAATGGCATTACTACCCACACAAACTTTCCTTAATCCATAATGAATGTTGCCTTATATTGGTCTTCAAGGGCAACTTGAATTTGATGGTATCCGGAAAAACCATCCAAGAATGAATACACTTCATGATTCATTACCTTGTCCAAAATTTTATCTATGAAGGGTAATGGGTATAAGTCATTTTTTGTGGCGATGTTCAACATTCAGAAATCAATGCATATGCACAATGTATTGTTCTTCTTTGGTACTACCACAATTAATGATAACCAATTTGCTTACTCTACCAACTCAATGAAGCCAATCGCCAACAATTTGTTAAGGTCTTATTTGATGACCGTTGCATAGTTTGGATTCATGCAATAATGTGTTTAGTGTGCAGGGGGAATGGTAGTGTTGAGTTCAATTTTGTGTTCCACAATGTGAGGTGGGAATCCTGTAAGTTCTTTGTAATTTCATGCGAACACATTTTTAAATTCTCACAATAGACCCTTTACTATTGTAGTTATCATCCCCTTTAGGTCAACGTTTAATTTGAAGTATTTTGGGTCTTCTATTGTCCCCATGTTGATTTTTCAAACTCGAGTGACGCGCTCCCAAGTCCCAAGTTAGCTCCAAGTGGGGCTAAGTCACTCAAATTGTGAAGAGGGACAAGCTTACTCAATTATGCGATCCTGTATCCAAATCCAACCAACAAGTTAGTTAGAACTCATTCTGCACCTTTTTGGTGTTGGGACAAGCCATGGGCTACCTTGGATTCACTTGACTCACCATGGCTCGAACTCGGGGGAAGCCACCACCTTCCCCATATAGTATTCTCTGCAGCTCTCTACCGCATTTGCATCCAAGTGGTTTTTTTTCTTGGGTCTCGCAAAGTGGAGTCCCAAAATTGTCTCGGTTTGGACTTTCAAGACTTTGGATGCTCATAACTCCTCGCCCCAAACTCAGATCGGGATGAGGTTTAAACCAAAGTTGTAGCTCTCCTTGAGAGCTTTCCGACGGTGTGTCTCACTTCACCTGCACGCATCAGAATTAGGTCGATTCCTGACTTTTAGTGGTCGGGAGTCAAACTGCCAGTTTGACTCCCGGCCCTTCTTTCGACCACAACTTGTGCTATAGATGTCCAAATGGCTCATGCGAGGCCATTTTGGACATCTAAACTTCGAGACCTTTCCAACGGTATAAAGAACGCCTCAATGCAAGGTGTTTTGACCCCTGTAATTGAGCTCTGAGTTTTTGGGAGTCCCGGAGGACTCCCAAGTCCCATTTTCGACCTCACACTTCCCTCAATGTGGGGTTGTGACATCGAGAGTTTTGGGATAAAGTCCATTTTGTAATCCTAAATTTTTTTACCTTCTCCATGATAGGTGACACACTCCCAAGTTCTTTGATAGACTCAAATGTGAGTCCAAGGTGAAAACAATGAAAGGATAAGAAGTTGGAGCACGCTCCTTGGTTCACAACACTTTGGGGGTAGAGGGGCGTGTTGGAGCTCTGGGATGGGGATTAGGAAAAATGACAAGCAAATCAATTATTCACATGGACCTGCATAAACAAAACAAATAGTTGGAACACTTTTGATACATGGACCAGTCACGAGCAAACATAAACTCACAAGACTCACCACAGCTTGGACTTTGAGGAAACCACCACCTTCCCCCTTATAATATTCTCTATGCTTGGCCACGGGGCCAGCACCCAAATGTCATTTTGTTCCAAAATTCCTAAAATTGGGACTCTCATGACTTTGAAGGCCCATAACTTCTTGTGTAGACCTTTGATTAAGGTGAGGTTTTAAGCAAAGATGTAGCCCTCGTCAAGATTTTTCCAATGGTATGTGACACATCACTTACACGTAAGTAAATCAGGGTGATTCTCTACTTTTAGTGGTCGGGAGTCAAATTGGCAATTTGACTCCTGACCTTTCTTTTGACCATAACTTATGTTTTAAGTACCCAAATGGGTCATACAAGCCCATTTTAGATATCTACGTTCCAAGATATTTTCAATGATATAAGGAATTCTTCAATCCAATGAGTTTTGACCCTTACAATTATCCTTTGAAAATTCAAGAATCCATTGGGACTCCAACTCCCAAAGTGGGAGTTCATTTGTGAGTGTGGCGGTTCATTCCCTCACATTATCCTACATTATGGGGAACATGAAATGTGACTTCCAGGCTTCACTATTGGCCTGCACCTTTGCAAGACTTTGCCTCGGTCACGAGCCCCAAACTAGGGTTGTGACAACATGGGTCTCATCCACCACTACCATCCTTAGTTCATGGTGAAATTGAATTTGTGACTCAGATATTGCTAGATTAGGGAAGGTAATGATTTTTATGGAAAAGAAGTCTAGTTCAGAAAAAAAACAAAATCTCCTTTTCCTCATGTATTACCCCCTCTATGAAATTGTAATTGATTAGGTAGTTTGTGGTCTTTTAATATTCCCACTCAAGTATTTGGAAATAAAAATTGTCTTGATAGTCCCATTACCCTTTATGGCAATCATATTGGTCTACTAATCATGGATCATTTTGGCATTTTGTAACCATTAGCATCCCAATAGCATGAACTACATAAGGTCTATTGCCTTATTATTCATCACCATCAAGGTAGCTATGTACAATATGCCATGGATTCTAATCCTAATATTGGGAATAATCCCTAAGGGTTTGTTGAATGAAAAAATAGCCATCTGTAAATTGAATGGAGTTGGTTGGGGTGGTGGTAACCCTAGTTTTTGCCTTAATTCGTTTGTTATAACATTCACCTTTGACCCTCCATCCAAAAGCACATTGTCTACCATTTTTTTTTGACATGTATTATTATTATTTCCATCTGGTGGTTTATAATTGTGACAACAACAATGATTGTGGCCTTGGAAATAATACTGTCATTGGGAGTAGATTTCTTACTGGCTACTATAAAGTACATATTGAGATAAAGTGCTAACATCAACAATTGGCCAATGGTGATGGTAATCTAATTGCTCCGTATTTGTTGTCCCACCTCTTCTTCCACTTCCAAATAGACAAGGGTTGGTAATACCTCTGGATGTTCCATAATAAATGGTAACCTTGCCCATTCAGTGGACCCAGATGGGTCTAGGACATTAGCTACCTCCTACTGTCCTTCCTATATATTTTTCATCCTTTTGTAACTCTTGGACAATCTTTATTATCAGTTGCCTGAACTTTTCTTCTTTTTGCCAATTTTAGGGTTCCTTCCTTTTGAGAGGCTTTTGCTCCTGAAAGGTTACTTCATTAAGCGCTTCATTCCTAGTTGTGATAGCCATCACCATATTGATAGTTGTTTTCTCATTTTTCTTCTCATTAGGCCCCCCCCATCGATTTGTGGTCTTGAGTTTTCTTCCTTACCATTTCTTAAATCTCCTCCTTCCATGGGCAATTACTGGAAACATGTGTTGGTTACCCACAAGTATAACATGTAAAGGTGTTACTAACGATAATAGCTCCTTGTGTCTTTTTTTTAATCCAATTACTCTATGTGGGCTATTGTGTTGCCACTTCATTAATTGATACTTCATGTTTTTCCTTTAGTTTGTTTTCCAAGTTATTAGGGTTCCAAAAAAACTTCTTTTCTGGGTGGTTAAATTTCTTACAATATTGGCACTCCTCCCTTGATTTACTAACATTGGCCATGGGTTTTTCTACCTTTTTCTTTTCACCTTTCATAATTGGGTATACATCTAATATGACCCTATTATTATTAGCATTTGTGGAACTTTCTTCACAAACGATTGCTACCTCCAAATGTTGGATCAAAGGTCCCTTCTCCATGCCAACAATAGCCACATGAAGGTCGGGTAGTAGTCCTACCCTAAAAATTGCATTTAACAGACGAGCATCTACTAGGTGTTGTAGAGAATTCGTCGAGTTGAAAATTCACTCGTAATACTCTTCCACCTTTTCGTTCATATTATGTTTAATGGTTTTCAAAATCATGTAAACTTGTTCATCCATTCAACAACCTTGCGGTAACTTCTACAAAATGATTGGGCAAACTTGCCGAAGGTACAATCAAGGTGGTTGTCCACAAAGTTGTCCCCCCAAGCTAAAGTCGTGTCCCACAACGTCCATTGGAAGTATGTAATTTTTGTACCTTCTTGGGTAACACCATTGACCTTTATCGCTTGTTTGAACACACGCACATGTGTGTCTGGGTTTGAGATTTTAGTGTATTTTGGATAATTCAAGAGTTTTTTCCCCCCATTAAAATTTCCAACGGCTACCATCACAAGTGGCATGGTAGGATACCATGGAAAATAGGGATTCCAATTGGGTGGTATTCCTCCCCATCCTAGAGGTACTAATGGGAGGGGAGGTTGGCCTTTCTTATCATCCTCCCCTTTGTTTGAATCTGATGAAGAGTTAGAAAAACCTTTGTGTGGATCTCCCCCCTTACCCCTTATAGAAAAGTGTTTTTTGGACTGTCATTTTGAAGGGGCTTCCTAGCTAGTCCCATGGGAGTTGGATGGTTGCAAGTCCCCCTTTTTCCTATTGCTTAATCCAATTGTGCATTCATTGCTATTGCCTCCTTGTTAAGTCTTGAAGGTAAGGCAGTCGTTTGAGGTAAGGGTAGTTGAAATCCTATCATTGCAAGGTACATGGGTGGACCCATTCCATACATTTGGGGCCCCCATCTCGAACCCCCAATGTTAAAACGTATACCAACCCACGGCATTTGGAAAGTTGGAGGTGTTACCTTTTGCGTTTAATTCATTTTTTGGTTTGGGTTGTTTCATTTGGTTTTCCAAAATGGGCACCTCTACCATCCTCCATTCTTTCTTCTTTGTCAATCTAATGTAGCTCATGTCCATGTCTTCTCCAGAATCACCAATTTGGTTTTTTGAGTTGGGCACCTTTTTGTCATCTAGAATTGAAAGATGGTAAGGACATCCTATCGCTTAGTGCCCTACCTCCCCACACAACTTGCACCGTGATGGTTGCCCTTTGTTCAAATATTCCTCCCTAGCTTTTTGGTGATAGTAATCGTCCCCCCCTTTGTTCCATGCATTACCTACAAATTGAAAGGGTTGGGACTTATGCAAACTAATGGATATCTGTTTATGTGAAAGTAAGTAGTGGCCATTCCTTCATTCAATATTCCTAAGGGAGGTAGTTTCACTACTTCCGAACTCTTGCCCCTAGATGGTTGTCTAAGTTTTTCAAGCCTCCTCAAGGCCTACTTCCTTTCATATTGTAAATTTGGCTTTACCACCTCCACCTCAAAGGCAACTATGGATGGGACTTCCATGGTTGTCACTGTAGTGTGGGGTTTCATGAAGTGCAAGTTCCAGGTTGCCTTTTGGTACCCTTCTTGTAACGCTCCACGACTACCCCCCCATGTATATATCGTTTCTTCCTTCGTCTTTTCATCTTGATATCATAAGGTTTTGGTCTGTTTTTACTTTACTACCATTCGCGCCACCTGCCTTGAAAACAGCTAGGTACTAGATCCTCCTGAGGGTAGAACCCACCTTGTCCTCCCCTTGTCATTTTCTCTATTTGTTTTCCAACTGGAGAGGGGTTATCTCCATTCGCTTTTTCATCGAAACTTTTCACCCTTGACTGTGTATCCCTCCACCATGAATGATACCAATAGGCTGCCTTTACCTCCTTGTCTTCCATAGGTCTTTCCATTTTTATAATAGGTATGGAAGCACCCATAGTTACCGTCCAAGATGGCAGCACTTTTTCTATTATCCTCTCCAAGTAGCTAACATTCAATGCTTCCAATTCCTCTTCCAAGATTTGTTCCATTTTTTTTTATATCCCTTTGTCACTACATAATTCATGACTTAAAAACACTTTAGGTTCTTTGTGAAAACATGACAAAATTACTTCTCCTATTGGCTATTTAACAATAGTTACCTTCCCTTTTAATAAACTTTGTAGTAAAAGTGAAGAGTGTGGAGGTAGGGTTTATCTTATAGTTTTTGGTTGCGTATTAAGTCCTAGGTCTTTTTTCTATTCCTTTAGGGCAATAATACCTTCCACTCTTCACTCCAATTCTAGTTACTTTTAGATACCCTGCTCTCAAACACCTTCTACATTTTATTTTCCAAACTGTCCACTCCTTAGGAGAGTACTATTTTGTTTGCCAATAATAAGTTTTCCCTTATCTACCTTCAAAAGCCTGAAAATCATTCAAAAAAATTCAACAATAGTCTCATTGCTCAAAAAATATTCCAAATACGATCCATGGGATGGTTGCCAAATGTAAAATGCAAAAATTATAGTCCCCAATCATTACCATCCTCTAGGGGGGTAAGACCAAGGGACAAGGTTGACACCTTATTACTCCACGTAAAGAACTACCCTCTTTAATTTACTTTATTACAACTATTCAAGTAATAAGTAAGAGGTCATACAAAAAATAAGGAAGATAAAGCTCCGTTGTTTATGAATAAACCTACATTCCTATAATTTCATCCAAGGAGTAGGGAATAGAATGTAGGGAAGGGAGCAATATGAGAAAGCGAGGGAGAACTTGAGAATAATTACTTTCACTAATTTTATAATACTTTCAATGCCCTTGGGATAGGGCCTAAGAGGTTTGTAGAACTTTCCACCACTCATGTCCCTCCTTCCCCATGCCTGCAAGTTTTTTGGCGGCTTTGTTTGCCACCTGCACCCCTCGAAAAATCCCTATTCTATTATGTACCTTTCATAACCAGTTGTCTTCATTTTGAACCTTTGCCTGTTGCCTACAACAATGCCTTTTAACTAACAAGGGGTAATTTGATAGTCTATTTTCCCTTGATTCCCACCACCCAAGGACAAGTTGTTACCCTTGTGTGGTAGCTAGTAGCTTAATGTTCCAAAGATTACCCATGGTCAACCCATTATTCTCTGTCTTATAAAAATGCAAAAAGATCAACTCCAAGAAACATCCTACTTTCATAACATACCCTATTCTAACTTTCACATTTAACACAATAACAATGCAACACAAGAGACTTGAGCCTTTCAACCATTTTCCATTAAAATCACATATCAAGTGCGTACATCTTTCTTCATTTTTCCTATTATTTTCCAAGGAGAGTTTTACATATCCCCACACAACTTTTTGATATCACTTCCTCGTCCTTTCACACAACCTCTATCCCCCTTCCCCACATACCACATACAAGGCCCACATTGACCCTTAGAAAATAGGGCCCTTATCTTAATCCCTTCCCAGAAATCTTTTAGATGATTGGGTGGATTGCCCCCAACCATTCACTAACCCAAGCTACCTAATCCCACTAGTTTCACCCCTTGGGTAAGGGACGGTAAGTCTACCATTAATAACTAGTAGTCATTAGGAGGCCTATGGAACTAATTAGTTTAGAAATTTCTACCCATTAACACTTATGTGCACAAGGGTAACTATTTGAACTTAGATACAAAAATTATTATACTTAGTATAACTTGACCTTGGGTTTACCCTAAACCAATGTGACATAAGACTAGGTCAATGTTTAAACAAATGTGATTGATGTGATGTGACAAGGTTGACACTGATAACCTTGCATTCAACTCAAAGCTTGGACACTTCCAGCTCCATAGATGCAAGTTGCAATAATTGGGCCACCTCACCCACCAACTTCAAATTCCACTCTTTCAAAAATTGTGCCCATTCATGCACATGTGATTTTTTATAATATTCAATTTTGCACCCTTCAACACAAAATCAACTTCTAACTACTTCATAACTTTTGATGTGCATAATCACCTTTGAGTTGTGACTCATTTAATAATTTTTAGCCAATTCAAATCTTTTTGTTGAACCTCCAATTTAGACATCCTTTTGAAAAAACTTTAATGTTGGTTCGTATTCTTTTTTCAACAAATGCCACCCAAGAGATACCCTTTTTGAATTTCTTTGCAACAATGCCAAGTGCAAACTTTTTAACAATAAGCATTGAATATGGCATTTTTGCCTTCCCATAACATAGTGACCATATCTTCTCCACTTTGGCCTTGATGTTGGGTGCAACATTTGATAGAACAAAAGTTAGAACAAGGAGTGCCCTTACCAAAAGTTTCCACAAGCTTCTCATTAGACACATCTTTCTTGGCCTTCAATTGATGATGATTAACCCCTGCCCTTGTTAACCTTATTTTCATGAAATATTTTAGAGGTGGTTACATCATTCTCTCCATTCTACCTTCTACTTCACTCAAAGAATCTTTGTTCTTACTTTTAGAGTCCTTTCAATTTATGTCCATTGTAACATGTCTTCATTTTCCGAACCATCATCCTTAACCTCCTCATCAAACTCTCTAGACCTCATGATGCTCAATGTGTAAGATGTGTCACACAAGAAAAAAAAAGGGTATGAAATTTGCAACTTGCTACAAAACAAAAAAAAACATAAACTGCATCAAACTTTGAGCTCTAGTAAAAGGGAAGCTCAAACTTGCAAAAGGGCACTTGGGAAAGTTGGGCCAAGAAGAGATTCAATTGAACAAGGTGGGTTAAAAGGGATGATTTAGATTTACCTACCCAATCCTAGGATGCAAACTAATCAAAACTTAGTTAATACCTCATTACCTAGCTAGAATAGGAAAACTTTCAAGAACAAGCCTTGGTGTAGCTTTATCATTAGTGGTTTGTATTATTGGATGTCAATGTGCACCATTATGAATTAATTATTTACAATATTTCCTACCAATGATTGATCATCTGACTAAGTTCATTTGAAAGTGGAATAATTTTAAAAATAAAAATGATGTCAAGTTTAGTGATAAATAAAATCAAAGTCTTGGAATGATTACAACTAAAATGTTTGTCATCTTATATGTTTTTGATACACTCAATTTTGACCACTTTTGGGTGCATTGTAATGTGCAAACACCCTTCTATTAGTTTAAGTTAAATTCCTTTTCAATATTTTGATTGGGTTTATGTTGAAAACATTCATTTTACATTTGTTTGCTTCACCGAATTTGTCGAGTTGCCACTTGAATCATTAATATTGTTGTAATGTTTTTTTATTATCTTGAATTGAAACTACACAAAAAGAATTTGATTATCTTTTTAGAAAAAATTAACATGAACACATGTTACTTTGTCTCTTAGTTATAAACCAATTAAGCATAAGTGCATATATAAAGGTAAATCCAATTGTTATAGTTCATTTCAATGCAAGACCTATAGCAAAAGGATATAACAAAAAAACTAGAATCAACTATGATCAAACCTATGCATTGATTGCATGTTTGAACTACATTTGTGTAGTTTTGGCTATTGTCGTAGAACAATATATGTCTCAATATCCTACTTTGATATCAAAACTACATTCTTTCATGGTGATTACATGGGTCAAACTTAAATGGTTTTGTTATCCCTAGTAATGAATCTAAATTTGGAAATGATTGAAGATCATGTATGTTGTCAATCGAACTTCTTAACAATGGAATGTTAAGTTGAACAATGAGTTCTTACTTGATTTTAATTTACATCCTACCTTGGCAAATCCTTGCATTTATTTATTTTGCATGTATGCCATTTTCCTTACCATCATCTTTGTTCACAATGGTTTTGAAACTTGGACATTATACTAATGCATTAGTGTTGGGTGAGAGCATATTGTAATGGATTTTTTATGAAAGTCACAATGGTGGTTTTTTGGGGTTAGTCAAGTCTTGTTATATATACAACTTAAAACACATTTGAAATTTTTAGGAATACTAAAATGAGAAACTAAAATCTATATTTCAATCCTCTAAAATCTGAAAAAATAATAATATTAAAAACATTAGTATTCAATCATGGGTGGACCTTCCAATGCAGGGTACATCTAGGGTCATAGTCCAAAAACTTATGAGTATGGATTTTTGATTTTAATGGAGTTGGAAAACAACTTAAAACTTTGGACCACTACATGTTGATGTATTGTAACACTTCAAATGAAAAAAAGAAGTATAAAAGGTCCATTCTTTCTTTTAAGATTTAAAATAAAAACTTGATAATCACATAAATAATTGAAATCTTGTAAAGTTCATTTAGATAGCTAGATTAAAATTTTAAAAATAAATATCTAATAAATGTGTTTAAAATGTTTAAGTTTGAATGATATGAACTTAGAAATGGAAAAAAATGTTAACATCATTTAAATGTGTTTTTTGAAGCTCAATTTCATTAGCGTTAAAATACATTAGATATATGGACTTTCAAGTGTTCATTTTGATCCATCTTAAAGTGTTTTCACTATGCAATTATTGTTTGCCTTAAAGAAGCTTTCGAAGTCATTAGTACTAAAGTTGATTATTATGGTGGCTTACATTTCACCAAGAGAAACAAGGAGCTTTGAACCATTCATTTTGATTGAACACAATACATGTATAGTAGCTTTCTTAAATTTTAAAGAAAATCAATGCTCAAAATGTTTCAACTCTTGCTAATTCCATGATGATGAATTCATAATGATGCTGAACCAATTTCCCATGTACTTATTGGAACATAATGTTTGCCATGCTAGGCTTTAGATTAGATATCTATTATGTAATAACTACTATTGCAAAAAAAATTCATCAAATTGGTATTCATTGCAATGTAGTGCAACACAATGAACATTCATTCCCATCAATGGTAACATTGTTCAATTACAAAAAAAATGCAAAAACCTTTGATTTAGAAAAAAAAAACTCAAGCTTTAATAGCCAAAAAATTTAGAATATAACTTTTAACATTGCCAACTATGAAAAATTTCTCAAGCTCATGTAGTTTTTCACAATGTGTTATATAACCCAAAAAGAATATTATCATTAATAAACTTTTTAGACTATGAATTAGTCCTATAGGTACTCCATGCCAACATAAAGGAATCAAATATGGTTCTATTATTTAAATTATAAAAAGGTATATGAGTGAAATGCTCCTCCTCCCAACTATTTACTCCCCCCAAATTGTTTATATGTGTGTTGTATGCCAAAGTAGGGGTGTAACAAAAAAAAGGCAATAAAAGCTTCACAATTCATTTGCCTAATTACACACTATCAAAATATTCTATTGCAATATTTAAGTCATTAAGAGCATCGTACCTTTCTCCAACTTAAGATGAGATCTTTGTAACATTACTTATTTGAACCACAACCAACAACATATAAACATATGTTTACTGCAAATTCTACAACAATCAAGTTTGGAAATGGCTTTAGGGTCAAACACTCCGTTGTATTCACTTGAGGCTCTTCTCTCCTCCGAGTTCCCATGTCATGAATGCCATCAAAATGTAAATAATTATTGCCATGTTACTATACACACTCCTTTCAATACTATGAATACTTATAAGCATAGACTAATGTCTTTCACCTCCCACCATTGCCTTCATACATAAGACCAACACATCAACATCCATCTTTAGAATTCTGAGGTACACTGCTCTCAAACCTTTCTTTCCTTCTCCAATCCCTAAAATGCAAATACTTGCATTACAAGACTATTTAATTTTTCTTGTACAAAAAGTCATGGCTCATGACACATGTGTGAGATAAATTTCCTGTTTTCATCCATTACAATGTACAATATGTGATGTTTATTGTGGCATATATTTCAATAAAATGGCAATTTCACATTAGGTAATGATGCATATATGTCACACATGTTGTCACCTCACACCACCTTCAAACATTGGTGCATCCTTATTCTAGCATAGACTCAAGATCCTATGATCCTCAAGTCCAAAACTAGAGAATACCTCATCACCTACACAAACTAAAGACAAAACACAAAAGAAAGCAACCACATTCCACGCTGGAATTCTTGATGCTTTCTCCAATTTGAAGCTTCCATCTTAGAATGACAACATTCATCCCAACAACCTCTGTCCTCCAGCAGAAAGGGGGATTTGATTACTGCAAACCCTAATCAGTCGCTCTTCACGGTATCTCATAAACTCCTATGCCACATTGTCAATTTCGTTTTCACACCACTTCAGGTTTAAGGGGCTCCTTTTTGAGTTCTGTCCAGCCTGCAAAGTCACGTTAGTCCTTCGGATAGCAACAGATAAGAACAAGGATTGCAGTCATATCTTCAACTTTAAATGACAAGCAAAATCCATGACAGGCACATGGAACGATGCTGCCTCAAGGAAACACAGGATTAAGGAAACCCAGTCCTACATCGATTTCAGGGCCAATAAAATCCTTTGAAGCAGAAATGGGAACGTAGTATTCACAAATTATCATTCATGAAGGCGGTGGAGAGTTGGGTCGTTTGGGAAACGGAAGCAATTGTTACAGCCCATTGAGTTTGAGCAGATTAGTAAGTTAAACATCCTTAGCCAGAAAACATCCATTAGTGTCACTGACCCATGTCTCTTGGTCAAATTTTAGCCGGTTGAATATCAACAAGATGCTAACAAAGCATTAGCAAAAACATTCACTGGTGTCACACCAACCCATGTCTACCTATTGGTTATCAATCAGACATAAATATTCTGCTTAAAATTATTATTTAACATATGCTTGAGATGTATGAGTATTAAGTTTGCAAATAAAATTTACCCACCAGCTGATCTTGATTTCTAATTGCCTTAAACAGTGTTGATTCAGCAGACAGCCCCACCACACTCACTGGTACACATATCCTTGTAACCAGATATGTGCATGTCAGGATCTTCAGATCTTGCACATCCGGGTAATTGACGTAGCGGCATACCGCAGGTAAAATTGAGGTTCAAGTTGTGCTTGTGGGCCAATGAGAGAATCAACCATCACGTGCTAGAAGGTCGGCTGGCCAATCAATCAACAGCAGCTGGATTGGCACAGGTTTTCCGTGTCAAGACAACTGTCATTTATTGAGCCATCAGTTTTTCTGTTCAATAATTTTCAGAGGCCCAAGAGTGCCCTGGGCCAAGCTTCCAATGAAGTTTTTTTTATAAATTATTTATTTATAGACTATGGGCCCTGAATATGGTGTACCTACTCCAACCTATTTCAGATTGTCTAGGTCTCCGTGAAAGAAAATACAGAGGGGGAAAGAAATATCAAATTTATGATTACCCTATCCTAACACTATGGTTTTGAAATGCATTATTAACCAAAATAAGTAATAAGTTAGGTGGTTGTAAATTGTGTAAGAGAGCTTTTAAATGTAATTCCTCTACGTCTTTCTCTTATAAGGTGCTTTTGAGTTTACATATATTGGTGAATATACCCATCTAAAAGGTTTGTGGTTTGTAAAATCTTCCATTTAAATATATAGTTTTTAATATCCCCAGAGCAACACAAGAAAGATAACAATTTAAGTTAAACACTAATAGGAGTTTAATTCGGAGTTGTATTGATGCTGGTACTGATTACTGAAAATTGAGTTCTGAACACATTAGTGACTGAAAACTTAAGCCTTGTAAGTTAATTTAGCATTTCCATCTATTTGACAGCCTATTTAGGTACAGAGGTGGAACCAATGTTCATAAGAATTATGTCATTTGGTCAAACCTCTAGTGGGTTGATATCTAGGGCTTATCCATTTGTGTGTTTCATCCATTTTGTTGTTAGTATTTGGCTTGTGTAGACCATAAAATATTTAAAGTTCAAGGATGATGTAACGCATAAGTTCCAATTTTTTTGGGATCAGTAATGAGAGATCATCGTCACAGTTGAAAGCATATATAGGAACAAATTATTTTTCTTATCAGATGTCTCTGATGTGACCGTACAAATGATTTTAGCATCAGACTTGTATACACATAAACTAATAGTAGGTTTGGTTTAATTTTTGTTATTGGTAGGATTCCGTCAACCCTTGTGTTTGAACTTCAAAGATGATGTATCTGGAGAATCAGGGTTTGGGGTATAGTGATGAGATCACAGTTGGAAACAAATGGGAACACATTATTTTAACAGCAAACTGTAGACACTAGTGGTAGGGCAGGAGTAGTACTGTGTCTTTCTTTTGAATTTAGGTGAAGAATAAGCCCATATAACTACCCTGAGGACCTGAAGGTGGTCACGTGCCTAGCAGGTGGCACAATGTTTGTGCTCCAAAAAGATGCTAGACAAATGATGTGTATAGTAAGTAATCAGTAGACTTTTCCATCACCAACATTGCCTGTGGAATCTGCTCCCTTGCCTGATTCCCAGCTGCTGATGAGGATGATAGGTTATGATGTGAAAACTTGTCAATTCAGTGTCATTGGCTCCTCCTTGGCTCACATTTCAATTCAATGGGAAAAAGAGAAGGCAACAAAGGATGATGGAAATGATGGGAAAAAGCTATTGATGATGTAATGCTTCACATTGGGTTTCAGCAAATTCTGCATTGGTGCACACCCCATATAGCAGTACAACTTGTACTAGGTCATTGGTTTGGATCTTAAGCTTTAACAGCCCAATGAGAAAATATTGCAAGCCGTTAAACACCCCGCTACTTTCCAAGTTTGGCCAAGCCGCACAGAGCCACATTGGACACTGTCCCTAAAACTGAGGTTCAAAGTTCAAACGTCAATCTGACATAATGACAAGTTGCTTTTGGAAAATCCAAATTTAACATGATTAGACTATCAGACCCCCCAGACAAAATGTGGGCCAAGGGCCTCTTTAATCACCCATCCTAGCATCGAGGAGGCTTGGGACATTGCTTGATGGAAAAAATTTACAATTTGTGGGCTGAGTTTTCCGTCAAGTCAGGAATGCCCAGAATGCATAAGCTTATTTCTAAAATCTAAAACAAAAAGGAAAAAAACAACACTTTCCTTCCTCTCCTCTTCTTCCTATATTGGTCTCACATATGGAAAGCTATCTGGTTGGTGTTTGAACTTTGAACTCCATGCAAAGTTTGAAATCTAGAACCTTGCATCATATTATCTTGAGGTGTGAAGCAAATCATCAACTCTATAGAGAGAGAGTGAGAGAAAATATGCAAAGTTTTTTGGTGCTGTATCCTCATTCTTGATTTTTATTAATTAAAAAGGTTACACAACATTCAAAACTGGAATATCAAATGTTCAAACTAGTAAGTATATGGGAAATTTCAAATTCTCCTCTTTGCTCTTTGTCACATACGTCTGCCTCCTTTGCACAGCACAGTCCAGGCACTAAAATAGAAGCATACACCTTCAAACCTACTTATGGATAAAAATGCTGTGCGCTGAGGTTCCCTCCCCTTTCTCTAAAAAACTGAAAGAGAAGCCAGAGAAGCCACCGTATGAGGGACAGCGTGAACGGGCACCGACACTGGCACATTCACCTTCTTGAAGCCTATAGTAAGAGAGAATAAATTCTTCCAGGATATATATACCTCAGGTTGTAAAAAAAAAAAAAACATTCACTGTAGAAGGACTGAGGGAGGTGATGCAGAGTCATCAAATGGTTATATACAGATGGGCTTACCCAAATCTCAGGTTCCTCCTGGCCCACAAGTGCATAGCCTATGGACACTCAATCAAGGTTCAGCGGTAAACTTTTCATCATTTTCCACAGGCTTATAGCTAATTAATATCTGAATCCATACCTGTGGTGAAGATAGTAACACCCTTTGGAACCTAGACTGTGATCTTTTCAAGCATCTCCGTGGACCAAAATTCCTTCCTGGGCTTAGAGGAGGCATTAACACTGGCTGGGGATTCCAATTCTATTATAAGCAAAAGGAAAATAATCTCTTTCCTGTCCTCTAGTCCAAACTTTTGCTCTTCCCTGAGATAAAGGGGAAAGTAGGCACAAGTACAGAACAAAAAAGAAACACTCAAATTCCCTGTGCCACAGTTGCTGCTCCAGTTCTCCAAGGTGGATTCTACTTTATCATGGCAATTCACAGTTGAAAAGGGATCTTAGCCATAACCCAGATGCTGGATATATAAAGAGCTTCTGTATATCCAGGAAAACTCGTGTCTAACAAAGCTCAAAGGACTGCCTGCCTGAGTTTAAACTTGAGCCATCACAAGTTGCTTCAGCAGGTATCCCTAATCAGCCGGTGTCTGTAAGGCCAGTTTAGACTGGGGGATGGTAAGCCCAGAAGCAGAGCATACTCAATGCTCACCTTAATAGATAAGCAAATGTGGATATGGCTCATTCAACCCACAAAACAGTTGCAGACCCACAATTACCATCCCAATTTGACAAGTCGTTGGACAAAGTTACCATCTTGTCCAAATGAATCTTTGTCCTGATTCATATGTTATCGTCAAGAGAAACAGCCTGTAAGTATAACACAAAGATAACTACAAATATTCTTCTTCTGTGTTTGAAAGTTTCTTCCATCTTCCTACATTTCTTACTCAGTCCAGTATTAGTAACTAGTCAATGCCAAGCAAATAGAAGGCTTAAATGTTTTCCTCTTGCTTGATGAGGAATACCATAGTAACCTACCAGGTTTGGCACTAAATAATTGTGAGGATAAAAATTCAGGACTTTTTGAGAAATTATTAAGATGCACTTAACAGGTAAAAAGTTGCATCTTACTAATTTGTTAATGATTATTCCAAAATCTTAAGGAAAAAAAAAAAGATATTAAGCATCAAAGTGCCAAATCTGCTAGGCTACTACAGTTATAATATAGGCAATATTCAAGCCTGTATTGTCTCCACTTTGCAAAGGCCTAATAAAAATAGAGAGCCTACGCCCTGAGCATGAAGCAAATGTTTAAATTCAGGAATCATTTTTCCATTGGGTTCCAGTTCCCTAGCTTATCTTAGTGGTTAGCTCAGTTTCTGTTTTATTACCTACTTAAGAAGAACCCAGTAGCTTTTACCTATGTGCTAACAATCTACATGCATCTATGTATTTAGTACTAAATACCCGCTTACTTACAAGACCTACCTTTCAGGATGGATTACCAAGGTGAGAGAGACCTAACATCAACTTTGTTGCATTTCATCCACAATTGGAAATATCTTTCACAGGATGGAGTACCAAAAGTGAAACCTCACATCAACTTAGTTGGGGTTCATCCACACTTGAGTGATAACAGGCTTCCAATAGATCGTGTGGTGGTGGCTGTTGTTGGTTCACGCTGGCCTAAGCATGACGTAGTTAGCCCCTAAGTTAATAGTTGGGATGAATGTTGATTGAAGAAACTATCTCTCCCCTTCATGGGCATGAGGCAATTGCAGGGCAAAGCCAGAGGCTGCAGGCTTAATTGGGTGTAAAGAGTAAAGACCTGCTCCAATTTCTGGGGTACCCACGAGCGTCACAGTAGAAACCAGAAATGCCTTCCACGCCAGCATTACATTTTTTGAAATGCCAGTGGGCATTCCACTTACAGAAACGCTTTCCAAACAGTGGAGGAAAATTTACACTGGGTAATATGCTCTCTCCAATTACACTCAAATAATCTGAGGCTCTCCAATTACACCCAAATAATCAGAGCTGGTCTTTATGACATCCATCATGATTTCTATCATTTGGCCAACTTATCAGAGATGCAGAGGTAATGTGATTGTGGTGGTGACTGGTAACCATCTTGTTGTAAAAAGCAGCAAGGTAGGGGGTGATGATGCTAGATGTGACCCATGATCAAGCTCACAATCTGAATATTGCAGCTGGGCACCATCATCTCCTGTTGGAATGATTGATCTGAACTCCTGGAGTGTTAATTTGCTTCCATACAGACAATCAAGTAGAAGAAAAAACTTGTAAATAAAATTCAAGGATGGGAACCATCTATCAAAAGTACAAGGCAAATGAGAACACAAGTAGACACAACCCAAAGAAAAAACAAAAGCAAACAATCAACAAAAATCAGGTAAATTCCTTATGCAAAGAGGATTCATGGTTAGGAAATGACAATCAAAGATAACAAAGAAAATTTAAGATGAAAGAGTTGTTAGTTGCCACAAATCAGAGATGAAAACCCCAACCAAGTGTAATAGCCCACTTAAGAATCACTATGGTTTGCACATGTTGTAGGGCTATGGACATACGTTATTGACAATAAGAAACAAGCATCAAGGGCACTAAAGAAGACCATTGATGATGTGCGATAATGGTATGTGCACAAGCAATAAAAAGTGAATCAAAACAATGATGAAAACGCCCACACGTCTCAATAGCAAGGGGAATGACATCATCGCTTGGTGCTCGGTCAACATATGATCATGTCTTTTCTTGAATAGATATCATCATTGTATGTGCTATTGTCATCAATGTTCATTACACCATATTTGTGTGAGTTGGGCCAACAATGATAACATCCATCAAGGTTTGGAACCTATCTTTGGTGATAAGGATATTCACTTGTCATTGGGCATGACAAGAGAAAAGGTGGGAAATCTCCCTTTGAACATGTGTTCACTCTCCAAAATGATAGTTGTGACAATATTTCAAAATGTATTGTGGGCTATTGGGTGAAAGCATGGGTAGATGTTTCAAAACTAACATTTGAGAATCCATAATCTAACATTAGCAAAAAAAAATCATAGCCTTAACAATTATCAAACCATAAATCCTATAATTAACCCTATGATTTTAATCATGAATTTTAATAAGCCAACCTATGAATATCACTAACCATGTGATTAATAAAAAAACTGATGCAAAAGATTAAATTTTTTAATGTGAAATGGACTATCAAGGAAAAAAAATTACAACAATCGTGTCATTTAAAACTTTTAAAAATTAAAAATATATATATTAAGAAAGTTTCAATACACTTCACTAATAAATTTTTCATTTGATGATGCTTTATTTTTTAGTTTTTATTTTGACATTATTTTGACAATTTTTTTACTCCACATTTTTCATTTTTTTGTGTGACAGACAAAGTGTTGTCATTTCAAAAGTTCATTATGAGTCCATAATCTTTTTAGAATTCATACAATTTTTTTATGATGATCCCCATTAAAGTATATGACAACATGAATAATTACAAAATTAAAAATGTTAATTTTGAATATGGTTTTAAATTTTATGTTTATATGTAGTCCATAAAAATTATATGTGTGACAATCCAAATAGTTCCCCCTATTCATGCTTTCACCTTGCTTTACATTCACTCCCACATGGGCACTTAAAACAAATGGGTATGTATTTAGATTATCAATGGTATGTCCACATTGACACTATGAAATATGGGCAACCGTAGGATGTGGTAAGCCAACATGGGTATGTAATGTTGTAAGGAAGTGGGTTGAAGATAAACAAAATGTAAGTGTGGTAAGATGAATTAATAACCAAACACCTACCCCTAGACCTACAAGTGAGTCGAGATGTGTTCGCATGATATATTATGGATTGTTTATTAAAAATGAAGCAAATTCTTGTTAATGTAGTTGCTTTGTTAAAAAAACCTCCAACTAGGGATAAGATTGAACCACTAGGCTTTCAAAAGGTGGGACCTAAGAATGGACAACTTGGGGTAACATGGCTTAGGTATCTTGTAGTGCCATTTGGAATGGGGAAATGTTAATCTCAACATGTGCTACTACATACAAAAGAATAAAGTGATCATCTTGTTGGAACAAGTGATAAATGCAAGAATGACTAGTGCCTAACATCCAAAAATGCAAGGGCAGTGGCCCAAATTACAAAGGAAAGCCAAGCTCGCTTGAAGAACAAGAAAAGTAGTTTAACGATGAGTTAGATGATCAATAAAACTACCAAAAGATTTGCACCAAGTAACTTTTCCAACATAATTATGGTATGAGTTCAAACTGAACATAATGTTCCAAAGGACCTAAAAATGGAAACATTATATGAAGCAAGTAGTTAGTGCACTAGGCATAACACAACAAGAACATTGTAGAAGATGCCTGAGGATTTGCAAACATAGAGACATTACATATCATCCCAAGATCCTCATGAAAAACTTTAGCCACAAATGACTCAACAAATGATTTGGATTTCACCAATGCGCTCAAAATACGAAAATTTAAGTCGAGAGTAAAAAAGTAAAAAAGAAATCACATAAAATGGTCCAACCCCTATGCAGACCAAGCTGCACATTTCATTAGTTACACTAAAAGCCCTAGTGTTGAAAACTCTTGTAACAATCGTAAAAAAGTAGGAACCACATTTAATGTGGGACTTATTATATACACATCATCCACCAATGAAAGGAAAACACAAGTAGGGTGAGTTGTTTTTATAAGGTGAAAAATTTGAAAGTGAATTTGAATAAACAACATGCCTCCCAAGGGGATCCTTTGTTGTGTGCGTGACTTCAACAAAATTATTATGAGATTCCCATGTTGGGAAGTCTGAGAAAAATATAGTGAGGATATGCATAAAATTGTCGAACAAATGGGAAAAATTAATCCAAAAAACTAAGCAAATACTGTAATTCCTAAAAAATGACTAATTGTGACACCAAATCGAAAGTGTTACAAACATCCACTTGTAACACCACTCAATTTGAATGCAAATCTAACATTGTTCAAACGTTATGAACTATTGTTTCACACTCACGATGAGTTAATACACTAAACTAATGAGAATTAAAATCCTTTGCAAGAATATTTTTAAATTGAATAGTTAGTGTGTGAACAATTAAGCAATAGGTCCTCACCGATTGCAATAGGATATATGCCTTTAGACTACTTCTCCAACATTAAAAATCAAAATTTAAAAGCCAAACACAATACCAAAAGTGCAACATAACTTTGAACAATATGCCCACATACCTTAAAAAAATAATCGAAATCACTTGCAAAATCATCTGACTCAAAACAATCTCAAAAAAGTCAAAGTGAACTTGACTTGCTGCTATCCATTGGGGATGCTTGCAAACTTCCATCCTTCATCTGCTCTCAACAAACTCCATGCTGAGTTCAGAGTTCAAACTGGAAAGTGAGAAGATTTCCCACCAGAGAGTGAGAATATCAACCCTTCAAGGGGTAGATAAGTGTAGATTAACACCCAGAGAGAACAGCATTCCCAAAATAAGCACCCCTCAGCTCCGCTCAAGTGAGAGCTTATTTCTGAGGGGTTCTTATTTTGAGAATGCCCCATTCCAAGGTCTTACTTCACATAAAGCACTGGCAGAAATTTATTTTACTTGTTTTCCTATGATAACCAATGGTATCACAAACAAAAACACTAAGTAGCCGGCCAGAGTGGGCATTTTGCTTTTTGAAATGCCCACCCTTTGCCAAGGACAAATTCCACTGGATAAGGTGCCCTCCAGATACACTAGAAATTTTCTAGTGATGCTCTCTCTCAAGGAGAAAAACCTGATTAACCCTTAAACGTCAGAGCGGACCAATATGGTCCGCCACCTGACTGTTTCTCCTACCCACAATGGAGGAGGCCAAAAACTGAAACTCCTATGGTTTATGGGAGATGTCACATTTCCTTTTTCACACTCATGATGTCTCATTTGGATTTCTTGAGCCACTCTGGCAGGTTTTTTCAAGTTTGGGCAGCATCTAACAACTCCACTTCCAAACTCTGCTCTTTGCCCAGCTTAAAAAACTGAGGATTATGTGAGAGGGGTCAGCTCATACAAGGTGTGCAATTCATGACTTTGGGGCACATTTGTTAAGGGTGGTTCAACTTTTGTGTTGGGACTGTTTTGGTCCAATGTCAATTGAGGGTTAAGGTAAAAGTGATGTGGGATCCCAGATGGGGCCCTCCTTTAGGTTCTTACTACAGGGGTGAACAGTTCCTAATCAACCACTATTGGTGGCCCAATGTTCCAATCCTTCTTCCAATGACTCATCAGCGGCCGTCATTCACCATTGAAGTGAGGACTAAAAACAGAAAGTAAAGGAGGAGTAGAGGAGAAACAAACTGTGAAAATGAAAGAGAGGATGGTTGGCTTCTCTGCACTGTAGAAGAACCAGAAGCGTTTGAGGGGAAACACAAAAAAAGAAAAAACCTCAAAAGTTCATTTGTTGTTTGCCTAGGCGATGATGATCCCAACCACTGGCCATTCTACTCTTGTTGTACACTCTCTTCACCTAGGGGGGGATGTCATTCACCTCCCAATCTGCCCTGCCAATTTGGCTATATACGGTAGTAGATTGGTGGTTCTTTATAAGAAAAGACTAGCAAAATTAGCAAGCTTTGGTGCATTTTGGACCCATTAGCTGCTGGAGATTTTCCAATTACTAGAACAATTGACTCATGTCTTGAAGGAAAATGTCTTGCCCACCTGCTTCCAAAGTTTTTAAATTGGCTGAAATTTTCGCCCCTTTAGTAGGTAGGTGATAAATTCATATTATAGATCATACAGACATCATTCAGAGAATCCCAGTGTTCAATACTTTCCAGAATGCCATGTCTTGTACTATTATTCTCCATACAATCCAATCTTTCTTATACCAGTTCCAAACAACTGAAACAGTGAAAGATCCCCCCTCCTCCTGTCCTCTTCTCAGGCTCCAAGACTAAAATCTGTCAACGGTTTCAACTGAAGAGAAAAGGGCACCTAACACAGTGGGGACAACACACATACTGTAGCGGGCTTCCCAGCACCATCAGGTTCCAAACAACACAATAATGAAGGGAAATCTTCTCACCCAGCATCAATCAAAGACCAAGCAGAGGGTTCCACAAGAATACACAAGAAAAGAAATACAAATTTGAAAAGGATGAAGAGTATGCACTATGCACTCCCCAAACAAAAACCTTCTGGCTTGGGATCCCGGTAGGCAGTAGTAGCACATTGCTGGCTAGGCTTCCTGTAGGTTGCCCTAATCTTCCCTTGGATTGTCTGGTGTTAACCCTAAGCCCAAGAAAACAATTATAGTGTAATGGTGCATTCACACTTGATGTTAAGTCAGTGTTAAATGAAAATCTAGGTGGCATCCTAGGTGGCACCCAATGTTAAATGGGTGTTAAATGAATGCTAACTCAACGTAAATTTTTTATGGTAAGTAAGTTTAAGTTCTAAATGACTAGCATGGTGTTAAGGTATTCAACACTAGAGTCCCTAACACCTAAGTCTGAATGCACCATAAGTGGGGGAAATTCTACATGCCATATGGCTTTGTGATATGTGTGTGCCAACGTTGGGTGGGTATTGACTTTTGAACATAGCAGCTGGGATTGGTCTTGGATCTTTTGAAATTATTTACACCAGCATAGTACTGGTGTTGGATCTTTTTGTAAAATTTCATACCAGCCTAGTACTTGTACTGGAGCTTTGTAAAAACTTTCATATCCACTTGGGTCTAGTATTAGGGTCCAAGGCTTATTTTTTACTGGTATGAGGTGAATATATGCTTGGTATTGGAATGGTATAACCTTGGTATGGGGGCTGGTATTACCTCAGGTCCTTACCAGGCAGGTATTGGTTTGAGGCCGGTATAGTGTCATGTCCCTACTAGGCAAGAATTGGCACAATGCTGCTATTGCTCTGGTCATACCAGTTTTGGTTGGTCTTTTTAATGGTAGAGCCAGTATCTGTCCATATATTAGGGCTTCTGCCTGATACCCATCAGCTTTTTTTTTTAATTCGAGTTTTTTTGCTAAAAAGCGAAATCAAGAATTAAAAATTGAAAATCAAGTGGTTCTGGAGGGTTTCAATCGCCAGAAGTGAGAAGAAAAAATGGGAATTTTTTTCAGATTTTTATATTTGGTTCTCAGTGTATAGCCATCAATTTAGAACGTCGATTAAATTTTTTTTTACTTCACATCTGGTTTATATTCCTTAAAAAACACTGATACCCGCCCGGCACACTCATGTGTGTACCTTAACTGTAAACTTGACTGGTTTCAAGTTCTGTGATTCTTCTGGGTTCCCGACCAGAGTTTCTGTAGGCTGGGAAAAGCGATATCAGAACTGTTGGAACAAGTGTCCTGCAGATACTGGAACCAAAAACAGGACACACCTGAATGAACCAACAGTCTCTTACGTTAACCCCAACCTTATTATATGTCTTGGTTTCTACTCAACCAAGTATGAACTTTTGCAGTTTTCTTTCAGTTTTGCAGTCTTCTTCTTGTCCGGTGGGTATTACTTTTTCAACATAATCTCATGTAGGTTTTACTTCATATTCAGGTGGCCACTTTTTTTTTTTTTTTTTTTTTTGGGGGTTTTAATACAAAAAAACCTCCTCATTTTTTATTTTTTTGCTTTTTTTTGGTAGGTGGGGGGGAAAAAAAATTTTTTTTGTAACAGGGAC
>Ga0116231_10002421_pt1 | contig 39008 bp, 19 predicted proteins | sample S1TSphgellanicum_2_FD_89695 | JGI IMG/M metagenome (GOLD analysis project Ga0116231, IMG submission 89695) | Host-associated microbial communities from peat moss isolated from Minnesota, USA - S1T2_Fd - Sphagnum magellanicum MG | ecosystem: Host-associated > Plants > Peat moss > Unclassified...
AATTAATTAAATTTATACTAGAAAAAAAAAAAATTTCTCAAAAATTCCAAATATTTTGGCCCCCCCCCCCCAAAAAAAAAAAAAAAAAAAGTCCGAAAAATATCACTGCTACCAAACTACACAACCACTGTGGCCTAGGGCAAGCTTCCACATTGACAAAATGAACAATTAATATCTTTCAAAAATTCAATTCATTTTCAACATTTTGAAATGATTAATTTTGAAATGATCTACAATAATCTAGTACCATATTGTTATACGAGTAGTGAAATTATTCATGTCGTCGCCTATGTTAATTATAACTGTTTCCAACAGCTTAGCTTCATATTTTCACAAAATTTCATTTTTTTACTTAAGAGGATCGTCTAACAACAAAACTGAGTAAGGTAAGGTATTGAAGGTTGGCAAACATTGTCCCTCTCCAAGAAATTTTTATCAACTTCTAAAAATTGTCATCTTCACGCGGTGAATCTTTATTCAAATTGGATTATTAATTGCACACCAATTCTTCATCATCATCATCATCATCATTAAGTGTACACATTAAGACAACAATAAGAACTTTCACAGAAAAAAAAGAAGGAAAACATTGAAGAAATATGAGTAGATAGATGTCCAAACTAATTCATGAATTCAAATTTTGGACACCTGCAGTTTGAACTTGGGGGGGGGGGTTGGGAAGGATTGATTCCAGGGCTGTTTGCACGTAGTATTGTTAATTGCCCATCATTCAAGAAGTTGCATATGCAATGAGGATATTTTGGTTTTGGGTTTGTAGTTTGTACCAAGAAGATAAATGAGAGCTATTGTGGTTGCATTTGCAGTGTCAGTCCATTTATGATGTTGAAGATTTGGATGTTTTGGGTGGATGGATGGGTAGGTAGGTAGGTTAGAGGAATTATATAACTAGTATTGAAAAAAAAATTACTAAAAAGAAAAGGGCAAGTAAACATATTTAGGTGAACAACTCAATACGGTGTAAGTAATAGCACCATAGTTACACCATCACTCAAATGCGTATTGATCTATTTGCATCAAACTAGGTCAGGCGTCAGAAGGGTGATCTGTGTGCATGATAAAAAAAACACCCATTAGCCAGAAGTGATTCCTATTGAGGATTTGAATTAAAATTAGTTGAACTTCTTCAATTACTCCCAGCACCAAAAAAGTCTTCCAATCGACTGTACACACAAATCAGCCAGCCAGAAACAACCCCACCCAATTTGCATTTTTAGAAAAAATCCATCCACATCTCTCTCCTCTCTGGCAGCTGCCTCTCAACAAAAATTCTACCCTCCTCAACTTGAGGCCTGAATCACACCCTGCCATTCCTTATGCAAATCGAGAATATGCGATTTTCTAAGTGGGTGTGAATAATTTGGTGAGAAAAACACCCAAATTCCAGTCAATCCTACTACTACACATGAGAGCATTGCTTAGAGATTTGGTAGAAAACATTTGTTTATTTGTTGGAATTGATTTCATAGGCAAGGATATTGTGTTGAGATTCATTATAGAGTATAGTAGCTCAAGGGATTTTGGCCCCTAGGTAGTAATAATAGGTCTGTCTATTTTTATATGAGGATTTTTGAAAGAATCTGATATTTTGTGCTTGTGTTGAAACTTGAGATTAGTTATTATAGAGTTATAATAATATCTTCAAGGATTTTGGTTTCTTTTAGAGGATTTTTTTGAAGATTATATCTTTGCATGGTGAAATATAATTGAGTTTCCATAATTCTTTTTTTGCCTTAAGATACTTTTTAATGTAAATGGCAAGGCCACAGTGTGACACACCCCTTGTTAGTATAGTATACCAACTCAAAGCATGTGGAATATTGTGTTTAGATTGACTGGATAAAATGAGAACATGGCTTGCCAGTATTTACAATTGCTAGCTTTTTTTGGAAACAAACAAGTTGAAACCATTTGACTGTGCAGTGGGCCCATGCTGCATAATGAAAACGCAAGTTTGTTATATGCATAATACCGTAGTATCTCAGTGGAGTCCTTACACCCGCAGTCTGTGCAGGTCTTAGTTTTATATGGGAATATGATATAACTTACCCACGTCCAATCGCTCATTTGGAAACAACTTTGCACATTCCTGAATCCTGATACCTAGAAGTTGTTGAATGGTTTAATAAAAATAAATTCCAAACGATCGTGTACCAAGAAGTTCCATCCATCGCATGAAGTACCCATGCTCTTTAAGAAGAGGTATTAGCCAGTGTATTGTCAGTGAGGTAAGGGTAAACATAAAATTTTCAAAAAGTTTATAAGCAAGGTAAAGTCATACAAGGTTGAAAAATAATCCAAACTATGTGATCAACCTAACCGTATATAAGCATTGCAAAATTGTCATTCCAGGTAAGTACTACGGGTGAAGGTAACTGAGGAACGTTTACACTTTTCACAGGGTAAGGTTAGGGGTAAATATTCCACCATTTGCCCTATACTTGCCATGATAGTTAAAGTGCATGAATGTAGGGTAAATAAAAGTATTTACACAATTATGGCACATTTCAAGTGAAAAAAAACAACTACTTGTGCAACTTTAAGGTATTAACAATTGCAAATAAATATATTAACACATGTATCCAATTGGGATTGGAAAAACCCCAATTAACCTTGACCTTTACCATTTTCATAAAAGGCTAAATACCCCTTACATGATTAGGTAATAACTAATATTAGGGTGCAAACAAGATAACATGAGCCACACCCACCTACTTTTTGATTGCTTTTGGGATTGCTTTTGGGGAAATATTTTTAAAATATTATTCGAATATTTTTGAAAAAAATTCGAAAAAATCTTAAAAGAATTTAAAAAATTTCTTCATACTATTTTATAAAGGTTCATGTTCAAAATTTGTCCAAAAATGTCATTTTCAAAAAAATTCAAATCCACCTACAAGTTTTTTTACTATTTAAAAGCATGTGTCATATATTTAATGAGTGTTTTTGTTATTTTTTTATTCATTGGATTAATTTCAAATTAATTCACATGTTTCCATGATATGTTAAAAATAAAACTATATAAAAAATTCTTATAATTTCAATCAAATTAAATTATGACTTTAGAACATGAAAAAACCAAGCAAACGTTACACTTGCTATGCTACGTGTTATTGTGATTGCACCCATTACTTCTTAATTTCTTTTATGGGAGATGAAAAACCTTGCAAGAGGGAAAACCGTTAAGCAAATTAGTTGCTTCTCCAAAATAAAATAAATTTATCCATAGTTTTCATTACTATATGCATTATATTTTTGGGTGCATTTATTAATTTTCATACACCAACTCTATCTAACGGTATTAAACATAATTATCCTATCCAATGTTAATTGGTAATTTGATTTTTAAAAAAAAATCTTTGATTTCATTTTTTCAATTTCTACATATCAAAGAATCTTTGGTTTTAGTTTTTTGAATTTCTTTGGAATAAAGTCCTCTCTTTCCAATCTTTTCAAACACCTTCAAGGAATCAATAGGTTACAAAGGGTTTTTTGACCAATTCTTAAATTTTTGAGAAGCATGGTTGTATATTGAAATCATTTCTTTTGATTTTTGACAATCATATTTGTATGTTTAAAAAATTGTTATGGTAGGCACAAATTATTTGGTGTTATTTTAAAATAATTTCCCAACATTGACCTCCAATCAGAATAAGGGTAAGTTACAAACATTTACACCATATAGATGTAAAATGGGCTAGAGTATAATCCACAATATTTTAGATTTTCTTGCACAATTCTTAAGCCAACAACTTTCAAGGTTCTTTCAACAATTTTTCTAGGTGTTAAAATTGACATTTAGTGTGACTCTTTTCTTTAAAAATGTGACAAATGAATAAATGTATTCTAAAGTTTTTGATTGCCAAATTTGTACTTATTTTTATTTTATTTTTTTGCCCAAGTTCTATGTCAATTTTCAATAGCTAACCAAAACATGGAAGAATTTTAAAAAGCTTTTACTTTCATTTTACAAAAAAACTAAAATTTCATAAATTGTTTTATGCATGATTGAAATTTGTGCTTCAATACAAAATTGAAGAAAATACCTTGGTTCCCTTAGAGAGCGATGCTTCAATCAAGACATTCATAAATAAGAGCCTTTTAACCATAAGGCTATTGTCTCTTGTTAAAAGGGGGCTCTATGTTAGTCATTCCAATGTCAATCCTATGGATTGTATGGCAATAAAGAAGGAGGGTTGGGTAATGAAGGAAGGGGAAGAATGGTAGGGTTTTGTAGGGGTAATGGCATGTGACATGGGTTGGCGTTAAGGGGACTCCAATATTTAAGTTTATGTTTATTGAAAATGATGGCAAATAGTGATCATATCAAATTTTAATTCAAATTTAGATGTTGGCGGATTTGTAAATTTTTAATGTCAAAGTTGAGATGTGGAATTATGCTTCGGAAAAGGAAGATGTAAGTGCTTTCCTCCTTTTCAACTAGTGGTGAGGGGTGAAAACACATTAAACCCACAAAAAATTGTAGTCACAAGTATAATCTTTCTACAATTAAAATTTTTGCTAACATATGGACCTCACATCTTGGATTATTTTTACTTGTTTTAAGTATATTTGATTAGTTTTTAATTAAATTTAATAAATTATTTTGAATATTTCAACAATCATTGAAGAATTTGAATGTATGGAATATATTTGTGACCAAATAATACCCATCACAAAGTTTGAAAATTTGAATATGTATTTAAAAAGGTAAGGTTGATGATGGAAGTTTTGGGTGAATTTTTTTGTTGGTGCATAATATTGATATACATTAATTAAATCTAAAACAATTAAAAAAATAAAAAATTTTGGATGAAATTCCATTCAAAAAATGTGTTTTTTTGCATTTTTAGTAATGAATGCATAATAATATTTTCCTTTCAGGAAAAAACCACTACCATATCAAAGAGGAGGAGATTTTATAGATGGGCATTGCATTATTTTTTCAATTTCCTTTTGTTTGGTAATGTTTCATGAATCACAAACATGAAGCCCTATGATTGTTGAAAAATTATAAATTAATATACTTTGTGTACATTGATTTTATTCAATCCTCTTCATCTAACGTTTGAATCAAGATTAATTTTGACTCCAAATGAACTTTGAGTTCCAAAATGTTGTTGTGCAAATTTTAAAGTTTTTTGCTTATGTTTAGGTTAACCAAAGGATGCCACCAAGATTTTAGTTTACAACATATTGTAATACTTGTTATACATCACCTTTTTGGAACAAAAGTGGTTCACCCTTAATGTGCTTTCACCTTGACGACTAAAAGGGTGTTAGTTAACCATTTGCATGAACAAATGGTATTCAAGATAGGGTTTTATTTCACCACAACAAAAGGTGTCCTTGTATGCCAAATGATTTCATTGGATTTGGAGTGACTTCACTAGTTGTAGTGAACAAGGACCAATGAAAAAATAGTGAATTCATTGGTCTAGTGAACAGCACCCACATTTTGTAGTAGTGTTTGTGAAATTTTCAAGTGATAATAACTTCCAAGAATCATTTGTGACAATATGTGGATTCAATTTAAAAGGTGGGGTTGGTAGGGAAAAGGGAATGTGTGGGAAGACCATTAGTAGAAGATATTTGTGCATAATTGGGCAAGTAAAAACTTTTCAAGTGGGGATAGGATTATGGAAGTAGTCAAAGGGGCATAATGGGTTTTGCTATGAAATTGGTAAAAAACAATCATTAACAAAACATTTCCAATTATATAGAATGGTGATCAAGGAGGAATTTTTGAATTGTGGCAGTCTATGTATAAACCATGGAGTATTAAATGTTGGTAGGAGGATAAGAGGTGTGGCCATGAGTTTGAAGGGGTCCACATATTGTAGTAACTTTTTAAGCTCAACAACAATTAAATTGTTTGGGTGGATGCAAGTTTAAATGGTTTATTTTTGGTGTCACAATGGTAGTTTGTGCATGGTACATTGTGTTTAAATAATAACGATGAATAATATAATTTTAATTTTTTCAATTGAAAACTGATTATAAACTAATAATTTGATTATGAAGACATGTAAAATTAATTTTTGAAAATAACGCACTCATTATTAGTATTGAACTTTTGAGTGGATTGGTTAATTGATTAGATTGTGAAGAAATTGAAGAATTCACATTGAATTTCACTCCAAACTATTTATAATGAATAAGTATGTGTTGAGGAATGAAATAATAAACGTAGATTTGAAATCCTTTTCCTTAAGACCTTAATCAAATTTTAATTATGAACTTTTCAAAGTTCAAAATTCAACCTTATTTTCAAAAAGTCCCTTTGAAAGGGATTTTTTTTTTCTCAAGTTTTTTTAATATATAGCAATTGTTTTCAAATCTCTAGTTGGGCTTTTATTCATGTGAACTTTATGGGATTTTCTTTTATGACTTCCAAATTGCATCAAACCATAACAACTTAGGTCTTAGCCTACATTTGGGGGTTAGTAAGTGGTAGAATTTTAGTGATAAAAAATTACACTATTGAATTTTTTTAAAGTAACAACCATGTTCATTTGAAAGCTTTTTATCCAATCATAAAGAATTTTGCATTTGTTTAAAATGAGATGTGCCATGTAGCACATACATCCATTTTTGGAAAATTAATGTTTAATTTAAAAAAATTCCTCAATGTTTGAAATGGCAAAACTTAAGGAAATTATTATTTCTGGATGTTGAAATTTTGAAAATAATACTACTTATTTGTAATGCCTACATTTTCTACTTCATCATTGGGTTTTTTTCTTTTTCATAGTTTTCAAGGTTTGGTGGTTTTTCTTGTAAAAAGAATTTACAATGAATTTGGAGATAACAATTTAAATGCAATCAAGAACTTGATATATGCTTTAAGCACAATGAAGTAGGTACCTACATGTAGATGTAACCTGGATATTGACATCATAGGTATATATATATATACATAATTTATCATCAATTTCAAATTTTTTTCCACCATAATATTAGGTTAAAATATTCACATATTATTTTTTTCATTGTCGAAGTGGATTTTGATAAACATAATAGTTGTTCAATACACAAATGTTGAACTTGAAGTTGCATTATTGTAGTTTACACATTGGGGATGGGACAAGAGTATGTTAAAATAAATGGTTTTGATATTTGCCCCTGTATTGGGCATTTTGAAAACAAAGTACTTGTGTTATTTGCACTACTAAGATTGATGGATGGGTTTTAAGGTGGTTGGATAACGTTTGATCAAAGGTTAAGTTGTTCGGTCAATTGTGAAGTGGAGAGTGTTGTGAGAAAACTCATGGATAATTTGGTCAATGTGAATGAGAGGACAATGTGTTTATATATTTTGGATAAGATCTTGATGAAACTTGTCATTTTGTAAGCAATACATGAAAGGGTGATATATATGTATGAGATTATCACTAGTTTGTAGGCGTGGTTCTAGACATCCAAATTTGACTAGATGGTCAATCATGTTATTCCCCATAATACATGTGTGAGATGTTACTTTGAGGAGATGGATTTGGTGGTTGTGTTGTTGTATATTGGAGAGGGTAACATGTAGAATATATTTCTGGGTGGTGGTGATGTGATGAAAGGGAAGTTCTTGTAATTGTGGAAAAAATAAAGAAAAACAAGGTTGTTTGTAAATATATAGATGGCTTTGTATGTTTTGGCAACTTGGGAAGTGAGATGATATATGAATGTTCCAGGATGAGGAATATACTTTTCAAGATTAATTCTCACAACAAGAACCAAGGGGTCAAAGTTCATAGTCCATCAAATGATGATGTCATAAGAGCCTTTTCACTCACAACTATCATAAAATGGACCTGATTTGTTTCTAATGACTTCCAACTTAGCCTCATAAGATTTTGTGATGTAACCAAAGTGATAATCATCCATAAAATAATTTAGCCAAATTTGACTACATACTAGATAGGAAAGTATTAAAAAACAGAATCCTTCTATGTTCTTGGCACCTACTAGAACTATCCCAATTTGAGGTTTTTTTAATAAAAAAAGACCTTCCAATTTTGAGTTTAAGTATATTCTAAAAAAATTAAAAGCTGTTGATTGGATGGGCCTGGGGCAAAATGATATGGGATAAAGTAATTGGGGTGGGGATGTTTGGGTTTTGCCCTCACTTCGACTACTCTATATACCTATACATAGGTAGATGAAAAGAATCTACCTATATATCAAAGCATATCAGCAGTCTCCTTGTACAATGAATTTTTAGAAAGATGTTCAACTTCGTCTCAAGAAAAAGGATTTTGCCTTACGAGACTCTTCTACAGGGCCTTAAGACTCGAACCTTGTAGAAAGCCCTTCCTTGACCCACTGGGACAAGTTGTTGACATGCCTTTATCATTGAGTTCAAATCTTGGGACACCTACTTGACTCGAGGCGAGTCTTGAGGTTGGCATTATTCCCTGTAGACCCTTTAGGCTTGGTTCTTAAAACCAAACCCGAACTTGAATTTGGACTTGACTGAAAATCAAACACCTTCCAACATTGGTTCAAACTTCAAATAAGCAACATTTGTTAAAATAGAAAGCAAATCCATGCAATTCCCAAAACATGAACTAACACTTGATAAACGCTTATCAAAATGTTGGACCAAATGAGACCTACATCATTTGCATAGTTCTCCCTTACATGGAGAGTTGAGACCCAACAAACTAAAACTGGGCAAGGGATACACTCCACTAGGCTAAACACACAATGAACTATACAAATAAATAAAACAAATATTTAAGGGTATAGCACAATATGCATACTTCTATATTCTTGTTAACTGCTTTGAGAGAACATCCATGACAATTATTTTCTGCTTATTTCTGCATTGTGCTTTTGATGTGACTAAACACTTAATAATCACTTAGTAGTAGTGAATAAGTTTTGGGAGCAGATTAAATTGCAGATTTTCATAAGTGTATTAGAGTTGGGAACAGGTTCAAGAAGCTGCTTCTCTTAGTCTCAGTCAGTATATATACACATGGGTTTGCTGATATAGCATTGTTGGCAATCACCCTAGACATAATTTAGGCCCATGTCAAGCACGTGGACAAAATTTGTAGCATATTTGGAGGGCACCTTATATTCATCTATATATAAATCAGGAGGGATATTATGCCTACTCCTCAAGGATGGGAGGGAAATTATGCCTACTTGTAAGTGTAAGAACCATCCCCTTATTAAGGAGTAGGCATAAGAACCCTCCCATTCATATGCCTGGAGACATACATAGGTTTGGTTCATGATAAATTTTGCTTCATGCTTTATGATAGGTAAATCCCATGGGTGGGGGACATTCTCAATATGCGAGGCTGGACTGAACTATCACATTATCGTGGGCCCCTTAGTTTGAGAATGCCTCCACCCCATGGATTACCCTACACTTTAGATGAGGGTCCAGGGTCCACATTCCTAGGAATCAATTTGGACTCATTTGAAGCAAATTGAATCCTTAAGTTGAACCCTGCCGTGGACCGTAGCTTGCATCTTTGGTTCTTCAAATCATGAGCTGCGCTTTTTAGCTCTTTTTTTTCTTGGGTTCAAATCAATTGACTTTCCCTCCAAAATGGTGTCATGTGGATTTAGCTCTGATTTGTCACTTTTCGATCTTGGATCATCATAGAAAGGTTGTGGGTCCAATTTATGGCTCTCATCTGATGGGATTGCTCTATTTCATTGGACCCTGGACCCTCATCTAAAGTAACCCAGAGTGGAAAGCTTCTAAAAAATCCATGGGAACTGTAGAAAAACTGGCCAACAAAGAACAGTCCCAAAACTATAAGTTGTAGCAAAAGATGGCCAAACTCTCCCTCAAACAATCATTTTTCTCAAAAATTGGTTGAGTTTAGTCCCCAAAAAACATGGAACTTGTAACAGTGTATTTCATTTCTTTTTTTTTTTTTTAATTCAAAATTTTGCCAAAGAGTGCCAGAAGCTTGGCCAGATGTTGGTTGGTTGAGATTCACATCCCCCCCTGTTTTTTTTGGCAAAATTTCGCCAAAAGAAAAAAATTAAATATTAGAAAATGAAGTGATTTTGGAGTTTTTCAATTGCCACAAGTGAGAAGAAAAAACTGATAAAAATTTTCAGCTTTTTACTTGATTTTGTAATGTGTAGCAAAAATATAGAAGGATGATTAAAGATTTGTACTTCATATTTGGTTTATAACCAGATTTGGCTAAATCTTTTCAGAAATGATTGCCACTTTTTCTAAAGCTTCCTATGGATGATAGCCTCTTTAGATACAAACAAAAACTTCTTAAAAAAACACACTGGAACTAGAGAATAGAGAGAGAGACACACACACACACAACCAGTAATCAATCATAAGAGACGAGTAAGGAAGTTGGGGAAGGAGTTGCCTGGAGAGCATCATCATCAAGTGTAGCTAGCGCTAGCTAGCCGTGTGCTTCAATCAAAGCTCCTCGACTGCGAGCGTGGATGAATCGATGATCAATGAACAGGCAGCTGCCTAAATTCGCACTGGAGTTATTCATGGTTGTGATAAATGTAGATTGAAGGAAAACTTGCATTTATTGATACAAAAGCAATCATCAGTTGCTGCCTCCAGGCTCCGGCTGATGGTGATCCGGATCAAGTTAAAATCAATTATTATAGTGCAGAAGAAACTCTCTCTGGTCGATGGACCGAATCATCTTTCCTTCATGATGTTGTAAGTTCCAGGCCCGCAGGGTTTCTTTTTCCAATTTTGTAATGTAGCCGAGGTGGCTATCATCTGGAAAGTGATATAGCCAAATTTAGCCACATGTACTAATATGGAAGTAGGAAAAAATAGAAATCTTTCTTTATTTTTGGCTACCTACTGGAACTAGTAATAAAAATCTGGCGGTTGGTTGGTAGGTTTTTTTTCTGAAGTCTGGTGAATTTGGGCCATTTTTTTTTTATGGAAAATCCTTCCTTTAGGTCGAAATCATATTTTTCAGGTAGGGATTTGGCAAAACTTCACCAGTGAAAGAATCCCTGTTCCAGGCTGGTTTAAAAATTAATTATTATTTAATTTCTTAAATTTTTGTGACATAAAAAGAATGGTGAAAAATTCCCCAATTTTTGGTCCAAAAAAGAGGAAAAAAAATCTTGAAAAACAATTCTACCAACTGCCAGATTTTTCTTTAAATGATTGTAATTTTTGTACCTTTTTGCCCAAGGTGATGTGAGAAGTTGGAATAAGACCTGTTCAAATTTCGTACTACCTTGGCATGGATGGAGCTTCCACCCCCAAATAATATGCTTTTTCGAAATGTTGAAATTTTCAAAAAAAAATTTCTTTCAAAGAACAAAATGTTGTGAAGGAAAATAAGGAATCTTTTAGAATATTCTGTTTTTTGGCATGCAATCTTCACAATAGAATATAAAGGATTCAAAGAGTGAAATGTTGAACTTGCCATGGAACCACGGTTTTTTGTTTGGCCAAATTTGACAAGGTGGCGACAAAAACAACCTCCAGTGTGAAGGGTAAAATATATATATTTTTAAAAATCATCCAAAGTTGCCATATTGTGAGGAAATGAAGTTTCAAGATGCCCTATTGTGACAATAGGTTCCTGGAGGTCACCAAAACAAGGGGTGTGTCACACTGTGGCCTTGCCAAGTACATTAAAAAGTATTTTGAGGCAAAAGAAGAATTATGGAAACTCAAATATTTCACCATGCAAAAATATAATCTTCAAAGTCCTCTGAAAGAAACCAAAATCCTTCAAGATATTATAATTCTATAACTAATCTCAAGTTTCAACACTAGCCAAACTATCATCTTTCAATATTCCTCATATAAAAATAGACCTACTATGGAGGGGCCAAAATCCCTCAAGCTATTATACTCTATAATGAATCTAAACACAATATCCTTGCCTTGGTAGACAAGGCCAACAAAGTAAGGATTCTAAGAGAATTCTACATTCCTCTCTCTGACTTGTAGCCAAATTCAGCTCAAGCCTCTTGTTGATGGTCGCCAGTCCACCTACCTCCCAAAATTGGAAAAAAAAAACCCACTCTACGCGAGGGAAGTTGGAACTACTTACAATATTCGAAAAATATATTCTGCTTCGGTCGTTGACCTGAATATTCGAAGAAGATTTTTTGGGGCCGCTTAAAAAAGAAAGGCCAATTTGAAACTTATCTGCTGCAACAGCGACGCCTGGATGGCGGATTGCCCGAGGCAGTAGGAACCCTAGCTAGCTAGCTGGATGGATGGATGGATGGACCGACCGATCTGATCCGACACCAAGTGTGTGTGTGTGGGAGAGGAAGGAAGGAAGGACCCTGGACAACGCGAGGAAGCAATAAATGACCTTGGCAGCCCAAAAGCTTCAAGCGTGTAGACAAGGTATGGAGGCTAGATCTGGACTTTGATTTCACACGGTACCTTAAGATCTGGTATTGATGACCTAATTATTTGTTGGGTTGAGTTGAGTTGGGGTTGAGCTTTTTTTTGGTATTATAAATTTTTGGGTTTGGCTCTAGATCGAGTCTCGACTCTGTCCATCATCAGCCATACAGCACCGAACTGTATTGGATGTCACCAATATTGTTGCAGGGCCACATATTAAGCATGGGTGGAGATGCTCTAATAATAGTAGAATGCACTCCTTACATATAATTTGATCAGCTTCTCTCTGTTTCTTCCCTGGCTCAGAATTTCTCTTTATACCACACATGATCTTCTCTTCTCTCCTTTTAATCCCTTCTTTCTGTCGCCAACATGAGATTACTTCATCAGTTTCCCTAGTCCTCCTGAGCACACTTCTATCACCCAGGAGAACTAGTTCATATCGGTTGATAGTAGGACTACTACTAGATTATTTTAGCTTCTTCTTTCAGCAACTGTTTGTTGCATTCATGGGGGTCTAGATATTCAGCTTAGGATCAGCTAGTTGCACACTAGATCTTCCCGGCACCAGCTTAAGATCAGCTACTTGCACACTAGATCTTCACTGGCACAAGCTTAATAAGATCAGCTAGTTGCACACTATTTCTTCCCTGCACCAGCTTAGGATCAGCTAGTTGGGACACTAGATCTTCCCTAGTGCATCAGCAGCTTCACTGATTCTAATATTCTTATTACATCAAGAGTGTTTAACCCAAGAGTTTTGCAAGAGCTTTCAACCACTAGTTTTACCTGAAGGCTGGCCGGCGCTGTTGTGGTCACGAGTCACTAGTATTTCGCAAATAATAAATATGCAAGTGCCATGGATTCCGTTGTAGAAGTGGATTGCCTATGGTCTTGATCATGTCTGCGAGCTAAATACTCAGCAATTTTTTTTCCTTCTTCTGTGTAGACGCGACTGCAGCTGACGACAGAAGAGTGAAGAGAAAGCTCCTTACAAAAGATGGTGTAAGTAGTATAGCTTGAGGACGATGGCTTAATTGGAGACTTTGAATGTTCTCAACTCGAGTGCTACGTCTTATGAGTGGAAGGACCAGAAGCCGAGGGAGCAACTGGTGATAGAGACAAAGAAAAAAAGGAAGGACGCGTGCACATATTATGGTTGAAGCTTTGAGTAGAATGCCTGGCTCTGCTCCCGCCTCCTTCAGTACAGTGGCTCATTTCCACAGTACCGAAAAGCATGAATCTCCTCAGGCAGCAGCAACGAGTATCGAAACCGCACGATCTGATCATGGCAGCTACAGCAACTCGAGAGGCGTGGAGTTGTGGCCTCATAGAGCTGGCGGTTATACGACCGGCGGCAGGCCGGGGTACAACTCTAACGAAATCGAGAATTTAGCTGGCCACATCACGGACCAGAGCAGCAACAGGATCCTTGGGGCTCACTACAGCAGCTATTTCCCACTGAGCAATGGCGGTGGAAATGGGTCGACGAAGACGACGACTCTCACACCCAATTCTCCTCCAGCAGCAGCACCACCCCAGGGATCACCCTTCGAGAAACTGGGCGGGACGGAGTCGGATAATTTTCAGAGCGGGGACCAGAAGAGTAGCGCGAGCTGCAAAGGTGGGCCCGTCAATGTCGAACCCCGCAGCACATACTCGGAAGCTGTGGAAGCAGCAGTAGCAGCAGCACACCTCGAGTTCCGAGACGACGATGGCTGGAATTTGTCGTCGTTGGTAAACAGCTGCAAGGTGCAATCTACAGCAGGAACAAAAAGTAGCAGCTGCCTGCAAGCCGGGAGCTTCGTCTCTGGGTGCGCCGAGGCTAACGCCTCGGCCCCAGGGGCTGTGATCAATGTGATCACAGCAGCTGCAGCTACCTGCAAGTCGTCGTTTGAGTCCGGCAGCACCGGCTCATGCAGTACTCCAAGTTTATGCGTTGGATCACCGGCAACGGTCACACCAGCGCCACCCTCCTTCTCCTCAGCGCCCCCAGCTGGGACGTTGGAGTCCAGCTTACCTACTGGGAATGTGGTATTCGACATCAACGGCCGAGGACACCACGCGGGATCAATGGCGGTCAACGTCGAAGCTTCAGCTTCGGGCAATGTGGAATCTGATCACTCTACCAGCATTGAAAGCCTGATGAGCTTTGGCGAATGCTTAGAGTCTGACCGAGATTCCATCGTCAACTTCGTGGACCCGAATTTCTGGTTGCATAACGAAGAGACGGTGATGCAGGATTGTACGGAGTCTGTGGGACTCAGGCTTCCTCCTCCTAGTGCGGGGTTTCTCTCGCAGTTCTCAGTCGAGCCCGCGTCTCTAGTTCCGAAGGATGCAAGTCTAGACGACACCGCGAACACCTCAGGGCCGGCTTATTCTGCCGGGATTTACGAGAGTCTCGAACACGGCATTGTACAATGGAAACTCCCTGGCATTGTAAGAAACGCTCGAGCGCCGACTGCAGCAGCGACAGTTGCTAATGAGGGCAATCTGACATCGGATTATATTCACACTCTTCTCCTCGGTGGGGACGAGATGGCAAATTCCACGACATGCATGAACGAGAATTCCAAACTTGGCGAATCATCTGAGCAGCATCTTGGTCAATCGTGCGCGAAAGCAGACGGAGCTGGTACTGTCGTCGTCGTGAGTGCTCCGGATTCTCAGCCGTGTCGCATGCGGTGGTGTGATCGGCCGTGGACGGACGAGACTATGCAGGTGCCTCTGACGAGGTGCGAAGGAGGGATAAAACAGTTGATCCCTCGACTTTCACCGCACACGACTAGTGCACCTCAGACGTTCTCTCCAGAGGGATCTCCAACGAGTCCATTGGACTTTCATAAGGTGTCTCCACAGTTGCAGCATCTTGCGCCTTCCATGCCGCATCTGTGCGAGGTCAATGCACGCGGGTCTCTGACCGGCGGAGCCGACACAGACTGCACCTTCCTGAAAGAGCTCATGATTGCTGTGGAAGCGAATTCTTCTACCCGCAACAAACGTTCATTTGAAGTGATGCAGCAATCTTCCGCTGCAAATTCCGGCAGTGCAGGAGGAGTTGGTAGACTTGCCGGGTTCCGTCGACCACTTCCACAGCCATCGCCCAGATTCGGATCAAGCAGCCCAGCAGTGCAGAATGGGCTGCACATGCTGCAGGAGCTCCCGGCTACATCCCGGCCACGTGAAAACAGTGCCAAATTTGATCCGGCGGCATTGAGCGCTTTGTTGTACGGGATACAACAAGGGAGCAAAGAGAAGCAAAGCTCGCAGACAAACAGCAATCCATCTTTATATGCTTTAGCTGATTACTCCCCATCTAGTCTGATCGGCAGCAGCATTCCGCCAAAGATACAACGCCGTCGTCACGGTACAGCGACCGATCCTCAAAGCATTGCCGCCCGAACTCGTCGCGAGAAGTTCAGCGACCGTATCCGGATTCTTCAGACTCTAGTCCCGAACGGTGAGCGTCTGGACACGGTCTCCACACTGAGCCAGACACTAGAGTACGTCCGATTCCTACAGCGCCAAGTATGGGAGTTCTACAATGGCACCACCACCACCGGCGACATAAGCGTAACGTCGATACAACCAGCTGCAGCAGAGAAATGGAAGGGAATCGTCAGGGACCGTCACTCAAACTCTCAGTCTACCATTGCTTTTTGATACGACGCTTGAATCCAGTTTACAAACTACCCAACTGCTGCATGATCATGATTATCGTCAAATTAGCTGCAATTGGGTAGTATGTAAATCTAACAGAAGATGAAAGCTTTAGACTTGGATCGATTTGCAGCAGGAGGGGACATCGATCGAAGCTTGAGACTTGGATTTCCCCTGGATTCTAAATCTTCTTATAATCGACTGCAGTAGTAGGATGAAAACCAGTTGTTGAGACTTACTCATTATCACTGCAATCTTGCAGTGCGATTCTCCAAGATCACCTCTTAGCATAATAATATTATAACTATTATATATATATATATATACACACACATATAATAGCAGCTATTAGACATGAGATCTTTAGCCGGATGCCAGATCAAGCTGCTAATTTTGACGTCGTCTTGTGAGCCTTAAGCAGCTGATCATCATACAAAATGTAGTAGTTTCTCCTTTGCATGCTAGCTAGGATGACTCTAGCACTCATCATGTGCTGCTGCTGGAGCTACATGGATTCTTCTACGACGATAAAACGTTTCCCGCAAGTACTATGAATTCTTATAGCACGCCAGTAGTACCAATTCATTGCATGATTCCGCCAGTACGACGACGACGACGACGACGACGACTCTAGTACGAATTCATGCATGGTTAATATCCCTAGTGCGACTAGTAGTACGAATCCGTGCGCAAGTTTATATAGTGCGCTCGTACTTAGTTCCTTGAATTCATGCATGATCATATATATATTCCTTTAGAGAATGTACTGCGAGTTATATGAATTCAAGGTTGATAATCAGTAATCCAGCTGAGGCGCTAATTATTTGGTACTAATTATTGATACGACGCTGGAGGCTTTTTGGTGAGATTCGTTAGTCTTTTTTAATACAGCTGATCAGTACTAGATTAATCACTACTATAATACTTTTAAATCTAGTGTGCTAGCTAGAAACCTTATATAAATAGTTCTTGGCTATTCTGCAAACCCAGTTCTTGAACTGGCTGGAATTCTATCTGTTTTAAGCAACTAAAGATTATATTGTGCAGCTTGCATGTTTGCAGATTATTGCACAGCTAGTTTTTTTTGAAGTTGCAGATCTAGTGTGAAGTTAGGATAGTGCATGATGATGAATGCACACATGCAGGGACTTATTATATAGTACAGGTATAGTATGTTATGCCGGCATATTATTCTAATATTATTGTTCACTTATTTGCATGTTTGCATTTGCTTCTGCTAGTTGCTTATTGAAAGCACAAAATGTTGTTGTTGTTGTTTCTATTTTTGTTTTTCAAGGGGGTTGTTTTTGTTCAGTAGCAGCAGCTTGTTGGTTCATTTGTAGCCATAATTTTGGGGAGTCCTTCAATGTGTTGCTAATTTTTTGTCAATTGATCTTTCCTTTAATGTGGTTATGTCTACAGATAGATGTTAATGCAGCTTGTCAAGTTTTTCTCTCCAATCTCCATAGAGAGAGTATTTCTCAGACCTTAAGACTCACACCATATATAGCTGCTACTGCATGTGTTCCACATATCTTGAGTGACACGGGGCTGGGGGAGCTGGGGGTTCTAGAAATAATGTGTATTTGTGTGATGGATTTTTGTTTTTTTTTTAAATTTTTTAAAAGAGGAAAGAAAAAGTGGCTGTATACAATAATAATAACTTGTGCACCCATTTTCAATTAGATTGTTAATAATAATGCTAGAGTTGTATTTAATTTTCACCTTTTCAAATCATATTAAGCACTTAAACACAAATTTTTAATGTACAAACTGAATGAGCATGAAAGATGGAAGCTCACAATTTAAGGTTTTTCTTTGTTATTTTCTGACACCAAGTTTGAGTGCCTAAGGGTCAGTTTCCATGTCGCCCACCCAACAACTATTATCTGATAAATATTCTGGGTGAGCAGCATTTTCATACATACATGTATAAGTAGTGTCACCTGCTAACATACGATTTTCTCAAAGTTTCTTGGCATTCTAGTTGCTCCTCACAACCACCTTATACTTCATTGGAATCACTATTTTAAATAAAAATTGGCATGTGATAGTTAAACAAATGGTTTGTTATTGATGGCATGTTCTTAAGTTGTCAAGTGTCAAACCACATGGTCACCAAATTTTCAAAATGTTTAAAAATCAAAGGGTGAATTCTAATAAATTCAATGAAACGGTGGAAAATTATGGTTCATGACATGCAAACCCTTTGTGAACATATTTTCAATTATTTCGTAATTTTTGGTTTGGGGCATAGTGATTGGGATTGGCCATATGGAAACCTGGTCCAACCCCAAGTTGTAAAACATAGAAACCAATTGGTGTAACCCTAAGTAACCCGGGGCAAGGTATTATTGGGTAATATAAAGCCATATTGTTATTTGCAAGTGATTGATTTAATCTTAATGTAGCATGTGTTATTGGTCCAAGTGTGACCTCGTCATCTAACTAATTTCTCCTTCCAAACCCAATTTTTATAATTTAATTGAATTTCTAACACAAATTGTTCAAAATTCAATAGCTCCCCAAAGCAGACATTCTTCTTTGAATTTGTACAATACATGAGTAGAAATATAGCATGTCATATATTAGTTGTTGGGTAAACACTATAAATTCACTAATTTCTCAATATGATTACATATTTATTTTGGGAAAATTATATTCAATATAGGATATATATACTTTAATTTCTTATATTAGAAAAAAAAATAGTTTAAAATATATAACACATGTATTAAAAATCTATTTTGTACTTATCATATAACAGTTGACAGTGTGAAAGTTGGAAAATTGTAGAAGAACTTTGGTTTCAAGTTTGGAGGTCACCAAATCATGCAACAATAATTTTTTTCTTCACTCAATTATCCATCAAGTAAATATTAACATTAACAATGTTTTGCATCAAATTCAATAAATTTTTTGAACCCCCTAATCACTAGGTTAAAAGAATTCAAAATTAATTATTTAGTTCATAATTAATTATACAAATTTTAAAATATTAATTGCTAGTAAGTTCAATTAATAAATGAATTAATATTAATAAGTTCAATTCAACTAATAAATTAATAAATGAACTAGTTCATTTACACACCATTTATGTGAAAATTTTGACTCTAACAACTATAAGCATTACTTATTTTCTAAAAAATCAATCATACATTCATGATTTGTCTTCTTCCTTTGTTTTTAATTCAAAATGAAATGGTTGACAATTTATAACATGAGATAATATGTTGTTTAATCACCTAGACATTAAATTATGTTCATTGTTCAACTTCTGAATAATATCAAGAACATGCCCAATTTCCATAAAAAATATTTATTTTACTTCATTGAATTTTCAATGTGAAAATTATTCAATATTCAATAACCTTCTCCACCATAGGTCAAAACATGACAAAATGATCTCACTTGTACTCATAAAGGGTTTCCAAATAGTACTGAGAGCATGGCCAAAGGTGTTGTGGTTTGGGAGATCTCACTAGGACAAACAAAACAAACAAACTTCCTTCTTTAATAAAATAGATTGGAGATCTCAACATGACAAGCAAAACAAACAAACAACCTTCCTTAATTGAAAGGTTGGTTTGGGGGATCTCAACATGACAAACAAAACAAACAAACAACCTTCCTTAATTGAATAGTTTGGTTTGGGAGATCTCAACATGAGAAACAAAACAAACAAACAACCTTCCTTAATTGAATAGATTGGTTTGGGAGATCTCACTATGAGAAAACAAACAAAACAAACAAACTATTTTCCTTAATATAATGGATTTTAGGCAGCCCTTGACGCTGGGTATGGGTCCAGGCTCTATTTACTGAAGATTATATTTGGCATATGTAATTGAATAGGATAGTAAACAAATTTACCTGCAGAACAGCATGAATCAATAAAGGATAACACGTTGATCATCGTACACTATGTGCTTCAAAACCCTATTGGAATTTGTGCCTTCAAACAAGGTCTAGATTTCAAGGGTTACATAGACAACCTATAAAGGTAACACCTTTCCTTTCAGGAAAATTTCTTATTTTTCTGCTAGAAAAGAATACAGAGAAAGTTTAATTCATCATCCACATGGACATGTTTGAAAGACAAACTTGTTCTTTTTGCAATGTTACTAGTATGTCGCCACCCATGAAGCCGAAAAGATGGACTGTACAAAGTGAGAGACTATTTACCTCTCACCACCTGGGCCAATCATTGTAGTTGGCCAATGAGAAAGAGTCATTTGGTGCTGGAAAACAGTCATGTCTTTTCCAGTCTTCTTTTTCTTCATTTTGTTGATGGCCAACTAATGGCAATCATCTCAAAAAGGTTTTTAGCATTGATGACGACAAGTGATTGGAAAACTCTGAAAACAGTATAAAATCTGCCCAAAAAAACCGACTTAACACTAGGAACCTGTCTAAATCTGGTGAACTCTTTTTGCAGCTTTATCAAATTTGGCGAAAATTTCAAGAATCTGTGAAAACATGTTCTTCTTTTCAAAATTTCCAGTACAATTTTGCACCAGTTCACCCCAAAAAAAAAGGGGCTGATCCTGAGTACAAGTGTATGGAATACCAAACGGGCGCTTAATTTGTCATGTTGTACTTTCTCACTTTACTCTTTTGTCAACTTCCCACTTACTGTTTTCCAAGTTAACATCCTCATAATGGTAAGTTTGCTAGGTGCACACCGCTAAAGTGCTACAATGCCTACTGCACTTTGCTAGGTGGCCAATTCAAACATTGACAAATTGTCAAATTCTCATTTGAACCTCCCCAAATTTACAACTTCACATTGTCAAATCACCATTTTCACATCTCCACTTTTATATTGCAAACTTGACAAGTTTACGTTACTTTACGGGCTGCCCAAAATTTTCGGACTGCCCCCAAAAAAATCCATTGACTGCCCACTTTTTTTAAAAAGTTTTCTTGCCCAAACTTTGTTTTTTTGGGCTGTTTTCTTTTGGGGTGGGAGGGGGCTTGCATTAGTGGCCTACCCTCCTACCTCCTAGCCTACACACTCGTCAACTTACATATTCATCTACTTAGGCTACCTATCCACCTATCTACCTACTTACCTAGGTGTAGACCCCCATCTTCACCTACCTACAATTTAGGATACCAACTCATGACCAAGTTTGCAAGTATGCAAATTTACAAAATTAAAAACTCTAGAAATTACAAATTAATAATTACAAATTGCAAGTGCACATTTGCAAGTTCACAAGTTTGCAAGGTTGTAAATTTAAAAAATTTAAAAATCTAAAAATCTAAAAATTACAAATTAATAATTACAATTTACAACTTAACAAATTGCAAGTGTGCATGTTTGCAAGTTCAAAAGTTTGCAAGTTTGCAAGTTTACAAAATTAAAAAATCTAGAAATTGCAAATTGCAAGTTACAAATTTACAACTTTACAAATTGCAAGTGTGTATTTGCAAGTTCGCAAGTTTGTAAATTTACAAATTTACAAAATCTAAAAATTGCAAATTAATAATTATAAAATTTCAACTTAACAAATTACAAGTGCACATTTGCAAGTTTGGACATTTACAAGTTTGCAAATTTACAAAATTAAAAAATCTAGAACATTGCAATTTCATGATTACAACTTTACAACATTACAAATTGCAAGTTTACAAAATTACAAAATCTAGAAATTACAAATTACAACTTAAAAAATTGCAAGTGTGAATTTGCAAAGTCATGCAAGTTTGCAAGTTTTTAAATTTACAAATTTACAAAATCTAAAAATTGCAAATCAATAATTACAAATTTACAACTTTACAAATTGCAAGCACACATTTGCAAGTATGCAAAATTACCACATTACCAAATTACGAAATGTAAAATTACAGAGTTACAAATTGTATGTGCTTGTTTGTAAATTTCAAATTCATAAATTTTTTAAAAAATTGCAAGTAAATGTTACAAAATTACCAAATCACCATAATAACAAATTAAAAATTAAAAATTTACAATATGACAAAGTGCAAGTGTGCATTTTCAAGTTCACAAGTTTGCACTTGTGTGTAAAATTACCAAATTACCAAAATCACCAAAATTACAAGGTTACAAATTGCAAGTACCTTTTTTCATATTTACAAGTTTGCACATACTAAATTTGCATGTTTTCATACTTGCATGTACTACAAAATTATAAAATTATAAAATTATAAACATATCAATTTCCAATTTGCAAGGTTTGCAAGTTAGAAATTACAAAATTACAAATGAAAAATGAAAAATTGCAACCTACAAATAACAATGTCTCCAAGTTTACAAATAATAAAAGACATGCATGTATTGCACAAAATTACAAATTGCAAGTTACAAAATTGCAAGTTACAAGATATAAAAAAACAAATCACAAGTCACAAATTCCAAATTCACAAATTTACAAATTCACAAATTACAATATTACAATTAAAATTTTAAATTAAAATTTTAGAAATTTACCACATGAAAATATTACACAATTACAAATTACAAAACTGAAATTTGCAAATGCACATTTGTAAATTTGCAAAATTTCAAATGTGAAAATCTACATACAAATAATTTTGTAATTTGATAATTTGTGCATGTTATAAATTACAATATTACAAAATTGTAAATTTGAAATTGCAAGAAAGCAACTTTGCAAATTTGTAGATTTCCAAGTTACAAATCAACGATCAGACAATTTCAAGTGCACAATTTGCACAAACTGACCAAAAAACAAGAGGGCATTTTATGGATCCCATGCATGTATCATAGCCTAAACCACAAAAGACCAGTGCATATTTAGGGTGCCCTATTTAGGTATTACAACCTATATCCCAAAACCAATCCTTATTTCGCAGATATTTATGTGGGTATTGCATAATTTGGTAAATGCTCTTTGAAGCCTAAATCAAGACCCAATCCCATAACACAATACTTGAATATGAAAATAATATATCAAGTGCAAGAAACATTTAAGTCAATATATGATTATTGACCTAAAAGCATGTATTGCATTTTCTTCACAAAAAATCAATCCCTTTTTTGTGAACCTATATGTGAGTATTGCATAATTTGGTAAATGGTCCACAAAGATTGACTAGTTCAAAACCCAACCCCAAAATGCAATATCCGAATATGATATATCAATTGCAACAAACATGTAAGTTAGTACATACTTGATTGTAGACCTAAACACAAGTATTGCATTTTCTTCACAAAAAACAAGTCCCTCTTTTGCAAACTTATATGTGGGTATTGCAAACTTTGGCAAATGTTGTGACGTTCTTTTGGGACACATGTGCATGTACATTGCTTTGTGGCAAAAATCCAATTTACTATTTTTAATGTTTATACATGGGTATTGCAAATGTGGGTAAAATAAACACATATTGGTCACAAATGACAATTACATGGTTCACAAAACATAAGCATATGGGTCACGACACATATGATACACAACAATCATTATATTATGTTAATGTTTACATCATTTACTACCTAATAGTTTCTACATTGAAAATCACAAGAGAATATAATACCAACTACAAAATTGGTTTCTATCTCTTCAAATTAATAAAAAACTTAAATTTGTTCCTAAAATCAAGGCATCCACTTTTGAGTTGTAACAAAGTAATTTTTTTAAATTGATGTTTCTCTATTGATTATTTTTCAAGTGTTTAATTTTCTAACATGTTCCCCAAGTTCCAAATGGATTCCCAACAAGCTCCTAATAACATGCCTTATTGTATCCCATACATTATTTGCCTTATGTTGAACTATTGCAATATATTTGCCCAAATACACATGTACAAGAATAGACAACAATTAATCTATTTTGGTATTGTCTAACATTTCAATTAATTTTTTCAGTGATGAAACCATCAAAGATGACCACATAAATTGGAAAAAAAAAAATCTCGAAAGGTGGCACAATTGATTGATATGTTTAAAGCACAATATATCACATATATAATGTTAATATACTAAATCTAATTCATGAAAGCCTTTCAAACAACCCATGATTATTCAATTTTGATTAGATGTATTATATAGCCTTCTTCATCCATAAGCAATGGGCATTAATCTATTTTTGTAAACATGTAAATACTTACTTTAGGTTATGCATACTTGATTGGATTCAATATGATTTTACATATAGGCCTTTATTTTGCAATGAAAACTTGAAATAAATATGGTAGCCATTAAAAGGCAAAAGGCATTAAACCAAGTGATCGCTCAATCTATGTCCATTCATTGACAAAAGACAATTATCGTCAAAAACTAAGAGGGAATGACTTCACATAGAAGTGAATGACCAAGATGGAATAAGGTTTCCAAGCAAAAGACAAAAAAAAACCCCCAAAATGGATGGAAGATTTACTAGTATAAATCTATCTTGCTATCATGTTTTTCATTTAGTAATTCAATGATATTTATTTAATATAAATTTGATTTAGACCTCACTCTATTTTTTCTAGAATTTACACTTTAAAATGAAAATATTTAACTTGTTCCAAAACAATTTCAAATCACATTGTGAAAATTCACCCCAAAAACATTTGTTGGGACTCTTGCTTAAAGGTTTATTTTGATGAATATCTTCCTTGAACTTTTTGACATTAAATAATGATATATCGTCCTATTAATTAAGTTCAAAATATTTAAATTGAAATCCACATTCATCAAAATGGCATTGTTTGGCAAGTCATCATATAATGGGTAGCTAAAAATATAAAATTTGATCATTATAATATTTATGAAATTCTAGGATTTTTTGCCAAATAATTTTCTTCTATTGATAATAGTTCCATTTTCCACCCCACTATTTGTGCAAAGCAAATGGAAGATGAAAATGCAAAACAAGAATAGGGGTCAAGTTCTAAGGTTAGGTTGAAACTTATTTATCAATTAATTTGTCAAAAGTTTTGGCCATAAAAATTGGAAAAAATCTTATAATCTATATTGAATCATACTAAATAGAATGAAAAGACCTTTTAAGAAAATGATGAAGATTATATAGACATAATAAAAATTAATAAAACTATGATATTAAACAACACATATTTGTATATAATAATAATGAAATCTACATAACGTTAATAGTTTACATGGCGTTTTAAAACGTTTTACATAATATTATATTTTAATAAAATAAATTATAAAATTATAAATTAATATGACACAACATTTATTGATTCAATATATATATAAGTTCCCAAAAAACCTTTTCAATGTTGATTTTAAATAGGCTTATTTACAAATCATTTTTTTAAAAAAAATTCTTGAAAAAGTCATTGTTGTTCAAATGTATTAAAATATAGTGACAATTCAAATGCATTTTCAGTCAAATCATTTTATATTATTTTCTTGAAAAATCTATACATGTGTGTTAGTATCACTTTTTGGGGGCTTCCAGTAAATACCAACTAACTTGCCACTACTTAAGAATACGACTATAACATAAAATGGTCCCCCAACAATATGTAATTAATTCAAAAAACATATCTAATAAATGTCTCTGGGTATCCTTAATGAATATCCTTCATTAATAAATGTTTTTGGGCATCCTTAATGAATATTTCTTCATTAATAAAACACTCAATGAGTTCATGTGCTCCTTTGCAATATCAACATAGTAAAATATTAGATTAATAGTTTTGAGTATCAGCATGCACCTTATAATATTTTATGGTCCACCCTTTTGTCTAATTCCATGCATAGATTCCTTCCTAGACTCATATTTGAGATGTGTATAAAATGACAAAATTCGATTCTTATTAGTTGCTTGCATAAACTAGATCCCATCTTGTCAACAAGGTCTAGATTCCAAAACTAATTCTACCAACCAGCAAATAATGATCATCTACAACCTTCAAAGCCATATTTTGGGATTCAAAACAAGATATACCATTCACAATGGGAGTGATGAACTCCACAAGGAAGGAAGGAATTTTGAAGAGTGATGGCCAAATATGTGGATACAATTTATCGATAACCCTTCACTAAGTGAACCATCATGATCCTAACAAACCACCCCAATGGTAAAAAGCTAAATGGATGAATAGAACATAGTGTAGAAGTTCAAAGTGAAATACAATGTACAAGGATGTTGGTACAATCAAGCACCAACACTATGTTAATAAAAGTGTGAAACCTAATTCGTCATCATGATGAGGTGGCCATAGCACAAGCTCTTCAATGTTGTCACAGTCAAGTTTGCCATGTTAAAGCCCAAGAATGCGATTCATGTTGTTGATTTCAACATTTTCCATAATCTCTTTATGGCTTATTTCTCACACATTCAGCAACTTTCCCTTCATTGGAAACACTCCATACATATTATGCCTAACAAAATTAATGCCACTCATCTACCATGAACAGGTAAAAGAATGGAACCTTCAATGTTAGTATTATCATCCCAAAACATTAAGTTGTTTCTCAAACATCAAATTAGAATAGACTTACAGTGAGTGTTTTAATTAAGTCACTCTAGTAAGGATTAGAGTCCACTACTCAGAACCTCTACCACAAGCATCAAATTAACATCCTCACATTTTGGTATTACACTTATAAAAGTTGCCATAATATTCCTGAAGTTACAAACCTTGCTTGCATCACAAGTAATAATGTTTTAGTAAGAGACACATATCATAGGGATAACCACACACCTTGGAAAGTATTTAAGTTGAGAGGGCAAGGAAACAACACAAAAGGATGAACTAATAAAAAACCAAACTTGAGTCAATGATAGAAAGACCAAACCACTATTGGTTACAAATTAAAAACTTAGCAGAACTTTAGCTGTGGATTCACAAACTAAAAAAATAATCTCACAAGTATTAATATATTCTCCATACTTACAATTAAAGCCAACTTGAAAGATAACCCTTACAATATATATAAGTAAGGAAAAAAATGATAGATTCCATTGTTAAAAAACATCGAAAAACTCCTAAACCCAATAAAAGTACCAACTCAATGAATTCCATGTACAAATTCTATGTACATGATGAAAGGTGGCTACAAACTCATGAACTACATGCCACCTTTCTATCAAAGCTAGATTAAGTTTGATTTGCATGACTTGAACCATCAACATTCAACATAAGGTAGGCTAAATAAAGAGAAGAAACTACATAAGATTTTACAAACTCTAGGAATGAAATAGGAATTGCCTTCTATCCAATTTTGCCTTCTCCCTCCCTTAATGTTAATGCACCAAGTCTCATTAATGGTAAAATTGTAATAAACAAAAATAACGTCAGTTAAAGGTTAGGTCAATTAAATAGGAAGTCACAAATACATCTACAATTTATAATGTATACTTCTTACTCAGCAAGAACAATGACTTTGAGAAAAATCAAGTATCATATTGGCATTGAAACCAATTAGGATTATTATTTTAGTAGTAATAATAGACAACTGATGCACCACCACCTACAAACATTAACTTGTCCATGTTTATGTAGTTTTAAGACGATATAATATTCATAGAACAACAAACTGAAGGAAATACACATTCCTCAACAACATAGTGTAAATCAGGAAGCAAATAAACAAATTGTTGAGGTTGTAGAAGTTGATGGTGGAGTTAGTTGTTGCCATCGCCCCTTTTCAAATCGTTGTTATCAACACAAAATTAAGACAAAATCAAATGCAACAACATTGGATTAACTATAGAAACCCATGCACTAATTTTTGTTAAATTTATTTTATCAAATGTTGTAGCCTTGGGGCTGATGATGAAGATGGTGCACTAACCATCAAGTGGACCCATTTGAATCTGCAAACTTTTGCAACTATAGACTATCCACTAGTGATTAAAATAAATGGCTTGTGGTCCCTTTCATCAACTCTCAAGACTGTAACATGTTCATCCATGGCTAGAACATAATACTGGTCACTCCCTAAATAGTGTGCATTTAAAGAACATGATGCCTCTATATCACCCCTTATTTAATCAATGTGACCAAAAGCTAGTTGATGAACACAAACCTAGTGCAAATATGATGGAACTTTAAACCTATAAAATAGCATAGTGCACAAGATCCTAGTGCACATAATCTTTACACAATGCACAAAGTCCTAGAACAAAGGATTGTTGTTTAGAAACCCTAAATTTGCAATGTCAAATTAACACACAAAATCCCAAGGCATATCTTAGACGTCCAGAATCCTAGAGCATTATATTATAATCACCAAAGCCCATGTAAGTAAAGAAGTGCACTACACAAAATTCTTAAGCAGTGCACAAAATCCAAGACACTTGACAAACATCACAACCATTTATGTGTTGCATATTAACAATGTGCACATTCAACTCATTAACACCCATTCTAAATGCTCCACATGCTAGTGGATAGATTTTTCTGCACTATAAACCAAACCCTTGTGCCGATTTATTAAGGGGTAAGGAGTTCTTCCTTGAACCATGCATGCATAATATTGCACCCTCCACTTTTGTTAATGCAATGGAACCAACAACTATTGAGGAATGTGGACTATGTGTGTTGTATCTTGAGGCACACTAACCAGATCCCTAGTAACATATATTGTACAGTAGATTAACATTAACACTAACCTTTGGAACATATATTTTGCGATCATGGTCAACTAGCTAGTATCATGGTAACTAGTTGCTTAACTTATCTAGTATAACAAATTAAAGAATAATTGCTTGCCCCGTGGCATGTTGTTAAATCCTTTAGATATGTAATGTTTATACGAATACCACAACTTTGGAAGTTTCAAAGATACAATAAATCCCTTAAGATTTTTGGCATTAGAGAAGGTGGGGAAATCATCACTACAATTAGTGTAATCAAAGCAAGGTGGAGCACATGACTATAACCAACTAGCTAGTTGAAGTTGTATACCAGGCATGCCCACCATGTGACACAAATTGTGGATAATTGACAAAGGAAGTAAACCCACTACACAACAATAGGTTGTCATTAGTGGTGGTGTTATATTGTTTATTTATGAAAACATATTTCCAATGTTTTTGCTTCTAGTTGCCAAATCGTTTAGTTGTTTTACTTCCACTTGATGAGGCGATAGATATGGGGAAAAAACAATTTTATCCAAATTCGATCGTTGAAATCGATTTACTTGCAGTCACCCCAAGGTTCCAATTGATGGCATTGCTCGTAAATGAAAAAAACAGATTTGTCCAAATCTAGTCACCCATTTGCATTACTTCTAGTCACCCCCTTCCAATTGATGACACCACCCAAAGAAAAACAAATGGCTTTATCCAAGTCTGGTCACCTAGTCCCTTTGCTTCTAGTTGCCACTTCCAATTGATGATGCCACCCAAAAACATTAAAATAGTTATACCAAATATGGTCACTTTATTGTTCTACTTCTAATCACCCCCACCATGTTCAAATCCGGTTGACCGGTTGCTCCATGTCCACCATGTCTAAATCCGATTACTCCATGCCCTTTTAATCATTTTGCCACTTAAAAAAATCAATAGTTGTGATTAAATCCAATTGTCCTTTGACAATCTATATCAAATATAATCAAATGAATTAGAGATGGAAGAAAGTTCATTTTGGATAACTTTAGTAGGCACAAGACCAAAATAGTTGAAATGGATTGCAACCAATTTGGTACACAACTAGTTAATATCAAAAAATTTGGTGTGGAGTTGCAAAAAATAGAAATTAATTGCAAACTATTATATGCAACTATGTGGTAGTTACAATGACCAATTACCTTAAACCTTAAACCCTAAACATGGCTAATTAGAGTTATTGAAGGATTAATCAATTTAGTTCGAGGTTGAAAAAAAGGCACATTGAGGCCTAATTTTGAAGCTATAAAGATAAATTGACCTTAAATAGAGGCACATCAAGGGTTAATTAATCAGGAGCATATCAAGGGGCTAATTAAGGTGAGTTAGGGGTGAGTTAAGGGCTAAAGATCAAAGACTAATCAGACCTCAAATCAACCAAAAAAGTCTAATTAAATGTTAATGGTGAGCTAATTGGGGTTAATTAGGCGGAAAGTAGGCACTAATCAAGCAAGAGCTAGTGTAACTTCATATTTAATTCCCATCAAAGTGGATTAATGATAAGATATCAACACAATTATAAATTGTGCAAATTATGTATTTGGAAATAGGTGAAGGAAAGTCCTTAACATCTCTTGAGTGGGAGTTTTTGAGGTTAGCTACAAGGCTTGGAGGTTTATTCCAACTTTTTTCCAAACTATTCACTTGCCACCCATATAATGCAGCCTTCAACTTTCATGTCTACTTTACTCTATTCTAAATATTGTGCACAGCCATGAACATCCAACCACTAGCACCAAAATGAGAAAGCACGTCATTTCTTACCTCAACAAACCATTTTAAATTTCATTGGAAACAAAAGGATGTCTAAATCTAGTAAGTAAAGAAAGACATGAATCAACATGTAGCAAAAATGATCGTTTGTGAGTGGTTTGTTGTTGGTGGTGACATTTGAAAAACAAATTGACAACATAATTTTTTGATTGAGCTTTTCTTATGGCAAAAGAAATGTATATTGTAAAAAAATAGAAAATTTATAAATATAATAATTTTTTATAGAATCTTATTGTGAATACATCTTTTACATATATAAAAAATTTGGAATCAATCTAATGAATGAAAAATGTTATTTAAAACACTTTTTAGGCATTATAACCATTGTTTTTTTTAATTAAAAATAATTTGAATAGATCAATCAATTAACTAAATAATTACCTACCCTACCATGCCTACATGTGTACCTACCTAATTAATAAACGTAATGATTAATGCCAAAATAGAAAATAATTTATTTATTTACCTACCTACCTACTTTATATCTAAGGCCTAGGTGGTCTAGTAGGCTTTGCAACCTAGGTTACATAAATAGGTCGCCTAAGTAGCCAAGGTACCCTAGGTTGCAAGTGTGTGGATTTGAACTTCTCACCTTCACATTGAAAAGTAAAATATTTAACCATTGCACCACCACCTCATAAGGTGATTTTTTTAGACATAAATATTATAATGAACATGATGTTATCAACATATTGTATAATCAACTTTCATGAATTGAAACCAATTCATGAAATTTTGTGTTTTGTAACACCTTCCCTTCCTTGAACTTTTTTTCCATACTTAACATAAATTATAACAACTATTATAGGATACGTATTACAGTGGGGTCAATTTTGCCCCCCCAGGTCAATGCGTCGACTTTCTTGAAATCTTCGTAGTTAAAGAGTTATGGGATGCCCCATCTTAATTAATTAACCCATGAATGGTCATTGTTTTGACAAAAATATAAATAAATAATTATGCTGAAAGGTGCAAAATTAGTGCAACTCATTGGCCTATAAGCTTAAAAGTACTTTTGAATTTTTTTTAATAAATTATATATATATTCAACATATTATATTAAATGAACTTGAATTTTTTTCACTACTTACATAAATAGGTAGCTAATATGTAAGTTAGCCCAGATAGGTAAGAGGTAGTTACCAATATATTCATGTACTTAGGTGACATGCAAGTTATAGTCTATTAGGTTTTATAAATACCTATTAGGTCTATGTTTATACCTACTTAGTAAGCTATTTATGTCAATGTTATTTAGTAGGTTATGTAGATACCTATTGGCCTATTATTAGACCTAACTTAGGCATATTAGATAAGTAGCCTAACCTACTAGGTAGGTCTAGGTGGCCTAAGTTAGGCTATTTACCTAGTAAGCTACCTATGCCTATGATATTTAGTAGACTATGTAGCTACTAACCTATTAATAGATGTAACCTAGAAACATATTAAGTAGGTAGCTTAGACTATTATGTAGGTCTAGGCCTAGGATACCTACATAATAGGCTAAGCTATCTACCTAATAGGCCTAAGTAACTAATTAACTACGTTAGGTTAGGTAGGTAATGTAGGTTTTAAAGTAAGTTAAGCCATCAAATGAATATGGCTCATTTGATTAAGTGTTAAATTAACATGGTCAATTTGACCAATTCAAATCAGGATGTTCAATTTGATTAAACTCTATCCATTTAATATGGCCAATTTGACTAAACCATGGCTATTTTTTGTGGACGTTTGTATTTTTTTATCAAATCTTTAACTTGACATTTGCTCAAAAATGTCACTTCAATCAAATGTAACATGTGTTTTTCATGCCCCAAACTTTTAGTCAAAATGGACATACCTTTTGGTCAATGAACATTTTGGTCAAGTTAACCTTTTGGAAAGCCATGATTTACTATAGTGTAATAACATTTTTTTGATATACATTTTAACATAATAATAAACTTTAAATTATTATTTTTTTGAAAGATGTATTTAAAAGATTCCAAGAATATTTTATTTAAAAGCACTGAAAAAGCAATGGGAATTCTAAACCTACCTATTCATGGGCCCCAATTCTTGGAAGAGGTTAAGAATGTGCGGAGGAGGTTAATATTCAAAAGTTTATTTTTGGATTGTCTACTGGCAAAGGAAGCACTACATTGTGGGTTCATGAAATGTTTGGAAAGTGTGCAACATTTGACTAACATTCCCAACATTATGAAGAAACAAATTATGAAGACAATGGACAAGTTTGTAGAGGAGCCTAAATTAAGAGATCCGATGTTTAAGGCAGACATCAATGTGGATGTGGAGGATTTTCTAAACTCATGTGATTTTTTAGGAGGCACACAAGTTGTTAAGGTGATGTTTTTTTTTTTTTTTTGTTTTACATATACACAAATTGCAAAGAAAATAATGGCACCTATTTGAGAACTATCATGTGTATTTTTTAGTATGTTCAATGTGTAGAAGTTGCAACATGTGTCCCATATTGTATTTTCACTATAAACAATTCCAAGTGAAAGAACATGTAAGAGGGGAAAGGTGTTGAAGTAAAGTTGATTAGGAATATAAATGATTAGGAGAAGTATGGTACATGTAGGCACAATTTGAAAGGTGCCTAAAGAAAATGAGTAGTTAAAAACTTCATCGGTTGCACAAGTTCATCATTGATAATACCTACTTCCATTGCGCACGGATTGTGATTTGCTTCAAGCTTGATTGGCCCAAGATATGGCTACCAAAAGCATTCACATGCTTCAATGAAATAAAACTTTCTATCTATGATGATGATGATGATGATGTCATGCTTAAGAAGTTGAATTATGTTTTTTGACATATGGCATATGGCCATATGTAATCAAAAGATGGGCTAGTGCTTGGTTAAATTTTTGTAACATCTATATTTTGGTACAAGAAATATATGACAGTATACTTGGTACATGCAAAGTGTTCTATCTACTCTAATCCCAATTGCACTTTGTATAATTATATATATGTGGGCATGGATTTTTCTATTATGTGGTTTAATACCTGCATAAATGTATCTAATTAGATTGCATGAGCAATATTGTGGTTCATATTCCACTACCCATGTGGGCATCCTGTATTGAAGCCCTCAAATGCTAACTAGTTTTTATTGGGAGATTTGTGCTTGATACCCAAACATGGGGCATCCAAAATACCCATTGGTATTTTAATTGGGTGGTTCATGTAAAACATAAAAACCTAATTGTTAAAAAATAGCGTAAATGATGAAGATGAAAAAGAAGATGGATGAAAAAATGAAGAAAATAATAAAAGAAATTTAAAAAGATAAAAGATAAAGGAGATACAAAATGAATAAAATGAACGAAAATGAAAATAGAAGAAAAAAAACCAATAGAAATACATAGAAGAAGAAAAATAAATAATCAATTGTTCTATTGGTAGGTTTTTGTGAAAAAGTTCAATTAAATTTTAAAGGCTTGAAATAAAGTGATTTTGGAGGATTTTAGGGTCCAAAAATTGACACAAAAAGAAATTGGAAAATTTGGTAGATTTTTAAAATATGAATTCAATATGTAGCCATAATTAAATATTAATGGGTGATGGAAGTTTTTCCCCAAGTCATCTAGTTTATAGCTAGATTTGGTTAAAGATTGTTGTGAATGATCATTATTATTTCTATTTCCAAAATCAATGTTTTTTTTGGCAAAATTTTGCACTATGGCAACAAAAAGAATTGGATAAAAATTGAAATTTTTCATTTTTAGTGGAAATTTGAAAACAAAATCCCAAAAAAGGGAACATTGCCAATCTTTCAAGACCATAGTTTTAACCAAAAATTTTAAAAACCTTGATGATAACCATTTCAACTTCAAAAAAGAAGCTCTTAAAAAACTCTAGTACAAAACCTTGAATCATCATTTTATATTTTTGGCTAAAATAACTTAAGGAAGTTGGCAATATTTGTGAAGTGTATATTTTTATTTTCATTAAACCAATGATTTTAAAACTTCTTGAGTAGGGTTTGTTTTGTGTTGCCAATATTTGGTATAGCAAATTGACATTCTTGGCCATCTTTTGCAGATTGTTTTCTAAATTCACACTAAAAACCCCCAAAAAAATTCCAAGCTTTTATTGGCTACATGGCTAAAATTTGCCAAAAGAAAAAACATTGCTCCAAACCCCTTTAAAAACCCTAAATGTTGAATGCCAAGAAATGGGTTGGACCATTAAAAAGAGGGAGGCACAATGAACATGAGCTCTTCAACATCAACTTATGAACATTGTGCCCTCATTTTGTTGAGTGCTCTAGACTTAATCTTGTGAGTATTGTGAGGAAGTGTGGCTGCTTGAAAACATTGGTGAATGGTGAAAGGTGGAAACAATAGTATATTGTGAGGAACTTTTGCTACTTGTTTCTTCATAGTTTGGTTGCTTTGAAGCATTGATGGGTTGTTAAGGGTGGTAGCAGTAGTAAAATAAAATGGCATCAATAGTAATAACAATAGAGTTGCAACAAGAAAACACAAGCAATAATAGAGGCACATTGAACTCAACAATTCACCAAGGGTGGCAATAAAAAAAGTGCAATATATAGTAGAAGATGTAGTTCATAGTAAATCAATAACATGTTGAAAATTCAAGCTCAACTAGTTAGGTTTCATTAGTTGCTGGAATAAGAAAGTAACTAGGTTACTTTCACAAGGTTGAATTATTTTCTTTACTTATATTAGTTTGGTTATTTGTGGTTTGGTCTTTTAGTTAAATACCTTGGTGTTGATGGTTTGGTCCTCTTTTCTTCATTACACAAGTTTGTGTATTTCATGTGACAAGAACTTTGAGGAGTTCTTGATGTTATGTTTTGTGTGTGAGAATCATGTTATAGTTTCCTTTCAATAAAAATTTATGTTTGCACTTGAGTAGATCTCCTATTTGTTAACATGGTATCAGAGTTTAGGTTGTTGAATGAAAAAGTTGAAAGAGATCTAGAGCTAGAAAGTCTCTAGAACTAAAGCTTGAGAGTCTTTAGTAATATCATAAGAGTTTGTCAAATGCAAAAGAGAAACAAAGAAAAGAAAGAATGTGAAGAGAAAGAAAAGAAAAGAAAAGAGGTGGGAGAAGATCAACATATCAAGGTTGTGGAAGTCAGATCGTTAAACCTAGATATAGATCTACTATGAAAAGATCTTGGAATGAAACTTGGAGACATTATAGAAGATTATAAGATGCTTCTATTCTCAAATTTTCAAAAGAAAAGGATATGTTTTGTGAGAGTTATGAGCCTTTGAAGACTCTGTGCCACATTTGGTTTTTTGGTCATATCTCCTTTGTTTGAGTTTTTCTGGATCTGCAGCTTTAGGATCATATAGATCATAAAGGAATATAAATGTGAGAGAAATTTCATGTCGTTTGGATCTGTATTGAGAGAGATCCAAGCATTTAAAGTTTTAGTTTTAGTTTTGAAGTCAATTCCTTTTGAAAGTGATAACTCTTTGTGATCATCATCAATAGAATTGAAATCTTGAATAGATATAGAAGACCTATATCTAATGTGTCTCCAAAAATTTCAAGGAGTTTGGAGTTTTTGAGAGCAAGTTGTAAGTCATTTTGTGTTCAGGTCCCAGTTTGAGGTGACTTCAAGGAAGTAACAAGATCTCTCATTTTATGAAGTTAAATGAGCTGAAATTTTGAGAGAAGGTATTAGACATTGTTGTTCATGTTTCATCAAAGTTTCAGATTGATCCAAGGTCATATGTGAATGGTGTAGCTTTACAAAGTTGCTATCATGGAAGTTTGTTTTGAGAAGACATCAAAACAATTTTTTGAAGTGAAGCAAATACAACTTGGGAGAACTTGAAGGAAGGAGTTTGAAGATTGGGAAGCACAAATACATTCTCAAGACCTTCATACAAAAGTGTGGTATGTAATCATGTACTTAATACCATACGAAATATTATACGAGATATGTACATATATGTAAAACCTATGTATAGTATAGAATTTCATATAATACTCAAGACATACATACATATGCAAGGTCCATCTTGTTCAACCCTAACCCTAACCCTAACCCTAATCCTAGAAACCTAAGGAAGGAAAACCCTAATCCCAATCCTAGAAACCCAAGGAAGGAATTAAAATCATTTGTGAAACCCCAAAAAGACATTGAGTGTTGTTTTGAGATATGACGGATGGTGTTTCTCAAATCGCAATTGAGAAACTAGATAAGAACAATTTCCAAGTGTGGAAATTTAGGATTATGAATTTCTTGATGGGGAAAGGCTATTATGAATTCATAACTGGTGATGAAAAAGAACCTTTTCTCCCAGAAAACCCCACACAATAACAAATTCAAGCCAATAAAACTTGACACGAAAAAGCAAAAAAAGTTTTGTATTGACTCTCTATGAGTGTGTCTGATTCCATGATTGTGCATATGCAAGATGCAAAATCACCCAAGCAAGCTTAGGATACATTGGTGAAGATGTATAACACCAATACACAAGCCTACAAAATGCAACTCAAACAAGAGTTGCATAATTTACAGAAAAACAAGATGAACATCAATGACTATTCTACAAAGGTGAAAAACCTTACAGATGCTCTTGCATCTATAAGAGCCCCTATAGATGATGAAGATTTAGTGGCCGTCACCTTGAATGGACTTGGAAAGTAATATAACCAGTTTCATACTTCAATTACAGTTTGAGAAACATTTTTCGATTTCCAAGACTTAATAACACTACTTATAAGTGAAGAGATGAAAATTATTAGTACTTCATCCAATGGAGGATCACAAGAAAGTGCTTTCTACTCAAATACTAATAGAAGTAGAGGTAAAGGTGGTAAAACTTCATTTCGAGGTTGACACGGAAGCTTGCATGGTGGACATCATCAACATGAAGGTTAAGCTCATGGAGGTGGACGAAGAAACTTTGGAGGAAGAGGAAGTCGAGGAAGTCGTGGAGGTCGTGGTGGAAGTCATCGAAGTCAACAACCAAATAGCGATTCAAATTGCTACTACTGTGGGAAATTTGGGCACATGATGAAAAACTGTTATCAAAGGGAACATGATGCACGAAATGGAAAGTTACAACAAGGGAATTATGCTTCAACTAGTAATCAAGGTGATGAGCAACTGTTTGTGATGCAACACATTGCAAATTCAATAATAGGAGGTGTATCAAACAACAATGTCTGGTATGTGAATTTTGGAGCTTCAAACCACATGACTAGTCATGGAGAATGGTTTAGAGACACAAAAGATTTGAAGACATCAGGGTTTGTAGAAATTAGTGATGACACTACACATCCCATCACACAAATTGGCAAGGTGCCATTGTCCATGCAAGATGGGCAAACAAAGTACTTGAAAGACGTATTTCATGTTCCAACCATAACAAAAAATTTGGTCTCTATAGGCCAAATGGTGGAACAAGGTTTACAGGTGACATTCAACCCAAATGGATGTTTTGTGGAAGACATGAAAAACCAAGGCAAATTGATTACAAAAGGGGAAAGGAATGGACAAATGTTCACCTTGGATTTGAACATGCCTGAAGTGCATTCCATGTTATTCACACATGGAAAAAAAGTTGGAAACATTGGAATTTGGCACAAGTGGGTAGGCCATGTTAATCTCTAACGTCTTAAGCTGATGAAGAAATAAAATCTTGTTGGAGGTCTTCCCAAATTTGGAATAGAAGAGGTGAAGTCAGAAGTTTGTGAAGCATGCCAATTGGGGAAGCAAGCTAGGCATCCATTCCCAGCACAAACAACTAATGTAAATTCCAAACCTTTGGAAATGATCCATTTAGATGTGTGGACCACGAAAACAGAATCCATTGGAGGATGCAAATAATACATGAGTTTCATTGATGACCACACAAGGAAGGTGTGGGTCTACTTCATGAAACACAAAGGTGAAATGTTTTAACATTTTTTGAATTTCAAAACAATGGTGGAGAAGGAGAAGGGTGTGGGCATCAAGTGCTTAAGGTCCAATGGAAGGGGGGAGTATTTTTCAAATGAATTTAGTGAGTACTTGAAGGAGCATGGAATTCAAAGGAAGTACTCATGTAATTATTCCTCACAACATAATGGAGTTGCTGAAAAGAAGAACATGCACATTGCAGAAATAGCATGTGCCATGTTGAATGAGAAGAATTTGCCAAATTACTTTTGGGCTGAAATGGTAGCAATTGTAGTCTATATCATGAATTGAACACCCACAGCGGCAGTTCATGGCATGACACCTAAAGAAAAATTCACATGCAAAAAACCAGATGTCTCACACCTTAGAGTGTTTGGTTACATTGCATACGTGCATGTTCCTGATGAAAATAGATCAAAACTAGACCCAAAAGCTGAGAAGTGTATCTTCATTGGATATTCTTTAGAACAAAAAGGATATAGATGCTTCAATCCTTCCATTCAAAAGTTGCAAGTGAGTAGAGATGTTGTGTTTGATGAGATGGTTAGCTGGTATTCACCACTAAAGGTAGCAAAAGATGGAGAGGCTAGAAATGGTGATGTTTCATCAAATGTGGAACAAAAACCATAATTAATCAGTGGACCACAAGAATCTTCAATTAATGGGTCCAGTAGCACTCCATGGAAAGGAAAATTAAGATCTTCAAACATTATACATGGTAGTTCTCAAACATCATCTAAAATTTCTC
>Ga0116231_10002422_pt1 | contig 39005 bp, 33 predicted proteins | sample S1TSphgellanicum_2_FD_89695 | JGI IMG/M metagenome (GOLD analysis project Ga0116231, IMG submission 89695) | Host-associated microbial communities from peat moss isolated from Minnesota, USA - S1T2_Fd - Sphagnum magellanicum MG | ecosystem: Host-associated > Plants > Peat moss > Unclassified...
GATTTGAGCTTGAGGGGGAGTGTTGAGAATTCAAGCTCAACTAGTTAGGTTTCATTAGTTACTGGAGTAGGAAAGTAACTAGGTTACTTTCTCAAGGTTGAATTACTTTCGCTACTTATTTTAATTTGGTTATTTGTGGTTTGGTCTTGTTGTTAAATACCTTGGTGTTGATGGTTTGTTTCTCTTTTCTTCATTACACAAATTTGTGTATTTCATGTGACAAGAACCTTGGAGAGTTCTTGATGTTGTGTTTTGTGTTGTGAGCATTATGTTGTAGTTTCCTTTCAATAAAGATTTAGGTTTGCACTTGAATAGATCTCCTATTTGTTAACATGTGATAAGTAGGATAGTTAGTAGGTAGTAAGTAGCTAAGTTAAATAGCAAGTATTTTATTGTGTAGATATGTCATAGTGTTTTTATATTAATTAATTAATAAAATGGTAGATTAGTTTGTAGGTAGTAGGTAGTAAATAGTTAAGGAAAATAGTAAATATTTTATTATGTTGATATATGATAATGTTTTTGTATGGGACAAAGGATGTGATAATGTTGTAGTGTAAACTTCTCATTTTTTCTATAATGTTATTTATGAACTTGCCTAAACATGTGGTTATTTGTGCAATTTTTTCTTTAGAGAGAATTCAAGATGGAACCTTATATATGGGTGGCCATATGTGCTAAAGGCCATTTGGAAGTCCCTTTAAATATGCAAGGTTTTAATATAACCTTGATGATAAGATCAAACTAACAAATTTTTCATTGAACATGTAGGTACGAGGCTATTCATATCCATAAAGGGTTGGGATTCATCTTCCTCCATTGGGTGCAAGAAGTGAACTCAATCAGAAGACCAAATATGAAAGTAACCAAATTACATAATACATTATTGAGAACATTCAAGACCACAAGGAAATAAAGGCATATGCATTGAAGCCCTATGTGAGCTTGACATTATTGAAGGTACACACATAATGTGTAAATCTTTGTTCAAGATTCTAACATGAACTAAAATTTGGTTTATTTGGTTTCAAAAGCATGTGATAATGTCATACACCCCTTGTTTTTGTGTTCTAGAGGATTGGACAAAGCATTTGGCCCTTGGAACATGTGGGAAGAATATTTGATATTATTGCACATACCATGTGTTTTGTGTCCTCCAAGTGACAAGCTAAAAAGTGAAGCCATCTTCAGACAAACCTAATAAGGGCATTGTACATGGAGCTTTAAACCTTGCATATATAATGGATAAGTCCTATTGGTAATTTTCCAACAACCATAGGATAAGGTTTCAAGTATATGAGGAAAAAGCTTATGCTCAAACCAATGAGTCAAATTTCCAAAGCAAAGATTGACAAAATGGTTTTTTGTTGGCTAACAATGAGAAAAGAATGATCAATGGCAAGTTGAAGATTAGAGCAAAAGAAGCTAGACACAACACTAAAATCTATGAGTTTTTATCACTCTCCCAAATTTAACATGCCCTCTTTAATGTCAATACTTTACTTATTTTCATAGTCTTTTTGGCGTCCATGATATACTTATTTGCCATTGTTTAGTGTGTCAAGCCTTTCAATGTACAATACTTGGGAAGTATGATGACAACCCAATTTATGTAATATATAATTTTCATTTTGATTTTGTTAATAATTGGTTGGTAGTTTTGTGTCATTCACCAAAACATGATTGTGATTTCTTGTGATTGATACGAATTTCAATTTAATTTCCACTAATTATCTTGGTTTTTTTGTTAAAGAAACATGAATCATCTGGGAATCTATCCCATAAATTCAACTAGCACAATTGTTGTGGATCATCTTTGACATCTATAATGATTTTATAGGTGAGCGTTGGTAATGGGAAGTTGGTGACAAATCAATTCATTCAAGCTTGTGAATGCTACCAAGCCTTTAAAATTTGGATAATGTTGGGTGGATGTAGGTTGTTATCAAGGAAAATTTGTAGATCTATGATTGGGTGAAAACATAGAATTCAATGCTTTATAAACACTAAAAAGTTATGGTGATCTAGCAATGGTTTACTACCATGTGCAATGTAGTGAATTAACCCTTACCCAAAATCATTTGTCTTGATTTAGAATGTCCTATTGGGAAAGTGGTCTTCCACAACATGTTTGATTTGAGATGAATGATTGAACAACATTTAAGTATAGCCCAAAACTTGTAGTGTGGAGCTCAAAGTGCCACCCCAACTCACAAAGGCATTAACCAACACAGGCAAAAGGGGGAATCTTGATAGACAACATTAATATCACCCTTACCATAAAATGCAGCCCAATGTAGTTTTCAAAAATGCTAATGTCACTAGAGCTCGTGCCATTCAACCTATGCCATTCAACATCACTAGGACGCGTCACTCAACCTATATTGATAGGACCTATGTCACTTAAAAGTTTATGTATTGGTTTCACACAATTTGGACGGGATATTTACCAAGTGTTAAAGCACATTTAATGGAAAAGGTGTAAACATTATGTGGTCTAGGCATTTGATAGAAGATTCCAACTTTTAGATGGTGCGATGTTGATGTCATTGCATAAGAACTACTTGTGTGAAAGAAATAGGTTGACATAAATGAAAGTGGTATTGCAACTAGTAATTTGGTGGTTGGAACATGAATCATTCAATGCCTTGATGACATGAAACAAAAAGGTCAGTTATAAAACATGAAGTTCCATTACCATATGTATAAGCTAGGCACAAAATTAAGGTTTTTGTGTTAACCACTAGGAATTGGCTCATAGATCATGTTGACTTGTACATGCCATTAAGGCATGTGTCAACAACATGGATGCTAGTAAGGCCTATTCCATTAAGGTTTGTGTCATTAGGGCTTGTGTCACTAGGGCTTATGCCATTGAGGCTTGTGTCACCAAGGCTTATGCCATTAGGGCTTGTGTAAATAGGGCTTATCCCACTATGGCTTGTGTCACGAGGGCTTGTGCCATTAAGGCCAATATCATTAATGTTTATTGGTAAATAAAAAAATTCTAATTATATATTTTGGTCTAAAATACGGACTCAAATGCAATAAAATTAGTGCTAACAAAGTTTGCTCATTTAGATTTACTTAGAACTAGTTTTTAAATTAAAATTTAATAATGAAAGTATGATTAAAAACATCAAAACAACAAATTCTAGATACAAAAACAAAACTTTCCATAAATCAAAATATATTTTTCTCACACTCCATTAGAGCTCCATGTTCTCCAATGATATAATGGTTTTCATCTCTTCTTCTTCTCCCAAGACATTTCTAAAAAAAAAAGTCTTATGTTTTATTCAAATTCAAATGGTGATAAAAACTATGTTATCTAGTTAATAATTCCTAAAACAATAACTAGGTAAAATACACTAATAATTACCACAAATAACTATTCCCTTAATATTACCCCACATGTATTCTGAATTACATCCTAGAATTCTAGATCAAAAATGTGTTAAGAAAGCTAAATATGTCATTGTTTGTGATCTTGTAATTCAAAAATCTGATATATCTGTTCAATGATCTGCTCTGTTTGTATTATAGTTCGTCTACTTGTATTTCATATTGAAGAACTGTATGATTCTTTGTTGAATATAGAATCTATTATTGGTCTTCTAATGCCTTTATTGATAACTGTATAATTGTTTGTTGATAGTTTTTTTTGTTCTTGTGATTACAACTTTATTGTCACTTCAGCTACTGTTATAGCTATAGATTTAATGTGATCTAATTTTGACCCCTACTGTTGCAACTTTGATACAACTTGTAACTATTGATTTGACTATAGATCTAATGTAATTAAAATTTGATCTCGTTGTTGTAACTTTGACACAAATTCAATCTGGCCCTATTGATCCTCTTAAATTATATGTTCTTCAGGTTGTATATGCTCCCTTATTTTGGTGTTTGCAGATGCATACTCTTGAGGATTAACTTCCTGCAAAACAATTTTTTCTTTTTTTAGAATCTATTTAGCAACCTCCCTTTCAAGGCTATCCTTTCCTCAATTGAGGTTTCTTAGCTCTTATACTAATCATGTACTTGATGATTTTGCCCTATGTGTATCCCTTTAGTTTTTTTCCTCATCGGAAATCTTTGGTTTTAGAGATAGAATTAAAGGTTTATACTCACATGATGGCATAACTTTTTCCATCTAAGAAATCTTGTGTTTGTACAGCCTTTCGCTACAACTTTTCTTTAGACCTCACCTCAATCGGAGGTTTGCACACAAAGTTATGGGGCTCCAAAGTCATAGGAATTCTAATTTCGAGAATTTCAAGACTCCAACTTGGGAGTCCCAAAACAAAATGACATTTGGGTGTTGGCCCCGTGGCAAAGCACAGAGAATACTATAAGGGGGAAGGTGTTGGCTTCCCCCAAGTTCGAGTCGTGGTGAGTCTTGTGAGTCCGTGTTTATTTGTGACTTGTCCGTGCACCAAAATTATTCCAACTATGCACTAACTAATTTGTTGTTTGGTTCCTCCAATATTGATAATGCCTTGAACTTTACCTAAAGCAAAATATTTTACTTCCTAAATTCATTGTTTTCTCCAAAAACAATATCTTAATTGAAGGGTTTTTTCTTCTATGTCTCCTTTAAAAGTTTGTTTAACTTTTCATTAAAAGTTATCTGCTTTTGTAAATTACTATCCATTTGTGCATGCATGTGGTCAACTTGCCTTTGTATTTCATTCTTAATTTGATATGCATGAGCATTGTCCACTTTGAGCTCTTCTACCTCCTTTTGCTGCTTCAATAGAATTTCTTTCATGTTCTTGTAGTCTTTTTGAAGTTTGTTATGTTTTATACTTAAAGTATCCTTCTTTGATTTTAAACCCCAATAATTAACATTTGTCTCCTTTAAAATTGCTTGTAAAAAATCCTTTTCTATTTTTATGTTCTCCAAATCCTTGCCATGTTTCTCCATGTTATTGATATTTTGTCTAGTTACCTGAAGTTCTGCCAATACATGACTATTCTCACTATCCAATCCTGCAACTTTATTTTGAGCTTTTGCTCTTTCTCTAAAGCTCCTTGCAAATTTTGAACAAATCTATCATTTTTTTATATAATTTGTTTATTCTTGATCTCCAAACCAAAAAGTCCAAGCAAAATATTTTTCATCTATACATTATATTTTGCTACGTGTTGAAACATAAATAACAGCTTGATGCACCCCCAAACTCCTTGAAAGATTCAAATGTGAGTCAAAAAATGAAGACAACGGAAGGAGTTGGGGCGTACACTCCTAGCTCATAGTAGTTCGGGGGTAAGAAGGGCATGTTAGAGCTCCGGGATGGGGATTAAGATGATTGATAAACATGTGAATTATTCATATGGATTTGCACAAACTAAACAATTAGTTGGTTAGTGCATAATTGGAACACTTTTGATGCATGGACGAACCACGGGCATACACGGATTCACAAGAATCACAAGAATCCCCACGGCCTGAACTTGAGGAAGCCACCACCTTCTCCTTTATAGTATTCTATGTGATCAACCATGGGGGTTGCATCCAAATGTTATTTTTCTCGAGACTCCCAAGTTGGGAGTCCCGAAATTCCTAAAATTGGGACTCTTGGCACTTTAAAGGCCCATAATTTCTTGTGTAAACCTCCAATTGAGGTGAGGTTTAAAATAAAGTTGTAACCTTCATTAAGAACTTTTCAAGGATGTGTGACACACCACATGCCATGCACACATGTAATTCAAGGCAATTCTTGACTTTTAGTGGTTGGGAGTCAAATTGACACTTTGACTTTTGGCCTTTCTTTCGGTCATAACTTGTGCTTTAAGTACTCAAATGGATCATACAAACCCATTTTAAACATCTACGTTTCAAGAATTTTTCAATGGTATAAGAAAATTTTCAATCTAACAAGTCTTGGCCCTTTGAATCATTCTTTAAATATTCAAGATTTCATAGGGCCTCCAACTCCCAAAGTGAAAGTCCACTTAGGAGTGTGTGGGCTCATTCCCTCACACTTTCTTGCATTATCGGGAATATGAATGTGACTCTTGGGGTGCACTCTCAGCCCACACCTTTCCATGCCTTTTCCTTGGTCGTGAACCTAAGGCTAGGGTTGTGACACAACTCTTTTATGTTCATCCAATTCTACTTCTATCACTTGCACAAACCCTAGTGTATGAAACTTAGGAGTTTAACCCTTGGAACTTGTATTTGACGAATCTAGACTCATGTGTGCAGACCATACTTCTCTAAATACATTCATGCCCATTGTAGAACTTGGTCTTAAAAGCAACATACCTCCATTATTATGTGGTGATGGAACATATTGTTGTACTTATGGTGGATCTTGGTCAAAATCTTATATTTGCTCTTCTGTTGATCGCTAAACTTGAAACTTTGGCTCCTTCTTGGGCCAACTCTAATGCTCTTGCCCAACAAATCTCTCCTCCTGCTTGGGAAAAATTGGTAATCTTGGATAAGACTTAAGAGATGTGGATTTTTCTTTATGTCTATGATTTTGTTGTTGTTATTTCTCAATAAATTTTTTGCTTGTTCAGGATCAATATTTCCTCTCATTACAATATTTTCTTGTCGTTTCTGCCTTTTCTATAGAGTCTTTCTCTTCATCATCACTAGATTAAGACATTAGAACCGCTTTTCTGGTTGTCCTTGTCTTTGGTTGTTTCTCCTTTCTAAGAAAAATGTATGTAGGGTTTAGAGGTATTTTGTTTGTAACGAACCTCTCCTTTAAACTGCCTCTTCTTCTTTTATCTTTTAAAGGTTGTTTTACATGTTTCTTCTTCTCCTATGATTCTTCTCCTTTTAAGGGAAACCATTTCTAAAACAAAATTTCTAAGACTTTGGTAAAATGGTATACATCCTTTTTAGTTATTTTTTTATGTTCCTTCAATCATATTTATTTGACGCTTCTCCCATCTGATCAATTCTTTAACCAATTGAAAATACACGATTATAACCTAATTAATAAACTCTCCATGATCTACTCTAGAGATCATCATAGCAAACTTATTACTAAAATATTACACCTTATCCTTTTGGTAAATAATTGGTAGAATGGAAACAATTCTATTAACATACTATGACTTCATCTTTTTTACAACCCACTCTTCATTGGTGTTATAAGTGTCAAGGATTTTATTTGCTATATCTACCAATGTTATTCTAACATTAGACATTTTTGCCCTATCTACTTCTATTTCTCTTGTATGGTAGATTCTAAAAACTTCTAACAAGACATGCTTATTTATTACTTTATGCTCATCCCCCAACATAACCTTCTATTATGTTTAAGATCCAACTTCCAATTGTTCATAAATTCAACCAAAATGTTGTGGTGAGGTGTTTTCCACTCAATCTCAAACATGCTTATTAATCTACTTATGTTTGCCCAAGCTTTTTCTTCCTCTCCAAAACTTGTCCAAAAGCAAAATGTTCTTCAAATTACTATTGTAATTTTGTTTTTTTGGAATAAAAACATACCTAATCTAATCATCCTAATGAATATGCATTTTTTTCTCACGTAAACTTACAACCATTGCTTATTGACTCGTTTTTTTCATGTGTTTTTTATTGAGAACATGAACTCTCTAGAATCTGCTCTTAAGTAAACTCTTCTTGATGTAATGGTGATTGTTGTTATTGTTGCAAATTGTCTTTCTGTTGGTCTTCCTTAGAATCTGAAATAAAAATGGGATCGACTTGTTCATTAGGACCTACATGTCTTCTAGGCTTCCTAAAGTTATATCTTTCAATGTTTCCTTATAATCTTTCTAGTTTTTTCTGATTGCTTCAAAAGCTCTCTCAAATTTGGATATCAAAGAGGATTTTTGAGAAGAAGAAGAAGGATAAATTGGAAAATGAAAAGGTGGACCTCTTTCAGGAGACCTAAACTATAGAGGCAAAATAAGGTGAACTAACCTTGTGTCCTTGAACTGATAACCATCTCTCGGCTAACCTAGCCTCCTTCGTCCCAATGTTTGCAAATTTCTATTGTTCTTTCAATCTTTCTTGCTCCTTTGTCAACTTTTGCAATTTCTCCACAAAACTTTTTTCAGCACTCATTTTCGAAACAAAAAACAATTGAAACCTATTTGTAGAAAATGAAAACAAATAGTTATTTTGGTGTTTGCCACCTTCTAAAACGTTACCACCTCATTTCATGAAGTGACGTTTTAGGGCCAACATTTTAATGATTTGTACTTTATTAAGATTGTTTGACATTTGTCATCTCTTCCTTAAATTCATATTAACATCAACATGGGCTGTAGTTAATGCCTATTGACCAAAGAATTTTATGGACGTGGCACTGAGTAATTCTAATGACATTCATGAATATGATGACCTAGTATAATCTACACTACAAATTCCCTCTAGTTGGTGAGTCATTAGATTAACATAATTTTTTTATGATGTCAATGACTTATTTACCCCATAATCCAATAATTGTGAAAATGTATAACCATGACTTGGGTATTTGTTCATAACTTGTTGGCTTATCAGATTTACAAGTTTTTCCTGATACTACTATCTAATCGGTCCCAATGGTTTTTGTTTTTCTTTAATCTTCTAAATCCTCATCAAAGGTTTTTTCCATGTGGTTTTCATGTATGGACTATAAAAACTTCAGATCCACATATGTGTGTGGTTTCAACTTATTAACATTGTCCAATATTGGGTTTGGTTCAAAATTGTTAATAGAAATAAGAAGAACAATATCATTGGGTAAGCAATATTATACCATGAATGGACCAAACCATCTTTTCTTGAATTTGCCCCTTTTTTTTTCCTTTGGGAAACCATAAGACATAATCTCCAAATTGGAACTTCTTTTCAATATTTTTTTGTTGACTCCACAAAAATTTGTTCCATTGGTTAGCTCCCACATTGTTCTGAGTTTCTAATCTGTTCTCTGGTTATTTTTCCAATTTTGTAATTCTGGTTGTTAGCATTTTAATTGGTTTTGCATCTTTGTGGTCCCAATTAATAGCCAGTAGAACATATTTTGTTGGCATTAAAAGATGAAAATCATAGACTAACTAGTAGGGTGTATAACTTGTTGGCACCTTGTAAGTAGTCCTATATGAAAACAAAACTATAGAAAAATGTTCATCCCAGTCTATTCTTTTCTCATTAACCAACTTGGTCAATAGTCTACCAATGACTTTGTTAATAGATTTTGCTTGTCCATTTCCCTACGGATAATATGTAATAGAATTAACATGCTTGAGTAAAAATTGTTCTATTAGATGTTTTATTGTGTCATTGATGAAATGTACTCCCTAATTTATAACTATGGTCAATGGACATCCAAATCTTGTCAGAATATACTCATATAGAAATCTTGTTGTAATTACTACAATATTAGTTTTGAGTGTTTTACCTCTACCCACTCGGTTGCATAATTTATAATTACCAAAATGTATTTGCTTCCTATTAATTTTCATGTTGGTTTGATTGGACCTATAAAATCTAGACCCCACTTCATGAAAGGTTCCTCTAGAGGTATTATTACCAACTTGGCCAGACTTTTGGTTTTGAATCTTCTAATCTTTTGACAACTATCATAGCTTTTGCAAAAGTCATGAATATCCTTGAATAAGGTTGGCCACCAATATCTTGCATCTAGAATTTTCTTTGTAGTAATATTTGCAACAAAATGTCCTCTAGCCACTATTTCATGTAGCTCCTTTAGAACAATCTATGCTTTTGAGGTGGTCAAACATCTTCGCATTTTATTGTCTTGTCCCATTCTATACATAATTCCTTCTTTTAGAATGAAAGGTTCTACCTTTATGACCAATTTTTATTTTAAAGTTAGGTTCAAAAAATTTTAGCATCTGACCTATCTCTAAATAAATTTTTACTTCTTACATCCATATAAGTTCTATAGAAAATAATGACACATCCAAAGTTTGATTTGGGACACCCAATGGTTTTGAACTATTTGGCAATTTGGATAAAACATTAGCAACTACATGTGTTTTACCAGGTTTGTAAACTACTATGAATTCATACTTTAAAAATAACAACAACCATCTTGTTATCCTTCATGACATTTGTTGACCAAGTACATTACAACCATATGGTCTACATAAAAAATAAATTAAATCCCAATAAAAAATGTTTGAACTTATGCAAAGCATAATTATTGTTAAGGCTTTTTTTCTGTAGCAATATAATTTTGTTTACCTTATTGAATAGTCTAAAGGCATATACTATAGGTTGATCCTACTTATTAGTTGAGTTCTATGCCAACATTGCACCTACTGCCAACAATGATGCATATGTGTGCACATGAAACTCCAATTGCCAATTTGGAGGCATTAAAATCATTGCTTCCATGTACTTTTGTTTGATCTAATCCCAAGCTTTTTAACATTCTGTGGTCCATATAAAAGGTTTTGTTTTTTTCATAAACTTGGCGATTGGTGCCATGATAAAGGCAAAATTCTTGATGAAACATTTATAAAACTGAGCCACACCATTAAAAACTTGAATCTACTATGGATTAGTAGGTACCGACATATTCACTATTGTCAAAACCTTCTTAGGGTCTAGTATTTTTCCTTCCTTGGACACTATGAACCCTAAAATCAATCCTAAAAATACCATAAAAACACATTTCTCTTGGTTAAAACTGATTCTATATTCTTTGCACTTCTAAAGGCAAAGTTTGAACATCATCAAATGACTTTCCATATTATTATAAACTATGAAATCATCCAAAAATATTTTCATGAACTGGTCTAAGTATTCTTTGAAGGTTTTGCTAACTACTCTTTCGAAAATTAGTGGCCCATTTTTCACACCAAATGGCATCGCCATCCAAACAAAAGCTCCCCGATTTGTTACAAAAGATGTTTTGTATCTATCTTCAGGGGCTATAGAAATCTGATGGTAACTTAAATATCCATCTAGAAATGAATAGGCTTCATACCCTGTTATAGTATTCAATACCTCATCAAAAAATGGCAAAGGATAAGGATTTTTTTTTGTGGCCTTATTAAGCTTCCTGAAATCCACACAAATTTTCAATTTGCCATTCCTTTTAGGTATTACCACTATGTGACGTGATCCCAAGTTCCTAGTTAGACCCAAAATGGGTCTAAGTTACTCAAACAACAGAATTATGAAGAACTCAGGGCACACTCCTAACTTTTAGCACTAGAAGGGGTAGAGGGGCGTGCTGAAGCTCTAAGATGGGACTAGGAAGAGTGACAAGCTTTAGTTATTTATTCGAACTTACATCAAACCAACCAACAAGTTGGTTAGTTCACTTTTTGGAGCACCTTTAGTGTTAGGACAAGCCACAGGCAACCTTGAACTCATAAGACTCACCACGCCCAAACTCAGGGGAAGCCACCACTTTCCCCCATATAGTATTATTTGCATCTCTCCACGGCACCTACATCCGAATGGTTTTTTGTCTCGGGACTCTCAAGGAGGAGTTTTGAAACTGTCCTGGTTTGGACTCCCGGGACTTTGCGAGGTCATAATTCTTTGCCTAAACCTTCGATTGGGATGAGGTCTGAAGCAAACATGTAGCTCTCCTTTGGAGCTTTGTAACAGTATATCGCACTCCCCCTGCACACACCGGGGTCAGGTCGATTCCCGACTTTTAATGGTCGGGAGTCAAATTGCCAATTTGACCCCCAGCCCTTCTTTTTGCCATAACGTGTGCTTCAAATGTTCAAATGGCCCATGCAAGCTCATTTTCGACATCTACACTTTGATAACTTTCCAATGATATAAAAAACGCTCCAATGTGAGGTGTTTTGACCCTTGTAATCAAACTTTGAAGTTTTGAGAGTCCCGGAGGACTCCCAAGTCCCACTTTTGGGAGTGTGAATGTCATCCTCACACTCTCTCAAAGTAAGGTTGCAACATTATGGGTGATAACCATGTAGCTTCTTCTATAGGTTGAATAAATCTAGCTGTTAATAGTTTGTCAATGTCTTGTTTGACCACTACAACATAATTAAGGTTCAATTTGTACCTTGGTTGATGTGCTAGTGGAATTGAGGTATCTAAGTAAATTCTATGTTGAGCCAATTTTGGAGGTATGCCTTTTAGATCTTTGTAAGTTTAGGCAAACACATCCTTGAACTTTTTAAGTAACATTTGAAGTTTTTTAATTTTCTCCTTTGTGAATTATGAATTCACCTTGATGTATTGTGGATTTGCTTATGTGCCAAGATTAAGTTTAACAAAATCTAATTTGCTATCTGAAGATTCTGTACCTATAGTTTTGTTGATGTCTCATCCACTTGAATATTATCTTGGCCATGATGGTAATAAGTTCATGGATAAACCTTATCTTCTAATGAAACCTTTAGTGTGATAGAAAAGTCTTTTGATTTCATTGTTGAAAGCACCAATTCTGTAACTGTTTGATCTAATGTCCCTTGCTCTGGATTAGATTCCTTAGTGCTTTTGATTTCTAACACTCTAGCTCTCAACAACAAAATTGTTTCTTTTGGGAGAATAATTGTGACAATTGAAAACAATTTTGGTTTTGTTTCAAAGATCAAATCTTCCTCTTCATTTGTTAACCTTTCCATCAAGTCATAACAAATGGATACTTGGGGCCTTTTGGTTTCTACTCCCAATTTCCTATTAACTGATATTGTTCTAACTGTTTCATTACCTTGAACAATAATGACATTGTTACCCTAGTCATGTGTAACCTTTGCATCTCTGAGCCAAGGTCTTCTTAACAACATATAATAGCTAGAATCTACCACATTATTTTTGATAATAGTAAATGTGATGATATATGGAATACCTTGTATGTGAATCTTCAAATTTATAATGATTCCTAGAAGTCTAGTCATACTTTGATCTACTATTCTGAAGTGGTATGGAGTTGGTCTTGGCTTGGGTAAACCTAATTTTGTTATGAGGTTTTTTATTATAATGTTCACACTTGCCCCTCCACCTATCCAAACATCCTCAACAATGTCCTTCCCAACTTGTACTTGGATAATTGCCATCTAGTTATCTACCTCTATAGTTGTTATGTATAATTTAGAATGTGTGTAAACTATTATGGCTACACTAGGTTCTAACATCTGTTTAATAGTTATATTAGGTTTTTTTGGCTCTAATTTTTGCCACATATACTTTTAAAAATCTAGTGTTATCTTCAGCAATTGATTTAACTTCAAAGTATAGGTAGTTTCCAACATCTATTTACTAATATTTTGGAATATTTGTTCTATAAACATAATTGTGTCGATAGGATTAGTAGACAAACTTTATGATACAATTGGTTTTGTGGACACCTTAAACTCTGGCAATCCTGCCCAACTTGTATTCCATTGTGTTTTCTCCTTTTGAATCAGATTTTGTGGTGGGTATTCTACTTGCAACTCTTGTATAGTCTTGACAAAAGATTGTTATATTTTTTGTTCATTTGCCCATTCAACATCAGACTTCTTCATTGGCTATCTATCTTTAAACACCCATTCTTCAATAACCTTGCTTCTGGTGATGGCCATATTCACATCCACCATATGAACTGAAGGATTTGAAACCTTGGGTTCTACCACAATTTATTTCTTTGTTAGCTTCATTGTTTTGTTTTTAAACATATTCTACATACATTGTACTTTGGACAATCTATGATCTTATGTTTAATGTCACCACATATCCAACATGAATACCTCACATGCTTTTGTATTTTAATATGTTTGCTAGTAACCTTAGAGACTACAAGAACAAGGTTTTCCTTTTTTTTGACTCTACAAGTTTCAACATTACGATTTGTTTTATGATAATTTGTATAGTACATTCCTATTTTTTCTGGGGTTGTTTAAGGTTTTTGAGCTAATATTGTCTTACTATTTTGTGGTACTCACATATTGCTTATGGTCTTTATTTCAAAAATTCCTTCTTCACAAACCAAAGTTGCTGCAAAGTTTCTTTCTTCATACTTGCTATTGCTACAAACAAATATGGTTGTAATCTAAATCTAAAAATAGTAGTTAAGAAACTATTTGTTGTCTTGTGTTGAAGATTATTGGCCAACTTCAATAATCTCTCATAATAGACTTCTATTCTTTCATTTTTCTCATGCTTCATGTTTTTCAACTGTAGGTAAATTTGTTCATCATTATGAACTTTTTTGTACCTTTTATAAAAAACTAATTGCAACTATGTAAAAATACAATTTAGGTAATATCCCATATAATTGTTACACTAGTCAGACATAATATCTTTAAGGGTAAAATTGAATAAATTTTCAATTTTTGCATCATATGTTTCACTATTTATTTTAATGGTAGCTTAAAAAACTCTAACATGAACATATGGGTCATAATCTTTCACACATTCAAGATAGTTAAATGGTTGACGATAAGGTCTATTTGGTGGTAATGGTGGTCTACCTAGATTCACCATTGGTAATCCAAAGTATCTTGGAGGTCCTAAAGGTCCTACTGGATCTGATCCGCCTCTTCTTAGATTTGATGGCTGACTAACAAAAACTTTGTTCACCTTTTTGGGTATATCTTCATGTAAATTCACAAATTATATTCCCCTTAGAATTTGTGATCTGGATTTGACACCATCAACAATACAAATTGGTGTTGATACAAATGGAGCTTTAGTAATTATAATTATAGAGTAAGGCATTGCCATAGAATATACTTGCACAAATTTTATTGGTTCCATTTTGAAAATTGAAGTTCCTGCATAGGTAACTCCAATATTTTTTTGATGTAACAAACTTGGTATAGGAACTACATAAATAGGTACTACATCTGCCATAGTCTAAACACTCATTTCCATTTTGTTTTTTCTCCATATTTGTTCTTTGAATCTATTTGGAAATATGACCCTATCATGGTATAGATCCTTTGGCTCAATATGTCCATGATTCCCTACTTTTGTAGAGTCTGGATTTAGATTTTGGAAATGCTCAGCAAATCCTTGCCTCACATTATCTTCAATAAATGGACATTCATTGATTTGATGTCCAATTTGATGGCAATATGTGCAACGTGGAAAATTTGGTCTTAGAACTCTATTCACATTGTGAATCCCTTTACTCCAATCCCTTAGAACTCCTATAACTATGCTTCCATTTAGCTGATTAAATCTAAGTTCACTATACTTCATTCTTACAACCACATGAACATTTTTTGCTACTATTGGTTCCACTATTGGTAAACCTACATTTTCTTGTTTAATTACAAGTATCAATTCAATTCCTTTGGATATTTTGATACCTTGAGTTGCAACTTTTTATTCAATAACATAATAAATTGGTGGTTCAAAATTTTGAGCTCCTTGTTTAAACTCTTCATTCTTCTGACCATCTTGATAATAAGCAAATGAAGCAAATCTGTACCTTAATATTACTTCCTCCCTTTTTGACATGTTGATTCTTTGTTCTTCTTCTTCTTCAATCAGAATATCAGAGTTATGTTGTTGCATCAGATTTGTTAATCCTCTCTGTCAAGGTTCGGATTTCTAACTCCTTTGTCTAAACTCAATTTGTGAGTCTACATTTTCAATTTAACATTCATCCCTTTAAAATCTTGCAGTAGACTATTGGTGTGCCTTTGTGCTTCACCAATTTGCACTTCATGAGGAATAATCGGTGTTGCCTAAAGCATTATGTGGCATGTTATTTTTCTTCTATCCAAATATATTTCTATTTTGTCTGAGAAACTTTACAAACATATGATATACCTAATCTGCACTTAAATTGTTGTTAATGGTAGTGCCATTTTCCACATGTTCATGTAATACAACTTGATATAATTGTCTCCTCAAACTTCTAGTTACAATTCTATTTTCCATCTTTCCACGTCCTAATTCAAACTTGAACAAATTTTTGCATTAAAACAAAATCCTCACAATTAGCTACTTTACTTAGATCTGTTTCTTAAACAAAAAATTATGATCAAGATTTATTTTTAAATGCAAAAAACAAGACTAAAATTCATAATTTTCCTATAGAAACAAAAATTTCAACAACAAGACATAAATAACATCTTGAAATTCACTTTGAATTCAGGCCCTAAGATGGTCACCAAATGGTAAATACAATATTCTTAATTTTACATTTTGGTCTAAAATTTGGACTGAAATGCAATGAAACTAATATTAACAAAATCTATTCATTCATATCTACTTAAAACTAGTTTTAGAAATGAAATCTAGTCATGAAAGTATGATTAAAAACATCAAAACAACAAATTTTGGATATGAAAAAAAAACTTTCCATAAATCAAAGTATATTTTTCTCATACTCCATTAGAGCTCCATGTTCTACAATGATACAATGGTCCTCATCTCTTCCTATTTTCCTAAGATATTCCTCAAAAAAATAATCCTATGTTTTATTCAAATTCAAATGGTGATAAAAACTATGTAATCTAGTTAGTGATTCCTAAAACAGTAACTAGGTAAATATAAATATACTAACTAATGATTACCACAAATAACTACTCCCTTAACATTTATGTCATTAAGGCTTAGGCTAACAACTCATGAAATTCAATATCAGTAGGTCATGTGTCACAATCAACCAACAATGAGTTTTGTCATTAGGACCCATGTTTATGTATATTAGGTGAAAGTCTATGCATATGTAATGGTCTCATACAATTTGTAAAGGATGTTTTAACAAGCATTAAACAATAGGTGATCTTGCATTTGAAGATTACTAATGGTATGCATTTGCTCACCATGTACTATACATCCATTTAGTCTTAGAACTTAAGCAAGATTTATTTAATAGATATAGTGATGTTCCACTATGTATTTGGTATTGCATTAAAACAAGGATTGTTCATGAATAAACATTCTTTTAGGTGGATTAATGGAACACATTTATTGTTTTCATTGTTGTTGTTTTGGGTTTGAATCAAGCATAAAGAAAGGGGCTTAACCATTAAAATAATAACACATTTAACTATTTGCAATATAAATTTGAAACCATATATAATAGACCATTTTATGGATTTTTTATTTTTGTTAAAACAAATTCAATGAGAGGAAATAGTGAAGGAATACAACTTGCTTTTGGCTCAAACCTTGTTGCACAAATTGGCTACAATAAGGTCAACAAACCCTTTTCACTTAGAGCATCATGAAGTTGGGATACATTGAAAGAGCAATAGTGCCATTTGTGATTTTTTTACTTGAAATCATCATTCAATCAACCACCCAATTGATGGTTATAAGATTTTTGAAAACAAATTGGGTGGGTTGTTTCAATAATGTATAAATAGTAGGTTTGAATGTTTGGCATATTGTGTTTGATAATGCTACTAGTTGCATAGTACAGCTAAGCTATGGTACTAGATAGTTAAACAATACATTCCTCCTTGGACATGACTAAGGACTTTATGTGGGTTTCTAGGATGAAAAATCAACATTCATTTTCTTTGTATGTGGCATTTCCAAAAGTGTGTTAGATTCAAGTAATAAACATCAATATGATGGTGGATGAGAACATCAAATAGGTGTAATCCCTACAATGCAAAGTTGAGGTAAGTTTACATAATGTTTTAATTCCCTTTCAAATGTTGCACTATAGGTTGTGTCTTTGGTACATATGTATGATATTTTCCCCTAAACCTTAAATGTTAAAACACACCTTATGATGTGATGGCCTATATTGTTAGTGAACTTTACAAAAAAAAATGTTGTCCCCATTCATGTGCAAGGTGTTAGATCCATTGGAATTTATCAACATGTCTAAAGAAAAGGAAAAACAGTTTGCAAATCAGCAAAAAATTCAATAATTGAAGGTAATGTTTTCATATAGTTAATCATTTAGGTGGGACTTTAGATGAAGTTAAGCACCAAGGATTTTTTCATAGGGTCATTTGATATGCTACTAACAAATTTTCAAAGCAAATTTTGTGTGTCTGCTGAAGTTTTTTTGAGATTATCAAATCTTGTACATTTCACATGAATTTCATAATTTTGTCTCAAATTTTCTAACATTGGGCCACATTTGGAACCAAAAAAATGTCAAATGCCCTTATGGCCTATTGGATAAAGGAAGTGTTTAATAACTAAAAAGTGAATTTTTTGTGGTATTACAATGTAAAATCCCAAGGGTTGTGATAGAATCTATAGCAACCCCATTGACCCAAGCATACATGTTGATGGGTTCAATAGGCAAGTTTACATGTTCATAGACACGAAAAAAGGTAAAAGTTAGAGTGATTCAGTGGAATCATTTGGGACTACAACTTCATCATTATTATATTTCACATGGCCAAGATCCCTATATCACCCAATTAAGAAGAACATCTAATGCATGAATGGGGATACATATGTTTGGGGCATGTATGGGATGATGATTTGTTCAAGTCTTCATCAAGTTAGGCTTTATGATTTAGTGATACACAAGGTTTAGTGATATGAAATCATGAATGACATAACCCATAATGACTAGGGCACATTGTCACATTAATGAGAGTATTGTATGGACCACCTTGCTATATGACAAGCCATAGATTATCACCTTAGTGAGGGTAATGTATGGATCACCTTGTTGTATGAGTAACTTTCCTTGTGTGAAAAACAATAAAATGATATGTGTCAAAATGACCAATCTTATTCACATGGGTGTGGCATATTGGATGGGGCGATGATTTGAGTTTTAATGAAAGTTGACTAGCTTTTACGAGTTAATGACACATAACCTTTAACGATATGACACGAATGGCATAATGTCTAGTGATTAGGGTAGATTGTCACCTTAGCAAAGATAATGTATGAATCACCTAACTATGTGTGACCAAAATTACTTGTGGGCAACTAAATTAATTGACATGTGGCAAAAGTGAATGGATCAAAACATGTATATAGGCAATGATTAGAATATTAATGATTAGGCCATTTGTGAAACAACTATTAGGGATTTAACTTTGTGAATTACAATGTGATAAATGATTATGATCAAACATTAAAAAGGTGGTAATTTTGGAAGATTTGAATGAAATGTACAATGGTTTTCTATACAAGTTGTGACCTCTAAGTCACTAATATAGATATGATGACATTCATTAATATGGGGACCATAAACCCACCACCCATGAGTAATAATATTGAGTTTGATGCGTATTGCACCTTACTTATCAATGGTGATAAGTAAAACTGTATTATTAGGCGAACAATATTGTGTCCTGTAAGGCCCAAACCATTGTCTTTGAAATTTTGGAGCATGTTTGGAAATAGCCCTTGGAAATCATAATAAATAGTCTCCAAATTGAAACTTGGTTTTAATGAACCAGTTCTGTGACCATAATGATTTGTTCCACTAGTTGGAAGTAATTAGATCCTGTGCAATCAACTCGTTTTCCTATAATTTTCTAATTTTCTAATTCAAATAATTAGCTAGTTAGAACTTTGACACGTTATGGATTTCTATTTTCACCAAGTGTAGATGGTAACATGTATTTTGTAGGTAGTAATGGATGTAATCCATACACCAACTGAAATTGGGTATGACTAGTTCCAATTTTGTAGGCGGTTTGATATGAAAATAGGACCGTGGACAAGTGCTCATCCCAATCATTTTTATTTTCATTATCTAGTTTGGTTAATAAGGTTCCAAAAACCTTGTATGTAGACTCAACCTATCCATTTCCTTGTGGATAATAAATAGTAGAACTAGTATGTCTCAAAATAATGGTAAGTGAAATACCTAATTGCATCATCAATAAAATTCTAGTGACGATGATAATCAAAACTAGTTTATGTAGACTAGGTAGAGGGTTTTTTTCGTAACTAAGACAATTATAGCATGGTCGTCTGATTGTAATCACTTTATGAATGATGAAATCATAACACAACAATCATTCCTCATCAAAACTAATTGTTCAATGTACACCTTGTCTTTTTTCAAAGTTTGGTGAGCAATAAAAAAAGTTTTATTGTCAAAAAACATGTTTGAAAAAAATACAAATCTTGGTGGGGTGTGTGAAATCTTTGCAAGTGTAGAGCATTTGAACTTGCATTAGAGAGAATGAATAATTTAAACCCTAAGAAAAAAAAAGGTGTTCAATCAAACTAATGGCCCCAAAATAATTATCTCAACACTCGGGTGTTGAATTTCACAACAACTTACAATATCGTGACAATGTTTATTGCATGATAGCATGTTATATGCTATCTAGTTGCATACTTCATCCAAACTCTTAGTATAAAAGTGTGTTTCTTGGTGTGTGAGGTAGATGCTCTTGCCAATATATCTCTCTCATAGATGATATCATAAAAGAGTCAACCCCCCCCCTTTACAAAAATTCAACTGCACAAGTCAACTATCCTAAAAATTTATTAAGTGATCCAACTAAGCAATTAAAAAGTCAATGGTCAAAAAGTCAACTCATGAGCAAGGATAATTTGAGAATTAACTCATGACTTTTAAGTATAACTTCCATAAAAAGCCTTAAAGGATAATTTGTATAGAGGAGACTTGTCGGTTGTCTGGACTCAAGACTCTAGATCAGGTTGGACTCTGCTTTTAGTCCAAATAGGAAACCTCTTCTCAACATCCCAACAGGAAGAATATTCAATCCCATCAGGGAAGACCCTAAATCCTCAAGACTGAGGGGCTCAGGAGGTTGAATTTGAGGGGCCTCACAATATCCCATGTCACTAACATATGTATCTCTAAAGGTTGCATTCACACCTAATGTTAAATCAGTGTTAAGTGAAAATCTAGGTGGCATCTTAGGTGGTACGCAATGTTAAATGGGTGATTGTTTAATATTAAGTGAATGTTAACATAAAATCTTCGTGGTAATAAATAGGTTTAGGTTCTAAATGACTAGCTTGGTGTTAGGGGACTAATACTAAAGTCCTTAACACCAAGTGGTGAATGCACTTAACTAGTAGCTGATGAATTCCTTTCAGCGGTGTCACATTTGATTGACATGTTGCTCCTGTTTAGTACTTTGCATGTTGGGTCCATGCGCATTATGTGACCTCACACTTACCAGTGCACCATCCACTGGAAACTGTTGTTATGACGCAATTGTGGATGAACCACGAGTGAGTTATCATGGTAACATTTTTGTTTTGGTAGACCCTTCACTCTTACCTCACACTACCTACGGAATTACCTATGTAAGTGGGTGAGCATTATAGATAGGTAGAGAGTGAATGTAATTACTTACTGTATAAGTAGGTAAATGGGTGAGCCGCTTGGTGGCTATTACATATGTAGATACATGTAGATTGTTAGTACATAGCTAACCATCCCCCTGGTTGACTATGGTACAAGAATACAATGAAAAAGTGTTTGCTGTCCACATACTATCCATCTGCAATGGTCTGCTGGTGGTTGCTGGTTCACTCCGCCGAATCAGTATGAAACTCATTTTCACACACCATGGGTAGCCAAGAAATTAAATCTAAAGAATATACTACTGGTATAAGTATATAAAAATTCAAGTAATTTGGAAAAGCAGTAGAAGCTTCCCAGCAGTGTTGTTGTTGTTTTTTTTTCTAAATGTGATTTAGGTGAGGTGGTGATCATCCATAAGCCATTTTAGCCAAATTTGGCTATTAAAAATATGGAAGGAATTAAAAAATCCTTATATATTTTTGCCTATCAACTTGAACCATCTATAGAAATCTGGCAATTTAAAAATATTTTTTTTATTTTTTCCAAAATTTCTTATTTTCTTTTTCCAAAAATCATTGAATTTGCAACAGAAAGCTGTGTCCAAATTTTCATAATATTTTGCACAAAACAAGAGGCTTCTTCCCAGTACAAAGTCGCTCAACAATGTTCTCTTTGCAGTTTGAGACCCTGCTTCTTTGTTGGTAGCTGGTCCTGAACAAATAAAGAGGGCACAATTCTCTTACCCTGCATCGAAGTGAACAGGTGCACTTATCACCCAACAATTCACTGGTAAGAATCAGTATCGTTTTCCAGAATTATAAAACAGAAATGCAGAAAAAAGTGGTTTTCCACAATTTTAATCACAGAATTCCAGGAAAAAAAGAGAAAAAAAAATTCCATTAGGTAGCAAAAAATGTAGAAGGATGCTTAAAACTTGTCAACCTTCATATTTGGTTTATTGCAAATTTGGTTAAATCTTCTTATGAGTGATGGTCACTTTGGCTACATCACAAAACTAAGGGGGAAAAACACTGGCATGGATATCAAGGAATAATATATCTAACAAGACTTTGTAACTGCTTCAACTCACAGTTGAATGGGGCCAGGGTGAATCAACACCCAATAGTGCACATGGATGATGTGTTGACATGAAACAATTTTTCATTGCATTCTCTGTTGCATAGTTAACCAAAGTACTTAGCTCTGCATCAACCATCCATATGTATTCAGTATTTACCTACCTAGTGACCATGGATTGCCTTACTCATTTACTACCTACCACACAGTAACCACTTATATTCCTTACCTACTTACCTATGATACTTACCCGCTTACATGGGTAGTTCACAATGTAGTGTGCGGTAAAAATAGGAGGTTGACCGGACAGGACCTTGGTAACTCAGTTGTAGTGCATCCACAACTGCCTCATAACCATTGTTGGCCAGTTCTCTATACTAGGTTGGAGTCTCGATCTTAGAGCATCTCCATATGTGCTCAGTGTGTGACCCTGCAAAAAAGTTTTCACATCCAAGTTTATGTATATACTTCTTTGAAACCCTACCCATAAAGTGATAAAACTGAAACTGGGATAGCAAATAGGTGGGGGACTACTAATAGCAAACCATCTGGACCAATTATTATGATGGGCCAATCAGAAACACTAATCCGTAGTCAAATCATTTATTACACACTTTTCTGCAGGTGCACAGCGTTGCTGCGCCTTTTACCAGCCACCACAAACTGTGCAATTATGCTGTGCCAAAACCATTTTCCTGAGCCAAACCGGCATGTTTTGACTTTTCTTCATCCAATTTTATTGTGCAGCACGCGATGCTCTTAGTGGGTTTCCAGTAGATGGGGCTGGGCCATATACACCCATTTGGCAGGGGTCAAATAGTCTAGTAGTCAAATCTCATGGGCATATCCTGGTTGCAAATTTGATAAACCACACAAGAGGGATCACCATTGGTCACATTTAGTTGCTAGAAAACTATTGAATTGGAAAAACATTGGGATGGCTGTTTGGCATCTTAGCTGACAACCAAAAAATAATTATTAAACTGAAAAGGCTGAGCATTATAAAACATGCATGTTCTTACTACACACCTTGTGGGACTTAGCCAGTTTCTGGCTACAATGTGCAAGGGTACGGTATCCGTTGATGTGCAAAGTGTGTAAAGTGTGCCATCACTATTGATCAACTTGATGTGTGAATGTGCAAGGATAAATTTTCATGTCTATGTTTGTGTCCACAGTGAACCAGCACCCCATTGGTGCACAATGAAGCATGAATGGTGAGTGGATAGGAAACAGTTTTCTGTTCAGTTTCAGTTCCTTAGCTAACCGTGATGTTTAGCTCAGTTGCTTTTTTTTACTACTGACTACCAACCCACAAGCAGGTTGTTAGTAGGTGGGTAATAAAACCAGCCCTTGCAGATGTAAAAACTAGAAACCATCTACTTACCTAGTACTTACCTATTTTCTTACCTAGATACCTATATATGAGACCTATATCCCAGAGAATTGGTCACCAAGGTGAACCCTGATATTAACTCAGTTGAGGTTCATCCACAACCCAGTAATAATGAGCATCCAGTGGATGGTGAACTGGTGGGTGCTAGGGTCCACTGTGGCCCATGTGTCTGGCTACATCAAGTATAAAAAACTCATGATACTTGTGTTTGAGGATACAGTGTTATGCACAATCAATTCATGTCCATTTTTCTTCCGAGAACTGGCAGTACCACAAAAGAGTCTTATCCTTGTCTTTTTGGATATGGAATGGGTCTCTTTGTCCTTCCCTTGAGGCACTTCCCTTTTATAGGTGTTCTAAAAGCCCTTGAAGTCGGGGTGTTCTTGAACTAGCTCAAGCACACTCGACTCCACCTCGAGCTGGCATTTGCTTCAAGAATGGCCAGAAGTTGTTACCCTACTTGAAAATGTGGGATGAGATTTGGCTATGATCTCAGCTTAGGCCCCTTATTTTGAGAATGCCCTTACCCTGAGGCTTTGACCTTTGCATGAAACACCAAATAGGGGGGGTGGGGTGTGGGGCGGGTTTCTTGAACAAGAAGGCATGATGAAGATGACCATATCTCTTTCTCCTTCTATTGGGTAAGTAATGACAATGTGACCATGTAGGCACATGTGTTTTTGAAATTGAAATTCAGCTTGCAGTCAAAGACAACAAAATTTCCTCCACATTTTCATGTTAGGTATTTCAGTAATACCGCTTCCTTGAAACCTGCAAAACTTGGTCCTCACTTATGTTGGATTGGCTCCTTATCTTTGTGGGTGAAAAATTGGATTTCATAAAAAATGCGCTCAATTTGGAGCAATTTGTTTAGGTGCAAGATCGAGAGTCATTGTGCTTCAGTCTCATGTGATGTACAAAAGTGTTATAAGAATCATCAGGAACAAAAGATCCTTGGAACACACATCACATGTGCTGCTGCAAAATGGAAATAATACTTACATGTGTTCTTCAACATGAGCACGTTGCACTGTTTGTGACTCCCACAAGCCTATAATTTACTTAGCCCTGCAACACAGTCAGAAGCATAGCAATTGGTTTATGTCATAGCTTGAATTGATCTTGGTTGTCTAGGGGTGACTGGATTTGATCTCAACCACCCATTGTCTGATAACATACCCAATGAAGGCAATCAAGCTTGTATGTTCAAACTTCTAATATGTCGTAATAGAATCTTATCATGAATCGATGAGAATTTCAAGCCAAATCACACACAGCATGGCCTCCTATACATGCTGTGACATTCATCTGAAAGAACTCTTAACCCTAAGAAGCTTAGTTTGAAAGCTAAAATTTCTCCTAAGTGGGTATTGGGATGCTTGATAAAAGCAATTCCACTAGTAGGAGTACAAATATGTCTTGGAAGCTATTATATGGATGAAGTTCAAGCTTTAAAGAGCATGAAAGCAAGTTTGGATTGGTAGATATGCACATCATATTGTGCTCTCCAAAAAAGCTCTAATAAAAAGATTATGATTGTTGTTGATTGGCCAGTCGCAACAATTCACTAATGTGGTTGCATTTATATTATCCTTTCTAATACATTGTTCAATATTTCATGTTTATGAGTGGGAGTGGAGAAATGACATGAACACCATTTCTAATGCCATAGACATTTGGATTTGGGGGAGGGACAATTGCGGTAGTACCTCATACTGGGTTTACTTGCATCCACTCTAACACTGTCTCCACCGTGCAGCAGTAAACTGGCCTGCACACTGTACTTCCAATACCAGACCGTAGTCTTAGGATAGCTTAGTATAGTGGGAAATAGGGTTCGTGCCAGTAATTTTGCACAAGATACAATACTTGTAATGGCCATATAAAAAATACTAGTGTGGCCTGTGTCGTTGGCCCAAGTGTTACCAAGTTCTCAACTGATTTTCCTTTCAAAACCTGGATTTTTGAAATTTATTTGAATTTTCAGTGGCAGAAATCAATTCAAAATCAATATCTCTCACATTCTGAATCCAAATCTTACCAAATAAATTTCATTAAATCCTGGTCATCAAGATCTTTCCAACCAAGACATACCAATTCCTCAGAAACTTTCAGCTACGATTTAATTTAATTTTCAGTGAAGAAATCGTTTGATATTCAAGATCTTTTGCACCACAAGTCCAAATGCCATGGAAGCAAAGCCCATGCACCCCTCCTCATTGAGAGCTTTCCAAAGACACCAAGAATACTATCTCAAGCATCCCAGTTCGGTGGATCTCATAACTACAAAACAAACTACCTTCCTTCATAGATAGATGGTTGCATTTGATTGGCCAACCATAATGGTTAGACCAGGTGAGTGTGGGTGTATTTAAATTTTAAATGGTCTCTCACATTAGGTATACTGTCCAATTTTTCACTCTGATGGGTGAGGATACGAATGCAATTAATTCTCTATGTTATGTGATAAACAATTGTAGAAGCCCAATATGGTAGTGTGGGTGGAGATACTTTTAAGGTATTGCATTTATCTCCCCCTCCTACCAGCAGAAAAAAGGCCAAAAATATACCAGTGTTGAGTGGTACTTAGAATGATGAACAAGTACTGACTGGTCATCAACCTGGTTATATACTCACTTACCTATTGATTTTCAAAATATTCAAAGAATCAATTTTGACATATTAACCATGATTTTCAAAAATGCAAAATGTCAAAGAACTGACCAAAGAATTGCCGGTTCTTTTGTGAAACATGTTGGTTCTTTGAGATGTTTGAAATAACCAGAATTAGGCCTTGTGGTTCTTTGATTCTCCAATTTTTTAAAAATAAATTCAAAGAACCGGAATTGGAGGTTCTATGATTCCAGAATATTTGAAGAAGTGAAATTGGCAATTCTTTAAAACTTCAAAGAACTGCACCACACTGAAAAGCACGACTGTAAGAAAGCTGGAAACCCTACCTTGTGTGAATATTACTTGCTACTTACCGGGGTACTCCATGTGCCACTTGTTTGAACTTCAATTAACTACACTTTGTTATCCAGTATCATAAAATATCCGATTCCAGAAACTCCCAATAAAAGTCCTCCCCACCCCTCCCCCATACTGAACACAAGCGGTGTTTTTTTTCTTCAAATTTCTAATGTTGTATCATATGTGAGTGTCCCAAGAGGGATTTAGCACTATATGGCGATAGGTTACTACAACGTGGCCAAAAAGTTAAAGAAACTCCCAATGAAAGTCCTCCCCATCCCTCCCCCACACTGAACACAAGCGGTGTTTTTTTTCTTCAAATTTCTAATGTTGTATCACATGTGAGCGTCCCAAGAGGGATTTAACACTATATGGCGATAGGTTCCTACAACGTGTCCAAAAAGTTAAAAAAGTTGGTACCAAAAAATACCCCACTTCATCTCTAAAATCCTATTTGAAATTTTTTATTTAAATTTTTTTTGACCCAAAACAAGAATACATATGAATATTCTTTTCCATATTCCTATTCATAATTATACATATTTATTTATCGCATTTTTGCCAAATTTTGCACCAAACAAAAAGGCTGAGCACATGTCAAGAAAAAACAACCTAAAAGAACACACACACCCCCCCCCCCCCCCCCCCCCCCCCCCCCCCACCAGACGAATCGGATCTTCAGAACCCATGCTCCCGAGGTTCTCTTCAAACTGTGCTCACGTTCCCTTGGTTTGGCCATTGACGGTACCTTATTAGCTGTCGCCGCTACTTCAACCCGGTTCCTCCGCCGACGCAGCTGAATAATCACCGTTGGATGAGGACCCAGAATTTTGCACCTGAGACGTCGAGTGCAAAAGACACGTCAGTGTGGCGAAACTCTCGTTTCTTTAGATGGTGTCCAGGTGGGTAGGCGAATTGCCGTGAGATCTGGGACACTATTGGGCATCGGGGATGAATCTTGGTCGTCCATTGAAAAGGATGGAAAAACATGAGTAAAAGAGCTTCTCTCTCGTTTGCCCCGGGGCCCCCGGTTGGGGTGGGGTTTGGGGAGAGAGAGTGCGTGCGTGTAGTCTGCCTAGAGAAGAGCCTCCGTGGGTCCCTTTCGCGCGGATGCAGTGATTTCCCTGGCGTTTTGGCCCTCTAATTCTCCTCCATTTGAGTCCAAACTTTGCGAGTATGATCGTCATCCGGTGACGAATACATCGACCCAATTTTCTCGCATTCTTGATCAGTAAGATTTTCGCTATTGGTGGCATGTTTGGGCTTTGCTTCTCCTGCTCTACTTTAATAGTGTGTCTTTAGTCCTCTGTTTCTTCGTTGCTTCGTTTGCAACGCTTACCTACCTCTTCTACTTGATTTTTGCCGCTGCCGAGGTCGTCTTTCAGAATCTTAATCGGTGTCCTAATCAGATCGGGTACTATTTGTTGCTGTAGCGATAGATAGTGCAGATCGACAGCGGCAACTTCGGGCTGCAGGGATGCCAGCGAAATGCAGGATGAGATAGAGAGGAACTGACGTGCTGCGTGCCGTTTTAGTTATGGTCTTTCGTCTGGTGACAGAAACTATTGCGATACCAAAACTAGGCTTCGGCCATCAATTAACGATGCAGCTGAAGCTACAATTGGAGAGGTGTAGAAGTTGAGAAAGGGAGCCAACGTCGGTCTTCTCCAAACTTCGTGAGCGAGCATTCATTGTTTTCCAACATTGATGTCATCGAATCCTTCGATCCTCGGAACTTGGTGAGCATATCGATCGATGCCCCGACTCTCTCTGTTTTCGGTTCTGTCTAAGTTAGCCGGAAGTTAGAGGAAGAAGCAGATGCTACACGGATTTCTTCTCCCCGTTCGACACGTGGTTAATACCATACCAGCATGGACCTTTCGCCGTGTTCCTGACTTTTCAAACGCTTTCCGCGTCCGAGAGTGTTGTACGGTACACGCCTATTGCCCACTTTTTCACGCAAATCTCAACACTATTTCTCAAGGCTCTCTACTAGGGTACATGAAAGTGTTGCTGCCTAATATGTATGTGCTCAGCGGGATGCTTTGGTTAGTTGGCTTGTTCAGCTAGAGTTAGTGAGGATAGTAATGCTTCATCAAGACCATCAGGTTTCGGTGAAGCAGAAACTCGGGATTGACGCCTTGACCGGTTTGCAGAGAGTTTGTTTCGATGCTCAGTGGAAGAAGCATAGCCATTCATGTTGTTGTTCAACCACCTGTTCCTGACCTACTAGAAGTCTAGGAGGCGCGAGAGGATTTCTGGGCCATTCTCAAGTCTTCCTCACCAATTGAATTCTTGTGTGAGATTCATTTCCCTAAGTAAGCGCTTGAAAGTCTGTGAGAGATTCATTGCCCTAAGCGCTGGAGTTCTGTTTCATTCATACTTGCTCAATCTTCTTCTTTAGGCCATGTGCCCTGGATCCTGGACCACATACAATATTCTGCGGTAAATGTGCTCTGCTACACGCTGCTAACAGTCTAGTACTCTTTAGAGTCCATCTGCTTTATTACTGGATTTGGCTTCTGAAGTTATCTGGTGGTGCTTTCCATTTGCACCTATGGCCATGTAACAAAACAGGTCTGGATCATCCATTGGTGGGACTCTTCAACAAGGCTCACAACAGAAGAGCAGGGGAGGAGGGGAAGGAGGAGATTGCCCCCCAGGTTGTATTGTGGGAGGGTTGCATGGGCAATCCTGAAAGGTGGCCACAGGCGAGCAGCCTAACACCTGAAGGTGTCTCTTTGTTTTCTGCTGCTTTTTCTGCCTCTGTAGCAAAGGGCAATGATTGGTGGGCCAAGGCCGAAGAGTGGGCAGCAGAACTAATCACTTGCATTCAGCCGACCTGGTCGTCAGAGAAGAGACGACAATCAGTTGTGGATTATGTGCAGTTCCTCATCCGCAGAGGGATTGATTGCCAGGTTGGTGTTCTCAAGATTCCTCTGTTTGGTTCATGTGCATTGGAAGCACAATTGGGCTGTTGAATACATGGTGCCTATCGTGTCTTAGGCACTCAAGGGTCTTGCCTTCAAGATGTACAGGTTGGGATGGCCAGAGAAAGAATTTTTGGGACGTCAGCTATGGGCCCTTTTGGCAACCATTGAAAGCTCTTGGTTGGAGTGCCAGTAGTTCCTTATGTTTCTTGATGTCACCCTTCACTTCCTCATGTTTGTTGCAAAAGACATCTGAGTCTGAGGTGGGAGCCTGACATCATGGTTGTTACTTCTGGTTCTGGTTGTTTGAGGTAGATGTTTTCTTATTATGTGGACAGCCAAGGAAATTCTAACAGGGGGCTTCATAAGGGCAGTAACAATCAATGGTGATATGTTGAGGCTCAGAGAGGTTGAAAGGATCCAAGTGGATTATTGTTTGTTGACAAGAGACTGAGACAGTTCCATTGCATGGTGCCACAGGTAGTCACTTTTGGCTCAGTACCACTGAAGACATATCTACCAGATGGGGACATTGATTTGACAGCATTCAGCCTAAACCATGTGCAGAAAGACACATGGGCAGAGGATGTGCATAGGATCCTTGAAAAAGCAGAGCAAAATAGTGACTCTGAGTTTCGAGTGAAAGAAGTGCAACTCATCCATGCAGAGGTACTCATTTGCTTATCTCTGTGCTAATTTGTGCAAGTTCTTTCTGCTTGTTTTGTGGTTGCAAGATGCAGGTGCATTGTGCAACAGGAGAAGGCTTTTGTTTGCAGCCAGGCCAGAAAACATGGATTAGCCAGCAGGGGGGAAGTATTTGCATCATCTCCATATTCTAGAGATGCTCTTGTGGAATTTCATGATCCATGTGAAGAGCTGCAGGTGAAAATTGTCAAATGTCTTGTGGAGAACATTGTGGTGGACATTTCATTCAATCAGATTGGTGGATTGTGCACTCTCTGTTTTCTTGAGGAGGTATGTTTTGTTCTTTCTAGCCACCTCTGGTTTTCAGTTATGCAAGAAGCAATAGAGCTCCTCTTTCTTGAAATGGCAACTCCTTAGCCCTTTTCTTATGTCAGGGCCAGCATTTTGCATCTAGGATTCCAGTTGGGAGTGTTGATATCTTTCTCCATTATCCACATTCTTGGGTGTGCTTGAAGATCTCATGAAGATACTATAGACAAACTATTTCTATGTGATCATGTTGTTGGGATGACTTTGTTGAAGGGCAGGTGGACAGACTTGTTGGGCAAGACCATCTTTTCAAGCGCAGTGTTATACTGGTAAAGGCTTGGTGTTACTATGAGAGCCGCATACTGGGTGCTCACCATGGCCTAATTTCCACCTATGCTTTGGAGACCTTGGTTCTTTATATCTTCCATGTCTTCCATTCATCATTGCGGGGGCCATTACAGGTTAGTCATCTGGGTGGGGGTTTGCACACATGTTGTAGAGACATGTCCTTTGCTTGAACTACCCTGACTCTAAAATAGTTTTTCCACTTTGTATCAAGTCACATAGATGTGATCCCATGACTAGCCTGACTTGTGCTCTTGACCGTCACCCATCAGCCTTCTGTTAGTGTTCTTTGAACTGATATAGCTGGAAAATGTGCATCTGGGTCTATTTGTGGTTTGATGTGCTAACTGCCTGATAGCAAATGCTCCTTTTTTGAGGGGAGTTGTAATTGCATGCAAGCATCCACTGGATGATGTCCTTGAAGCCACACAGAGTCAGCAGTTGTGCACTAAGTTTTCTTGTCTATTTCACTGTTTCCTCACATAGAAAATTCTCAGTTCTTATGAAGATATTAAAGAATTCTTCATGGACTCTCAGGTGTTATACATGTTTCTAGAGTTCTTCAGCAATTTCGATTGGGACAGATATTGTGTGAGCCTATGGGGTCCTGTTCCCCTTGCCTCTGTTCCAGTGGTGGCTGGTAGGCAATCTATATCTGGCGAGAAGTTGCAAGAGCTTGGTAAGTTGGTGAAATTTTGCAGGATGGAACACAAGTGTGTTTTCTTTCCAATGCACTTAGGAAGTGGATTATTCTTTTATGTACAAGTCTGACCTCTTTGAGCTTCCAAATTATATTGAGGTCAATGATGGTTTTGTTACAAATGCTTTGAAGTGCTGTCCAACCTTTTGATGTGTGAGCTGCTATACCACAACATGTGCTTTAAACAGTGATGTTTTTCTTGCAGCTGAACCACCTCGAATAGATGGAGGTGAGCTATTGCTTACCAAGGCCTTCCTTGACGCTTGCAGTGAAACCTATGGAATAGTGCCCATTGGTCAGGATGCCAAATCAAACATGTTCCACATGAAGTTTTTGAACATAATTGATCCCTTGCGTACTGCCAACAACCTTGGGCGGAGTGTGAGCAAAGGTACTGAGAGTTTGCTAAGCATTCCAGTCCTTCAATCTGCAGATTTGAACAAATTCAATGGAATTAGACCTGCTTCTGACTAAGGTGTATTCTTTGGTTGGACACAAGATTTCAACAAGCACCTGAACAATGGAGTTTCTTTGCCCTTAAGTAATATCAAATTGAGTATGTGACACAGTGTTGGCACACACTTGTATAATAGCCATCATTGTGCTGACAATTGCAAAGGATGGTTGCTGTTGTTTACACAAAAGCAACTGATAAGACAAGTTGATGAATATCTGTTGGTAGTTCCTCTCTGGAAAGTCTGGACTGAGTACTTTGATTCATTGAGGTTGACAGAGCCAAACTTGTGGCAGACAATTTTTGTTTCCAAGTCTGAGTCATTGCTGGTTGCATGGATGTTAGGTAACTTCTGCAGAATACGGAGTGCATTTGGGTTTGGAGCACGCAAATTGGCAAGGATTGTTAACACTTCAAAGGGGAAAGTTGCTGAAGAACTCAACACTATTTTTGACTGTACATTGAGGCGACATGGGGGTCACCAGCGTCCTGATGCTTCAGATCCTACTCACAAGCTGCCACTGGCACCTACCTCAGGAGCTGGCATTTCCAGCTCTGAGAATAAGTCTGCTGAGTGGAGTACTCTAGGAAGTAAAGAAATCTTGCATCCTCCTTCAGTGGGGGAGACTTTTGATCCAGGAATTTCGAGGCCTGATTTTCACACAATCAGTCAGCCCATGCCTGCTGACACTGTAGGAATGCAGTCCATGAGAGCCTCAAAAGCCATACTCAATCATGTCACAGGTTATCAGGGAACGGACACCATCACTGTATTGTCTTCTTCTGCTGGTGAATCACAGTCAGTGGAAGGTAACTGCAGAGAATGTGGAGAAGGATTAACTAATGGTGGCAACAGTAATGGGAATGTGGGGGTCATAAAGTGTGAAAGTAGTAGATGTATGAGTTGTTATGCCTCTGGACCAGCCACTTTAGTGAAGAGTAGAAATGGTCAAGATCCTAGTTCGGAAGCAGTGATCAATCACTGTGGAAATTTGTTTGGAACTCCTGTGGACATTGCTGCAGAATCTAGCCAACAAAGTATGCCAAGTGGGAAGAGTGGATCAGGGTACCTGATTGACAACTCATCTTCACAAAATGGGAGTCCAGTGGTGAGAAGAGAAAAAGAGTCTTGCATTCGAATTGCTGCACAATCAACACATGGTTTGGCACCACCATCACTGTCAGGTAACAGACCAATATACATGCATCCCTCAGTGGCTGGTACATCTCCAATGGCTCAACACTTGTTGACATAGCCAGTTGGAATGCACACAGTTCATCCTGGGGATGTCTCTCTTAGATTGAGCCTTGGTCCTATGACAATGTCATTCCTTTCTATTCAAATCCCATGAGGCCCGATACCCCATACAACCCTCACACTACTTTGGCATTTCAGGATTCCCAGCAGTGCAAGCGAATATAACTGAACAACAGCATTACCTACAGTGTGACTGGCAATCTGCCTCAGAGGTAAAGGGTTGATTGCCCAAGATGTAGCCACACCCATGTTCTTCCTTTGAAAAACCAGTAGACCACAAGATTTATTGGAGTTATTAGGTGATGTGCTTGTAGTTTGCCAATTAAGACAGAAAATGGAAGACCTCAGAGAATTGAAGTCCTAGAGCAGAGCTGTGTCTGCCAGATTATTATGATATCTGAGCTTCAGCTCAGCAGACTTGGGAGTGATAGTCAAAGATTGACAACATCAAAGAAATTGCCTGAACAATTAGTCCTATGACCATCACATGCAATAGGAGATTAAGTTTGTATATTAAGTTTGGGTGAGTTTCAATGTTTGCAGTTGACTCCTATGCACCTTCGGTGTTTATGTTTCTGACATGACCTGACCATGTGCTCAGGAAAGTCACTGGCATGAGGACATGCCATCAACCACCATCCAGACAGCATCACTGCCTGGTACACATTTTTCAGCTGCATTTCAAGTCCTAGGTTGTTTTTCCACTGAGGCTAGATCTGTTCTTGCAATCTTTCAGCCCATTCTCCCTTCCCTACTATGACAGTTGTACTGGAGAGCAGGACTGGATCATGACATCAGAAGCCAGCAATGAATGATAAGATGCTGTCAGTTAAGAAGGGGCTGGTTGTGATTCAGGTTCTTGTTCACCATCAGACAATGACAGGCATGGGCAGGAGAGAAATACATTTCAACAAGGGCTGGAAGCAGACCAGCTCAAAATAGACCCTGGTGTAAGAGGAAGCGAGGATCACCATTTTGGAGCAGAATGCACAGTACTTCAAAGAAATGCTTCCAAACATGGCAAAGGGAAGCATGGTTCTGGCAGATTTCAAGTGGATTTCAAGAATGCCAGTGAACAGGAGGTCACAGGAGGTAATGAGCAGGTTCATGTGAGCAACTCTGATTGCAGCAATGGACAAATGCAAATGGATGCAGACACCTCCACAGTGCTTCAGGATGTCTGTCACAAGCAGGGTTATCCAGCATCAAGCTCCCTTGTTCATCCCAGTGTTCTCCCCATTTGCACACCTCATTCTGTTTGTTCTTCATCTCAGTACTTGCCACTCTATTCAATGTCTGTGAGGCCTGTGCTGGTCCCTTCCCCTGGAGGTCACTTTCAGCATGTGGCAAGTTCCAACGGATTTGCAAGCAGTTCTTCCAGTTTGCTATGCCCTCCAGAGTCTGCAATGTTGGCTTTAGGTCTCAACCCTTCCCGACAACACTGGCTGTCAGAGAATTCTGGGGTGACCACCCCTCAATATTTTGCCACTGGGAACCAATTTCTTCCGATTTACAGTGCTCACAACAATGTATATATGGTGCCCACAAGCTCAGATGGATCCACTGGTGTCAATCTGACAAGTGGCCTTTGTACCAATTGCTCTGCAGAGGGTTCAAATGGAACTTCCAGCAATCTGACAGGCAATCCCATTGGATCACAGGTACAGAAATTGTTCTAAGGGCTCTAGATATGAACCCATGTTCCTTTTTTCAGCATTCATTGTGGGCTTCTGGTCTTTTGAGCTCTTTTGCTAGCAGTGTGGAAAGAGCCAGTCCAAAATGTTTTGTGTCTGTTTTTCAGAAGGAATTGATGGAACTCTGTGACAAATAAACAGCCATGAAGGCATTTCAGCCACTGTATCTACTAACAACAGTTCAACCTGCAAGAGGATCAATCAATTTGCTTTGTGGCTGTTGTCCAACGATTGGTGATTGCTACTGTCAGTCACAGAAAAGTCTTAATGATGCAGGTTCTTGGAGTCGGAGATGGGTTGAAAGCTGTGGGTGTACCCGTTAGGACAAGCTCCAAAAGAGAGACCATCATTGTAGATCAAGTTAGTAATACCAGGTCAGGCCTTCTGGCCAGTGATTTTGGACGCCATCTGCAAGATTTAGCTAATGGGCTATGGTGCCAGAGGCCCCCCATTTCAAGTACAGCATTCCTGCCGGCTCCTATGATACCCTTTCCAACCAAGGATCTGCACATAAACGGTCTGTGGAAAGGTCAAGGCCAACCTAGGCACAATATGTCAACACACATGGGCTTTGGCCCATTGCATCAAGTGCCATTCACAATGATGCAGTCCCAAGGTCAGATGGCAGCAGCTAGTTATCAACAACTTCCCATCAGTTTCACCAGTGTGGAGGTATCCCCAAGACCCAGAGGCACCGGCACTTATCTGCCCATTCTGGTAACTAAGCTACTTACAGTCTTTCTGTTGCAGTAAGTTCACTGGAGTGTTCTTTGGTCAGCCATGATCTAATGAATTTCAACGTTGTCTTGGCCTAATTGGCCATTATCTTTGAGTGTTTTCAAAAATTTCACCAACTTGTTTTGGGAATATCTTGTCTGCTGCAGAGGCAGAATGTCCATAGAGATAGGCGGTCTCATGGGGGAAAGCAAGGAGGTGGTCAGAATGGGTACTATGGTCAAAAGGACAGGACCAACAGCACAGCTCACCATGAGGGGACTACCCAATCACCCCGATCATCCTACCGGGGTGGAAGTCGAGTCCAACAGAGCAGACAAGGACTGTGGTTGCCAAGCCAGAATGCTAATGAGGGTGGCCAGGGAGAGCAGAAAGTCTCTGGATCAGGGAGGGTGCATGTACATCATAGACTACAGCAACAAGTTCAGCTAGATAGGGAATCATATCAATCACCTCCTGCCACAGTTTCTGGTTCTAATAGCTCTGCAGTGTCAGTGAGCCCAGGTGGAACATATCCCTTGCCATACAGCAATAGAGAGACATTAACTGGTCACCATGTACCCCCTGTTGTAGCAGTATATGAAGCAAATGAGAGCAAAATGAGTTTCCAGCCAGATTCCTTGGAGTTCGGTTCCTTTGGACCAGGGATGAACTCTGCCAAGCTTGTTGATGGTGGGTTGGAAAAATTGTCCCATGAATGTACATTACCTCATGACCCAGTTGATATTCCAGGTTCTCCATGTTCTTCTGACCTGTCTCCCCGAATTGAGCTGCAGCAATTCACATCCCATCCACAGAGGTAATACTGTAAAGCTTGAGAATGAGTTGGAAACAGCATTAGTTCATTGTTGAAGGGATATCATAACTAAAATGAGTTTCAGTTAGTAATATCAAATACATTCTGAATAGCACATTTCATGCAATCAAGGATTTCCATGGCATAACATTTATTATTCAATTGGTTATTCATTGCTTGTCTGTCCTGTTCCCCTTAGCTGCTTTATCTTTCATTCAACTCTGTGTTCTACTCTCTTTGACCCTTGCAAAATATGCCTATGGATCAGGGATAGAGAAGTGCAGCAAACATACCAAATGAAGGAAGAGGATTTCCCTCCTCTCTCATTTTGCCAGCAGCAAGCAAGCTGCACTGCAGTTTCAAATGGTGGCAGCAGCAGCAGCAGCAGTTGAGGTGGAAACTATTTACAAACATTTGTTTTAGTGTCTCCTTGCCTGAAGCCTCTTTGCCACTAAAGCTAAGAAGTGGGTCACTGGAAACACTAGGAGTCATAGATCCAAAGCTTCAGTGTCTGTGACAACTCCCATGTATAGTTCACTTTTCAAAGGCATCATGGGACTGAAATTTACTTGGTAGCTAGTTTCCCTCAAACCCACAGAAGCTCAATGAATGTGTTATTGAACAGTAGTCACTACTTGTGGGAGGATCTGAGCCCTATTGCTTCTTCAATATTGGATGCAGAGACCTTGGGGATAACCTGGCAGGCAGAGAGGGTCCTTTGTCCAGATTGGAAATGGACTCGAACCAGACCAACCATCAAATCCAGAACCAAGATGAAGTATGATGAGGGATCATCTGTTCTTCCCAATGAGTAGGCATGAGATATCAGTTTTGCAGGAGTATATTCTCACAAACACTCAGCGGTGCTCTGAAAGCTGTGTTCTCTAGTCAGTGGCGTTAGTGTTACCTACTGTCATACAGGCCGTTTTGGTTAAAGCTAGGCATGACATCAATGTTTATAAGTGCTGTTGTGAAAAATAGCCTGTTTGGTAATCAGTTAGATCTCTAGATTCATTTGCAGGTGTCAAGAGAGGGTTTTACATTTTGCTCAAAATGAGCATGAAATTTTCAATTAATCTTCAACATGCAAGCTCCTGGAGGTGAAACTCAGCTGCAACTACTTCTCTCCATTTTTTTCTTCTATGAATCTGGGGGCAACTTAAGGAAAATGATGAAGCAGTCATGTAGGTAATATGGTGGGTTTTTAAAGTAGTTTTGTATGATGCATTGAGTTGGAGATCTTGGTTTTGGAGTTCCCTCTTGATTCTGATGAGTGTGTTCTCTTTCTTGTGTGGTACAATTCTGGTTGGAAACAAAACTCCTCTGATATGTAGAGGAGGATGCTTTGCAAAGGGGTGTCATTTTTCATCTTTGTGATTAAGTCGCAAGCAAAGGTTTATATAGATTAGCTGTAGTGGTTAATTGCTATTTTTATCTTTTTGATTAGCTCCTTGCACTCAGAGGTCTCTGTAGATTAGCAGCTGTGGTGGTAATTTCTTGGTTTTATCTTTCTGATTAGCTCCTTGCAAGCTGAGGTTTACATAAATCAGCTGTATTTGTAAATTGAAGAAGCGGGCTTGAGGAAAGAACAGAGGATGTTTGTCATTGTACCAAAGGGAGTTTTAAGTCTGATTTAGAGCAACTTGATGTCCTACTGTTAAGAAAGTTTTATGAGTGTTGCAGGCTCTTTCCAAATTGGGTGCAGAGAGAATTCTTCTGGTTTTGCCTGACTTCTTGCATTCTTGCATTATGTTGAATGTAGAATGAGGTAGCATGATATGATGAGCTTTGGATGTATGGCTATATGTGATACATCCAAGTTCAAACCATGCATAAAGCACTCCATGGTACTTGTTTTCTATGTATTTGAAACTGCTTCCCCTCATGGAAGATCCTTTTCTCAATTGAAGGGACCTTGCACCATTTTCATGCAAACCTTCTGCCATTTAAACAAAAAGCATTTAGTACGTGTTGGGGAAGGTCTGCTCCCATGGGCCTTCCCTGATCTTCAGGCCTGCCTATTTCTGTGGGCTACCACACTTGAAGTGACAACCCTCAAATTGGAGGAGGCCCTGGGGCGTAGGTCTTCCCCTGTACATAGGAAATAAATGATGAATTAAGGCCTCCAAAGTTTTATGTAGTGTATAGTGGATAAAATCTGTATGCAGATGCATTTTACAGATAGAGGAAGTGTGATGACCCCAATGGATGAAAGTTGTCTGGGGATGAAATGTGGCTTGGTTGACATCAGAATGACTAGAGCAAGAGGTAACAAGAGAACCAAGTTTTTGAATTTTTGACAAAGGTTGTTTAACTAAGCGTGGGAGTTATTTGTGCGTGACCAGTTGTTGTGGGAACTTTTGTGGAGGAGCATAAGAGCATGGGGAGAGTGAATCAATAGCCACCAATGCACCAGTTGGCCATTCTGTCCACTGGATGGGTTGTGTTTTTTCATTCGGCGCCGAATGGGGTTCATCATAGTCGATTTCTTTTTGCTGCTGATCATTGTACTTTTTTTTTTTTTTTTTTTTTTTTTGGGCTTTTTTCCTTCTCTTGCCTCCTCCCATCCCTCCCCCCTCCCCTTTCCTCCCCCCC
>Ga0116231_10002423_pt1 | contig 38996 bp, 28 predicted proteins | sample S1TSphgellanicum_2_FD_89695 | JGI IMG/M metagenome (GOLD analysis project Ga0116231, IMG submission 89695) | Host-associated microbial communities from peat moss isolated from Minnesota, USA - S1T2_Fd - Sphagnum magellanicum MG | ecosystem: Host-associated > Plants > Peat moss > Unclassified...
CCCCCTCCTTTTTTTTTATTAATTTTTTTTCCTCTTGTGATACCCTGTGGGTACCCATGGAAAACAAACACACACACACAAACAAACAACCAGTGAGCCAGTGTTTCAAGACTCAAAATTTTAAATTTTTATTTTATTTTATTTTTGCTTGTGATACCCCAGAGGATATCTGTTGGGTATCACAAGGAAAAAACCAAAAGTGAGTGAGTAGCAATTTTTGTTTCTTTTGGGGCTTTTGATACCCAGAGGATATCTGTTGGGTATCACAAGAAAAACCGAAAGTGGGGTGTTTTGAAACAAAAAAAAAGGAAACTTTAGAAAGAATGGATTATATTACAATTGTTTGGGAAATGGCCCACCCCTCCCCAAGGAAAAACAAAATTGAGTAAGGAGCTGGAATCGGTCAAAAACCTTGCCCACTCGTTGGTGTTAACCATCTTTAACCGTGATTAGGTCTTATACGTTATAAAACAACATATATTATGAAATTGGTAAGGCATGCAAGGAGCCCGATTTAGTCAAACCTTTGCTTGCTACCCGGCGGTGTTAATCGCTATAGGTTAGGTCTTATAAGATATAGAACTTACATTATTACACAATTGGTACTAAGGCATGTTGATTTAGGTTTACGGAATTGGCACCCATGGTGAAGGGCCGATTTATGATGGTAAAGAGTGAATTGATTCTAAATTTCGGACCTAATAAGAGAAGGGCTCCTAATTGGAGCCCTTCTTGCTTAGGGTTGGGTGGACGGGAACCAAGCCAATCATAGTTTGATGGCTCTTCCCATATGGAAAAAAGGCTTTTCACATTGGTGCAAGATTTGAGCATGAAATTTTGGCTCAAACTTGACCCAATAAAGTTATTGGTAAAGTCAGGCGATTAGGGGGGGCGAGAATGGCCAGTTTTGGAATAATAGGGCATCAAATGCGTAACTGGGAACGAACTTTTACAAAACGAAATGATTGGGACCCAAACTAGTTTTGCCACCAATTCTGGTGGTAAACTGAGTTTCATCCTCTCTTTCCTTTCTCCTGAGCGCCTCCTCTGCTGCTACATATATTTTCACTGCTTCACCTATACAACTACTATAAGTACTCTCGAACCTTGTGCATCAAATGCTGAGTTTCAGCATTTCATACTGAGATTTAATAAAATTTCCTTACTTTGCGGATACCACTGAAAGAGGGGATAGGGGGTAAAAGCAGAGGGGATAGAGGGTGAAAGAGAGGGTGACTTGACGTGTATAACTTTAATGTATGAGTGACATCTGAAATAATGTTATGTGTGCGTTACAATAGATGGGCAAATTCAATCAAAGTGCATGCATCTAGACAAGAAGTTCTAGATTTGGGGATGGGAAATTTTTAGTTTGAAAGTTTGAACCCGCCATAAAGGGTAGGCTAGTTACATGATGAGTTGATTATTTTTTAATATGTACAACTCTAAATCCCAAGAAAAAGCCTCGGTATCTCTCTTTTTGAATCCATAGTGCATAATTGCATGGGAAGGGATGAAGTGACCTCCTAATACCAAGCAAAACAATTTGCCATGATAATTTGACAAACAATGAACCTTATTCAACTTAACCTCCTTCTTTGAAGGAAGTACTTAACAACATTATAGTTAAGGAAAAACCTATATAAAATTATATTTACTTATAGTTATAAGATTCCTCCCACTCTTAAGGACCCTCCCTCTCTTACAACTCGTGATTTATGTATGTTTAAATGCACCATAATGTTCACCTCATACTTTAGGGTTTAGGGCAATGAATAACATCCACTATTGCCTCCTCATCATCCTCCTACTCCTCCTAGACCCCTTATTTTGAGAATGCCCCCCATCCCGAGACTTTATCCTACACTTCACTTTAGGCTGGGGAAGCCCTGCTCATGTGGGCCTCCCCTAAATTTCTCACGGCTACAACCCTCAAATTAGGGTAGGCCCTCCGGATCAGACCTTCCCCTACACTTTAACTTTAGAGTAGCTATCATGAATGAACTAGACATGCACTTTCAAAAGCTACTTTCAACAGCCCTTTGGTTAGTAGGTATTGTGAATAGCCCTTCTTCCCAGTTAACTATAGTGAAAACATGCCTAATTTAGCATAGGACTTAGGCCACTCATCAAACCTTAGGTATGATGAGTGGCTTAACTTCAGCAAGTCACTACAAACTTGTGATCCTTTGTTGACATTTCATATTAAAAGGTCTAATCTCTTGTTATGAGCTCTCAAAGTTTTGTAATTTGGGTCCCCAACAAATGCAAAAAAAAGTTATATATTAACTTGGGCATAAGCCCAAGTTTAAGGTTTAGGGTTAGAAATCAAGTTGGTAATTCCATGTCAATTGTTGTTGGCTTTCTTACCTAGTAGTGAGCATGAGCACAAGAGTCCAAGACTAGTCAGATGGACACCACCCAATTCCCATCCTACTTGTTTGAATCTTTGCATGAAGTTGTTGTGGTTGTAGGTCTTGTCCCATAAAATGATTGAAAGCCACTTTAAATGTGGTGGTCCATTTGTGAAGAAATTTTGTGAACTTTAAAACTTTTTTTGATTTGAAGATTCAAGAGGAAAGAAATTAGCAATAGAATTGCTTGCATTCATAGTTTCCTTCTACTCAAAGCAACTTTTGATGTCAATTCGTATAGAAACATTTTGTTCCTCATAACTCTCATAACTTTTCATTCCAACCTTTTTTTCATGATCAAATGGTGATCAACACTATCAACACCAAACAAAAAGGAAAAAATTACTAATAAAATTTGGCATAGAAAACTTGGGCTTTAGTGTACTCAATGTCAATGTTGTTGCTTTTTCAAATTCGTAAACATAACAAATGCATTCTTGTCAATGGTGTGCATGAGATAGTTATAATTTGTTACAACAATATCAAGGGATTGAGGCTTGATAGTGGGAGTCAGTGACAATTGTTCCTACTTTTGCCCCTTATAATCCTTATCATTGTTTAAATATTTTAGGAATGCAAAATTATATAATGAATGGTTTAGGGATGCTTTAAAAGCCACACAAATATAGTTGAAATTGTGATTTAAAAAACATGATCCCTTTCTTTAGGATGATTTAAATTGTAGTTTAAGATGATAGTACCTTTATTCCAAATTTTTAAAGGCTCTCCCCCCGATCCCACACCCAAGCATTTCAAATCCAACTCATTTAAAATCTCAATTTGAACATGAGGTGTAACTTTTAAGATCCTTGTTTGATTCCATTAATTTTTTTATTTGAAGGTATTAAGATCCTTGTTGGATCATACTGAAAATCTCATTTAAAAATTTTGGGGTATCATACACACATTTCAAAAGGGAGCCTACTCACCATTTTTAAAAATCCTAAGATTGTTTTTTCAAATTCTCATAACTAATTGAAAATAAGTTCAAAAATGTAATTTCAACTTGGGTTGAGTTTCAAATTGTCTTGTCTTCAAGAGAAAAATATGTGTAAAAGAAAATTGAAGTTTAATTTATTCAAACCACTTATTATAATGGCTATAGGTGATTCTACTTTAGTTGGTTGATTTCAATATATTGTTTCTCTTGGGTTTGCCTTTTTATTAAGTCCCTTGCTATTGACAATCACAATAAAATACATAATTTTTAAGTTCCTTTTGTATCCCCCTTTCCATTATTGCCCCTTTGCTTTCACCTCTAATATTTTGACCCATCACATGGGGTTACAAGTCCCCTTTATTCACCAACCACTCATCAAAGCACATCACTTTCCCCAAACAATGACTCAAGATGGATTGTTTTCTTCTCGTAAGTCATATTTGCATAAGGGAAAAGGATCACAAAATGAGTTTGAAAAGACATTCAAACCATTTAATCTCATCAAGTCATGTTTGTTTTACAATAACATTTTGATCTTCTATTCTCTTCTACAATGTCAATAACAATTTTAAGGGTTTTCATAAGTTGCAAGGATATTTTAAATTCATATAATTAAAAATTAGTAATTCTTATATTTTAAGTTTATTAAGCTTTATTATCAAGCAATGACATTTGTAATGAGGACAATGTTGGTCATATGGCCATATAATTGATAATATTTTAAATTAAATTTAGTTAATAAATCTCCAAAAAAACTAATAAAAATATCACAAATTTAATCCATGATGAATACATAAAAAGATCATTATTTTTCAATAAAAGATTCATGCAAAGGTCTAAATTCTGTATACTTATGATAAGAAAATTTGGATTATCAAACATGTTTTTTTTCCAATAGATTGTTAGTAACCATTGATTTTGTCAAGACATATACAAATTATTTTAGTTTATTTATTCGTATTATGTATGCAATTCTATAACAATGGTCAAATGGTATTTTGCATGTATAATTTTTATAAACATTCATGAATCCTTATTCAATTTTGTCGAAGATTAATTTTACAAGACAACAAAATGCCAGAGGCATATTTCAAATGTACTTCTTCAATCATTATTTGATCACTTTTAATGAGAGTGGACAATTTGTTAGATCGATTTAATGTGGATGATTGCAACTAACAAAAGCTTCATTCATAACTTTGGTGGTTAGAGATGCAAGACTAATTATTCTAGATGAAGCAAAACCATTCATTATCACAACTTGTGATGCCAATGAGTGCCTTGGTATGACCATCATTGGTAGTGACTCATGGGATTAGAAAACCCATATCACACCATTACATACAAATGATCATCTAAAACAAATGTCAAACTACAATTTACATCAAACATAATTGAATGTGTCTTCATTTTATCATGTGGTTGTGTATGATGTTTTTCTTTTGAACAATAAACCTTTACAATGTGCACAATTGTATTTGTTGCTTCCATTTAACTTTACAATGTTGATTTTGGCTTCAAGTCTATAGCAAAGGGAGGACATATGAAAGGATTAATTACAAAGACCATTGTTTGATGTAATGGCACCTACCACACCATAACTTAATCTCTTGCAAATCTCAAAAATTTGGGTGACATTAACAACGAGCGATCATAAATGTTCTTTCTATGTACTTGGAGAGGCATGTGAATCCTATGTAATACAACTTCATTTTTTTTCTAGTAAAGAATATACTTCACATCCATTAGAATGTGAAGACATATTTTCTATAGATCTAGTATTTCCATAAGTGCAAGATTTTATTTATTTTTTAAACCTTAAATTGCATAATTCTTCACATGTCCCATACAACATTTCATACATTGGTAGCTTTGACATTAATATTTATACAAATGTTGAGGTTTTCCTGCTAAAAAAATCTTAAAGAAAAAACATTATGAAGGAAAATAGAGAATGCTTTTAAATATTTGTACACAATATACACCATGTGAAACATGAAACTATACCATATAGTAAGGTTGCCAAAAGGGTTATCCCTAGGTTAAAGACATCCAAGGATGTCCTTAGAGTTCGTACTAGCATCCCTACCAATGAGATTTTAATGATATATTTACCAAAAGTTGAATCATGGTAGTTTTTTCAAATATACTTTGAATGATTCTTAAGCTTCAAAGTTCAAGTCGTAACAAAATTGCTAACAAGAAAACCATTTCTTCTCATAAGAAAAAATTGTATTTCAACATATCAAGCAATTTAAAAATTGCTTGTTACATTTTGTGTGTGTGTATATATATATAGTTTAAAAATCAACATTCAGGTAAAAAATAAAATTCCTTGCAAATTAATTTGTAACAATCAACCTTCACTTTGAAAATATGACAATTATCTTTTACAATAACAATCATTCAATTGTTTAGATGCAAGAAAAATTACAAAATGGATAATAGAAATTTTCGATCATCTTTATGATTCACAATGGGTCATTTGTTAATATAATGGCCATTAATATAATGTTGAATTTTATTCCATTGACATTGTCAAAGGATGAAAAAAACATCAATTAAATGAGGTCAATATTTTCATTTTGATTTTAACCTCAAAAAATAATTAAATAATTTTAGGCAAATCTTTTATTTCATAAAAAAACTTGAAAAATTCAAGAAAAAAATAATTGGAAGGAATTTCTGTCCCAAATTTTCAATAATGTTTTTGGTTTTGCTATAGTTTTTGTGCTTGATTTTCAACAATCTAGAATTTTTTTGACAAAAGTGTCACCACTTCATGTTATCTACCTTTTTTGGGGATGTTGATTCATCATTAATGATGTGGCATTGTAAAAAAAAAATATTTGTAAAAAAAAAAGGATTTTTTTTTGGATGTACCTTGTGAAAAAGGATTTAAATAAATTCAACATATTTTTCAATAATGATAGATATGACACTTGAAATGAAATTTTTGATTCATCTGCAATGGAAGAATTTTATGGCTAAAATGATATATAATATATAATCTTTGAAAAATATGATGCCTTTGAAAAGCATTCAACCATGGGTTAAGAACATTCAAAACGTTTAGAACATTCTTAGGTGCGCATTGCTAATTCTTTAAGACCCCCAATAGATTCGGTTTTCACAAATTAGTTATGAGATTTTTAATCACAAAAATCATTATCATAACTAAATCATAATAGGCATGTAATGGATGGTGCACTATTCAATGATTTTTTGGGCAAAACTTTGCCAAATGGCAACATAATTTTTTGAAATCCAAAAATTTCAAATTTTCTTTTCCTAAAAGTAATTTTTTTGGGGGGGAAGGGTGTTGCCACATTTATATGTACTAGTTACAATTTAATAATTTCTTGAAGTAATGTTGCCAATTAAGTCCAAAGTTACATATAAATGTTTGCTACTTAACTCCATCAAAAAACTAAAAAACAATCATTAGCACTAATGAGTGCATCATGTTGGTTCACTCTAGCCAAAATAAAAGGGATTTATTGGCTTTACCCATTGGGGGAAAATTAGGGAACAATATCCATAGCTGTCCCACTTTTGATACATGTTGACTAATGATTAGGTGTGTTCTTGGAGCAAATATCTTAGCTAAACCCCTCACTTCAGACTCGGCCTAAAATAAACCTTGATACTTCAACTCAAGTCAAAATCTTTTACTTCACCCAAATTTCACTATTTTCAAAAGGCATGGCCAAATTTAATTATGAAGGTTGGTTTTCAGACAAGAAAAAACCAACATTCAAAATATCAAATAAGGTATCACCAAATTTGATACCTTATGGTGTTTAACATTGATATACATGGGTGATACCCAAGTGACATCTACCCAACGTTGGTATATATGAAATAAACATTTACAGGTCTAATATCACATTGAAAAAATTGAGTATTGATAAAATGTTTTCACCAATTATTATAATTTTTAAATACCCAATTGAGCAAGTTCTTTGTTTTTGTTTTTCTAAATATCACATATGGTACATCAAATACTTAGCTTTTGAAAATTAAATGGACCAACAGTAGTGCACAACGCTAAAGGTGATTATCATCACCCTCCATTGTTTGTGAAATTTCATCAAAAAACACAATGAACATGGTGTTGGGCATGTTCATATTTTTTCCATTCATACATGTGTTCATAACAGTTTAATTAATCTAGAATCCTCGTATACTTAGAGAGACAAAGGCCCATTAAAACATTATTTGGACATTCTTATGTAAAGCAACAAAAACTTATAAAAGAATGTGGTAAAAATCAAGCTGCAATTTTACTGCAAATGATTTATTGAAAATGAATGTGTTATTGCCACATATCCAAGTTAAATTTCATTGGAGTTTACCATAAATATTGACAAAAACTCATGAAAAAATGCATGGTCAAAACCATTTTCAATCATATTAAACAATTATGGGGAAAAAAGTTTGATGTGTTGCAAACTCACAAAAATTCTTATTGGAGATTTGCAAAAAGCTTGAAAAAATTTGTGCAACATATATGGTAAATTGAGTTGCAATTTTATCATAAATATGGTGAAAATGCATGGGCATTATTGCATATCTAATTCAATTTCCATTTGAGTTCAATAGAATAGCTAACACAAATTCATGAAAAAATACAATTGTGTCACAAATTTGTGTAAAAATGTGTGAGCTATTGGTGCATATTCAAATCAATTTGAATTGGGAACTCTTGAATGTGTTGACAAACAACCATGAAAAATGTATGGTAAATCATGCTACAATTCCATTGTAGATTATTAAAGGTTGCATGATTGTTGTTGCATGACCAAGTTAATTTTCATTGGAGTTCTTAAAGAATCGTATGACAAATTCATTAGAAATTATATGTCAAAAAATATTGCCAATTATATTCTAGATATATTGAAGATACATGGGTGTTATTGTTACAAATCTAATTCATTTTTTTGTTGGCCGTTTTCTAAAATGTTGTCAAAAAATTAAGAAAAAAGTGTAGTAAAAAGTGTTACAATTTTTTGTTACAAAATCATCTAAAAATAAAAGTGAAAATTTTCATTACAAACCACCTTTGGAAAAAAAGTTGCTAATTTCACAAAATGTAGTAGTGAATTCTAACAATATTGTTTGTTTGAAGACATTGCATTTCCCTAAACTAAACATATAAAATCTCCAATACTTGCATTATCATCACAATCCAATTTATGTTTAATAATCAAGATCAAAGTTACAACTAAAGTAAAGGACTTAAATTGCATAATGCTTATATGGTCATGTCCATCTAAAGTTGATTAATTGAGGTTTAATGGGTCCACCATATAAGGCTACCCACCTTTCAATGGGTAGTCATTGTTAATAAGTAACTATATCATGAGATTCTTTGTCCTAACACGATGTTTTCTATGAAGTCTTATCATTGTTTCATTTTTAAGTTGAGAAAAATGGAGATCCTAATTTTTTTTTGTTATACATTGAAAGTGTGTTTGGTACTTTGAATATTGTATGAATAAGTTTGTGAAATTATAGCCAACATGGTTGCATTACACAATTTTGCATTCATTTTTAAGGACATTTGCCCATATATGGTCAATTTGAAATTTAGTTTTTGTGATGCTTCCATTGAACTATTATAGATGTATCCATGAAATATAATATATATTTTTTCATAGTTATTTTCTTCTAAGTTGTCAATGTTTAAATATCACAAAATGATTATTGAAAAACATGATGGCAAATTTTGAATTAAAGCTTGAAGGTTGCTTATGAATGTAGAAATTGAACATGAATGAGTTCTATAAACACAAAGTATGTGTCACTTTTTGTGTATTGACGTTGAATGTGGTTACGAAGTATTCCAAATTATTGTCGGTTGTTGTTTTGAAGGATTCCAATTGCATGTGCATCAAATGGATGTTGTACATCATCAATAACCCATGATTGTCACAAATTGATACAAATGTTGCGATAAATTTATGAATATATGCACATTGGTGGATGAATGGTGTATTCTTGTTTTTATAACAAATAAAATGTGGGACATTTGAAGGTTATGATCATAATTGATTTTTTCATAATGTTGTCGCATAGTTCAATTGTATTCAAGACTTGCATAGTTACATGAAGATGATGTACTACTTTATTTGAGAAATGTATGATATCCAAATTGCAAATTTGTCCTAATATTTTCAAATTTATACATACTTTCATATCCACATAGAAGTTTTCAAGTTGGAAAGATGTTAACAAAAACATTTTTTTTTCAAATTTGACATAAAGTCGTGGATCTTAAGCCATCTTTCTTGACGTTGACTTTGGGTTTCTAGCTAGTGATGATCCTTGAGAATGATGGATAGTCCTTGATGCTATAAGTAGAATTCTTCTTATGATGTGCAATTGAATTTTATTAACTATCATATCTTTGATGATAAAGTTTCATTAGTGTCCATTTTCTTTCAATGTTGTTACTCTTTTTGTCTATTTTAATATTTTATTTTTTAAATTTAGAGTTTTGAGACATTTTCCATATTATGTTTTTGTCATGTTATGTTATTGATGCTTTTAATATATGCAACCAACTCCATTCATAAGATATTACAAAAAAATTAGCACAAAATTTAACTAATGTTTGTTTCTTATACAAACTATTTAAGATGCCAACTTGGCTACATCCTAGAGATAAAAACCACATGAAATCATTGGGTTAACTAATTAAGTTGACATGGCTAACATGATAAAACTTGAAAATGTGATAAAATGGGCACAAATAGTACAAAATACAAAAGCCAAAGTGATCTTCAAAATATTACAAATTACCATTTCTATGCACAAAATAGGTGTCTGAAGTGAAATGTTGAATAGAATGCCCCACATTTCAAAACCTATTTTTTGATAAAAATATGAGAAATATGCTTATCACTAACATTGGTGGCTAATGCAATATCTCCACTTTCAAACAATTTCATTTCAATATATATTTACTAACCAACTTATTAATCCATGATTCTAAAGGGTAATGAAAGATAACTAAATTGAAAATTAACATCCACTATGTTTCATATTGTGCCATAATTTCTTCATATGTAAAGCATTGGATGTTGCATTGGCACTAGTCGTGAAATTTCGAATATGGGTCCAAACAAGATATAACAAGTCAATGTGTTTACTTTGTTATTAAGATTTTGGTCCTTTTCAAGGTCCTTTTGCTAAAATTTTTTTTTTTCATAAAGAGGAATTTTCAAATGAAATGTTGCAACTTGTTATTTATTGTATTTATAGTTGCCCTAATATGTCACATATTTTTTATAAATCAAAATTGAATAAATATGAATTTTTAAAAGTGTACAAATTTTACCATAGTTTGTGTTTCATCTTGAAAAATGATCACAATTTCAAATTATACCATAACATGTTGAAATTTTCCAATTTAATTTATTGTATTATAAATTACAACCTTTCTTTAAACAATATATACATTGCATCACATTTACATGTTGTAAAGGACTCATTGACTTTAAACAAAACGTAATTTTTTATAAATAAGAAAATGAAAAAAAATGAAAATTTGAGTGTTTTTTACATGTGTCTAATAATACCTTATTACCACACAAAAAATTGAGCATCAAAAAAATTTGTATTATGAAAACTAAGGGGCCCTTTGTGAAAATATTCTTATTGAATGAAGCTATTAAACATCCTTTGTCCCAACCAAACCTTGATATTGGAAGATTTTTTGACACATTTTAGGATTTTCAATATCCATATTAGTGAGTAAGCACAACTTTCCATGATTAACATGTCATTAAAGTGGCACCACATAGAAATATGTCACAAGAATTGTAGAAAAGTTGACGTGTTGACAAGGATTTTGGCTCATTTGTATTCATGTGCACCCATATATCCATTCCCACGTCACATATGACCAACCATTGACTCTCAAAATTATCCTGTCCATTGTATTATAAGATGTACAAAGTCCCAAAATATAAAATAGAGATAAGAATAACATGTATGGTAGATTATTATAATACCTTGGTGACCTTGACACAAAATTATATACTTTTTAAATGCTGAAAATTTCAAATGTAACTTTTTCATGTTTTTTTTAATGGAAATTTTAAAAAATTGTAATATGAAATAATATCATTTTTCAAAATGGCATCTTCAAAAGTAATTAACTATTTGTCGTACATGCTCAAGTTGTCAATAAAGGAAAGATTTCCAAGAAAAATAATGAAATGGCATGCATCATTTAACAATAACCCAACCATCCCTCCTCATCATGAAAACATGATTATTATTTTTGTATGGGATTCAGTATGCAATGATAATAATTATGAAGTCTAATAAACAATGTCTTCATTCCCTTCCTTTTACAAAAAGAAAAAAAATAGTGGAAACCATCCAAGCTTGCCAATATAGGATTTTTGAACTTTGCTCAACTTCAATTATAAGCAACAAACAAAAAAACTAGTGCATAAACAAAAAAAACTTTCGTCCTTTATGGATCCAATTGGTGTTTCATTTTTAATTTATTACATGTCATCACTAGTTGTATTTTGATTTGTCTTATAAATATTTGTTACAATTATTAAATAGTTTGCAAATGGAATTATAAAAAACAAAGACTTAGATCCTTTCTTTCTCCATTTCCACATTTTCAAGTAATAAAGTCTGCTAGTTTACATCAATTTAAAAAATTGAAAAAAATTAAAAAGAAAAAAACCTACAAAACTATGATGGTTTTAGGGCTCACAAGTACATTATGATAAAGCAAACTAAGGTGGACCAAAATGGGCAAATGAAAGTCCATTTCAAAGGTCCATATTTAGTCTTTTTTTTTACCCAATGAAATTGGGCTTCAAATTAATACATTTAAATGATGAAGTGTTTTTCCCATTTCCAAGTTCATATCACCCTAACTAAAACTTTTTTGAAGAAATTTATTAAATATTTCTCTTTAAACATTTTAATTTAGATATCTAAATGGACACTTCACTAATTTAATTAATTATGAGGTCTTTATTTCGAATCTTAAAAGAAATAATGGACCTATTCTTACTTGATTTTTTCATTTTAATTGGGATGATATTTCAATGTGTGATAATAAAAAGTTGTAAGCATGTTCTCCAACTCCACTAGAAGCAAAAAGTCCATAACCATAATATTGTGAATTGTGACATTGGATGTACCCTACATTGCAAAGTCCACCTTTGATTGAATAATGATTTTTTGGTGTAATTTTTGCAGATATGGGAGGATCGTAATATACATTGAGTTTCTCATATCATTTTTGTTAAATATCTTTAAATGCATTTGAATTGTATACAAAAAGACTTGATTAACTCGTAAAAATTGTCATTATGACTTTCACAAAAGTCTCTTGTAATGTGCTTTAACCCATTAAGTGGGAATTCTCATGAAAATTCAAAAAAAAATTGACTATTAAAGACAAGAAAAGTATGCACATAAATGAAGACAAGGGAAAGGGACATTATAATTATTTTTTCAAAAATGGGGTTGAAAAGAATACACACAATTAAAAACAAGGAAAAATGATGTGTAACAAATTTATTCAATAGTTAGGGTTTGAGAAGAGTACGCATATATATGAGGACAAAAGAAAGGGACCCAAATTTCCCATAATAAAGGTTTGATAAGAATATGCACACAATTTAGGACAAGGGAAAGGGAATCATATTAAAGCTTTTCAAGAATTAAGGTTTGATAAAATTATGCGCACACAAATTAGGACAAGGGAAAAGAATGTAGTAAAAATTTCCAATAATCAAGGTTTCACAATAGATTGCACACAAATGAAGAAAAGGGATGAAAATTGATATATTAATTTTTTGGGTTTTTTAGTGGGAGCGGTATGGAAATTGGTGGTGAAATTAGTAGGTGGATGATAACTGCTACACATTGTCCTTGCAAATCCTTTGTTCTTATGCCTATTATTGTTTTCTTGCTTCTATGCTTCACCTAATAACTAATCACCACCCACAACACTAAAACATATGTTATTAAAAAAAAAATTATGTTTAAATTTCTTTCCAACTCTTGTTGCTAACTTGCTTGTTTTCCACCTCTTATAATAATTACAATTCTTTTTCCTCCTCGTGTTCAACATGTTGTCATGTCCAAAGGTTCGAAGCACATGCTTATCTCAAGCAATCTCTTGAAGGAAAAGCTAGTCGAGCATATTAGAAGCTTGTCAAAATTTATTGCATTACACAAATTATAAAATCATAGTTAACATGATGTGGAGGTTAGGGAAGAAGGAGAATAATCTAAATAGAAGAATGATGAATGGGTGGGTCTATCAACCAAAGATTCAAAAGCTAGCCTGTTTTGGAATGAAAAGGTAATAATTTAGAAGTGGAATAAATAGTTGGATTGAATAAGCATGTCAATGGGGCATATCAAGGATCACAAAACATCACATCAACATGCAAGCATTCATAAACATGGGAATGATCATCTCACCAATAGGAAAATAATGGCTCAAATTCCAAATTTTCACATTGAGGTGATTCCAATCTTTAATCATTGGATTACATTTGTAGAATAATTGTTATTCCCCTTTACTTTCATTCTTTAAAGGGAAATTGAGAAAAATAGGTTTATGGCAAAATGCATTTGAGCTCACATTGACATTAGAAACCAAACCAATTTAAATATAATTGAATAAATAAGTTTTATAACTAAGTACATTTGGGTTGTGGTGGATGCTTGTCCCGCTTGCAGAGGAATTTGGTTGATCTAAATTTTCCAGACCTTTTTGTGATGGCAAAGTTGTTAAAACAAACAACCATCACTATTGTGCGTTTTTTTGTCAACCCCGAGCACGTACATATTGGTACAATCTCAATTCTTTTTTTTCTTTCACTAAGCTTCAAACCTTATTTCCCCCCAAAAGATCCCATTATTTTTTCCATTGGTACTTGACCTAAATTTTTTTTGTCATTTATAGTCAACAAGCGATTTAATTCTTTGGATCAAAGGACAATTGATGCTCTTTCCACCTTCACAAAGTAAGGTTCCTTTTCTTTGAACTACAATGTAATATTATTTCTACTTTGCATTGGATATGAATTGGTCTTTGAACTCATCTATAGTGGGTATACTTTTAAATTAGTCCAATGGTCAAGGTTTGAGTTAAATGACATGCATTTGATAATTCAAAATTCATATTGTATAGGGCTTTAGCAAATGCAATAGAAGGATGGATACAACATGTGGAACTTGGGTTGTGCTTGTGGAACCAAGATCTCAAACTCATTTCAAAGTCTTTAAGTAATTTCAAACTCTTTTTCAACAATTTGATGATTGATGCATGTAGTTGACCTTAGATGGGAATGAAGACTGTAAAGGTCAATATACAATTTCAATTTAAGAATCATATTTTTGTTGAAAAACTTTTCATTGATGGTGGTTTGTAGGTTATACCAAGACACTTCAAAGGCTTTCTTTTGCAAATAGTGGACTTGGAGATATTAGACTTCAAATCTTGGTATGCTTTTGCATTCAAAACATTAACAAGATGTCAGATGTGGAATCTTAACTCAAAGGATATCATCTAGTATATTTTGGAGTTAAAATTAAAACCACAAAATTAATTAACTATAAACATAAAATGATAATCCATAAGATGGAGGTTGAAGTCTTGTGCATGAAAAGCTATGACATATTTTCATTTGGATTTAGAGATTATAAAGTTGGATGGTTACATCAATCTTTTATTATGTAGAATATTATACATGTTCTATTAATATGTTACATATTTATTTCATTAATTACTTTTGAAATAACATTGCGAACATATCAAAAATTGCTGAATATTTTGTATAACAAAAAGAAATTAAATTCATAACATTAGACATTTGTTTATTGTTTGGTGTAGTTTGAAGGGCTACAAAGTTGTGTTCCATTGCAAATTTTGGATTTGTCAAGTTGTGCTTTGACAAATGCAAGTGTAATTATAATATCCTCCATTATCAAGGTTTCTTAACTAAACCATTTGTAAGTTTCATTTTCGTGCTTGAATTATTGTTGAATTTCTCCCTAGTAATTAACTTGAAAATAACTACAAAAATATATATTTAAAAATTGTTTGTGATTCAATATATTAACCATGTCTGTTAGCATAATACACACTAATGAATAACATAACTAACTTTGTTCTAAGTTGTTTGAAACTTGGAATAACTTGTGCTTATAATTTTCATATTGTTACCCTACATATGTTTAATTATTTGAATGTTTGACCGAGTTTTCCAAGCTCGTGCCAAAATTCCACTATATTTGTGAAAACTTATACATATTGTACAAAATTGCAATCAATCACTAGTTCTTGTAGTATCATCATCACCATTAAGACTTCTTTCTTTTCAAAATATAAATAATGTCATATTCTATGTGGTGGAAGGATAGGTCATTAAATCCAGAATTCCCAAACTAGAAAATGGCTTAAACATAATTCCCACCATCTTCCTTAACAAATTTAACATATTAAAAGGACACCAATATGGGGTCAATCATGAAGATAAAATGATGTACCAAGGGGAATGTGAAAACTTGCTTGGTTTCTAATTTGGATTTTTCCTTAATCCAATATTAACCTTATCCTACAAAAACAAAAAAGAATGACCTCCCACAATTTATTTCTTTTATGTTCTAAAAGATATTATATGGCACAAATGTTCATCATATCTTTTGCAAAGACAATTCCATTACAAAGGAGATGTGCACATTTATGGATTTTTTTGGGACATCTCATTCTTGGGCAAAATTTTTGGCATTGGGGCCAAAGTCATAAAATGGATTAATTTTCATCCTCCATGATAACATCTAGTTCATAAAATTATAACATCCATTGGTTTCATGAATCGATGAATAGAACATGCAAGGAAACAACAATTACGTTGAACAAATTGACAAAACTTTCCAAGGCAATAATGTGTTATATATAGGTTAGTGTTGCAAGGAATACAGATGCAAATTGGAAGGCTAGCTTACGAGGGTCAATGAGCACAACGCATTCAAAACTTGCCATACCAAAAACAACAATGGATGGCCAAGGTGTTACAGCCCTTGATCTTTCCCACAATGCTTTCACTGATGTTCTCATCATTGAAATTTCCCCTATCTTGCGTTCCAATGCTCCACTTGTTGGTAACCTTCTTACTTCTTCATGATGTTATTTGGTTAACATTTGCAAGATATGTTTGCAACTTTTGTCATAGAACCAAATGATTGTGGGCATTGATATTTTTTTAATTGTGATTTAAAATATAATTGGGATTTAACCAATTATTATTTTTCATTGTACATGCATTTGTTCCCCATAACTTGTGGGAATAGTTCAATAGTTAAACACACCATGAAAGTAATCCATACCATATTATGATTTTTTTTTGTTAATTCAATTATGTTTTATATAATAATTTGTGAAGATGAAATATGATCATTAGACAATAAACAAGAGATCACATATGTAGTGATTACATTTTCATCTTATTTTTTCATGTTGATCTTTTGTGATTGTGTTGATGGACATTTGGGCCTTTGGATCAAAGCGTTAAATTTAAGGAACAATCATTTGACAAGTTCAGGAGCGAAGGCCTTACTAGATATCATGAAAGACATAAATGTTTTACAATTAGTTGATTTGCGTGGGAATAATGAAAATGATAATCTTTTGGGAGTTCTTGAAGGTGGAGAACATTATATGGCTTTCTCTCGCATATGGGCCCCATTTTGGCTTCAACTTGAAGATGACTTGGGCTCTTGCAAAATACCAATCCCAAAAAAAATGACAAAAAGGATAGCAAGTCATGATAAAAAAAAAATTGGGTCAAAACCTCAATTCAAAGATCAACATCAAATTGTGAAACCAAAGGGTAGTGCCATTACCCAAATAAGAAATAAAAAGAAGTTGATCAATGTTCGTCCATCTTCTATAATTTATAGCAATGAGATGTGTGACATTGTAGATCAACTTGAAACTTCTTCTCAAAGTCAAAGTCTCCAAACATGCCCGCCATCCCTTCTCAAAGAAAGTCAAAACGTTCATAAGGTTCCAAAGGACAAAAATACCAATACAAGGTATTTAGGTATCCCGAATTCTTTTGTGCTTAAGAAGACAACTTCATCATGTTTATGTTTGAACGACAATGTGCAACATCCAATGTTAACATCTCATGGTCAACAACTTGGAATTAGTGGGAAGCCCATGGCTTGTCCAAGCAAAGTTTATAGTTCCAAGCCAAGAAGTTATTTTGTTCAAAAAGGTTCACAAACTAGAGACATGTTGCAAAATATGGGCCTTCAAGTTATTACACCATGGGAGCAAGATAATTGTTGTAGTGCCCATATAATGTCGTTGTCACCTGGAACTCATCCTTCACATAAGAAAAATCAAGGCCTCTTACACCCAACTCCTTGTTTATGGAACAATAAACTTTATGAAGTTGATGTCCAAGATAATGATGCAACAAACAATGAGGGCATCCATAAGTTTTTGGTAGAAAAACAAATCAAGGCAGCTCCAGCTAATAGGCATCATCAAATATCACAACAACCTTTGTATCGACAATTGAGTTCCACATCATCATGCTCCCCTTCTTGTCTTCAAGCCTTTGGTGCCTTGATTTCAAATACGAAGCTAGAAAGTGAAAGAAAACAACGAAGGAAACAAACAAAGGTGGCAAAAACTAACAACATTGGAATGCTTAAAAAAAGCCACAAGACTTATGGATTGTGTAAAACCTCATGTGAAAAATATCAACAAAAGAAGGTCAAAAAGATATTTTACAAGTCTTCAAAAGAAACAACTCAACCTCATGCTCCTTCTTTGTCACCTCAAGAGAGGAAAGAAATAGAGTGGAATAACTTTGTGATAGAGATGACTGAAACTCTTTTGACTCTTAAAGGTGACACCATCCACCATGCAATTAACCATTGTAGGAGGTTAGGAAGATGAGAAAATTTACACCAATTTGTCGATTGCAATTCCATGCTATTGATTTGTGATTCATTTATACTTTTGAGTTGAATTTGGCAATTTCGAAATGAAGATGATTCAACATGCACAACAAGAATGCAGTTGTAAATTCCAAGTTGTGAAAGAAGTTGTCAATGTGCATAGCCACAACACAATTGCTTTCTAGTGTAGATGCAAATGTAGACTCATTGTACATGTGTTGAAGATGTAGGAAAATGTTTGAATGGGACATCTTGGCTACAAAGACCACTAGTTAAGTCAACTCTTAAATTTAGGTTATAGTTAACATGTAAGTGTATCACATGTTGAAGATATAGGAAAATGTTTGAATGTAAAGCCTTGGTTACATAGACCACTAGTTAGGTCACTCAAGTTCTTGAGATCAATTGTTGTTATCTTTTGTTCAACATTGTAAAGATTATGCTTAGGTGACCACATACATTGTTTGTTGTTGTAGATGGGCTTGACCATTTGCTTGGACCTGGGGAAATTACTGTAGCAAGGGCTGTTCAACAAGCAGTGGCCAAACTTAAGCAGGTGCTAATTTGCACACTTACATGCTCCTCAATGGGGATTAATATCAACTTGGTTTATGAATGCATAGTGAATAATTTGCAAATTGTGTTGTTTGGACAACGTGCCCACATCACTTTTTTCATGCCACTTAATTGTTCCTCATCTATTACACATAATGCTTACTATGAAAGTTGGGTGACAAATCCATTGAGTGCATCATAAATGGGTGACATATCCGTAAAATTCATCATAAAATTTATGTAACTCATGGTATTGTTTTCTTATCTTTGAGGTCATTGACCGACGAATTGTCTATGAGACTCACTTGCAGGTGCCAACTACATACACGAATCCAGTGCAACGTTGTCAACTAGAGCGCTCACATAAAGTTCTTAGCAATCCTGTAAAATCACTCAAGAAAAATGCCCAAAATAGAATACATTGTAAACCCACTAAGGAACCCACCCATGTTGCAAGAAGAGAAGTTTGCTCTGTTGCAGGCAACCCATCTAATGAAAATGGCAAGTTCAACTAGTCAAGGTTAAATTTTTAAAGGAAAATTTGCATGAAACTAGACAATTTATTCAACAAAATAATTCCCCACTAAATTGATAGTGCATAGTTTCAAGAAGCTGTAAATCTGTGGAAAGAAGTATAGAACACAGGGTAGATAATCAGTGACCACAAGTACTCGAAGAAGAAAAGTGTCTTGTATGCAACTTGAGGCCCCAAATCCTTGAACACAACCTGTGGGGTTTCATTGCTGAAATAGTCCTTTAACTTCTTACTGCCTTCCAGCGCAGTGGGGCGGCTCTGTCCAGGCTCCAGAGGCAAAGTCAACCGTTGTCGTTCTGGGTACTACTTGGCATCTGTAGTATGAACAATATATCTGATGAGGACTCTTTTCTGTAGAGCACAATTGCAAATTCACCTGTGCAGCAATATAAACCACAAAAGGGAGAAAATGAGACAATAATGATAGAACATAGCCATAATCAAAAGCAGGGAAGTAACCTTACTGCAGCTCTGAATAGCATTCTTCAAGTCAGCAACAGTGCCCAGCAGTCCATTCGAAACAATGCACTATGTAAGGTACTAGGATCATCTAGAGGACAAGAAAAAACCATGGAGAAAGAGAGAAATATGGGTTTAGGGTTCCCTGGCATTCATTATTCGGGAAATCTGTGAAATGGGTATCCAAAAAACCAATTCCGCGAATCGATATCCCATAATTTGGACGCTGGCGAAGACTCCCAAATACTGGAAAAAAACAGAAAAGAGAAAAAAAAAAACACGACATCGGGTAGCAAAGAAAGAAAGAAGGAAAGATGAGAAGCTCACATCCTCAGACACTCTCACTACGCCTTTGATGATGTCCTTCCCGCTTCGTGCCACTACTTGCACGCGCAACATCAATCTGCAAAACCCAAAACCTCCAAAATCGTTGGCAACAAGAACAAATCCCACCAAACAAAAAAAACCAAAAAAAAAATTCTCAATTCCGTCGCAATCGCGCAAACTCTAAACCCTTCCGCGCTCTTGGCCAAGAAATTTGCCGGTCATTCATGACCGGATAACTGGGGTAGCCTGTAGACTGCGCTGGAAAATAGGAGGTACCTACCTAGTCTGGAAATTTACATATTTTCTCTCACTAGAATATTTATTTATTTATTTAATCATTTGTTGGGGGCAGTAGAGGCAATGGCATACCTTCATGCATTAGCTTTGGACTAGGTAACTCGTGAGAGTGCATTGGTTACCAGACATAACCATCCCTCATGTGAATGGAGACATTTTTTTTTATCCATACATAAAGCGATTATGAAATTAATTTTCATCCAAGCAAACAAAGGGTTATGAAATCATTGGCTCAACGAAAGCTTAGAGTGGTACCTTGTGCTAACTAGTAGGTTGGTAATGAAATGGAAGTTGAAGGTTATGGATTGTAACTCTAGACCTAACAATCAATCAATGTGTTGAGATCCTCACGAAGGATGATTATAAAAAAATAATTGTAAGCTAGAGCAAAACAACCATGATTGATGAATGAAACATAAGATGATGTTAATGGTGAATGGACAACAATAATATTTATAGTTATTTGATTATCCTCACTGTAACCATGGTTGTTAGGAAAAGGAAGATGTTTAGTTTGTGAGCATTTTGAGATTTGGGGTTTTTTTTCCCCTCGCATTATATGTATTTTTTAATATCGAATGCACTTTCCATATTGGGATCATGTGTTCTTTGGGATTTGAAAGTATTTTGTGCACCTCCTTAATGTGTTATTTTATTTTTCATAATCTTTTGATTATGGATCCAAAGTTATATAATGTGGATCTTACGTCATATGGATTATGGACCAATACCAATTTATTCAAACTGAATCAATATGTAATATGGATTGACACTTTGTTAGAGTGCATCCTTATTTAGAGTGGAACCTACAAATAATGCACACATAATAATGTGCACATTTTTTACTTTTTTACATCAATAGAGTTACACACTTATTTTTTATATTAGGTTTACAATTTACAAAACACAAACAAAAAGTGCAATTACTACTTGGATTTAGGGTCATTCACCTTAGATCCATACTAGCAAATATTGGCATCTATTTTAATAACATTCATTGTGCATTAAACCAAAACATGCTAAATCCCCATTTGCTCAACCATGAAGAAAGTATGGTGTTGTAGAAAACCTCTTTGCAATTGGCACATGTTGCAATAGTGGGATCATAAATCTTTTGGAGATGGGTCTTGTGGTAGATTTGAATTGGTAGGTGTGAATTTTCATGGAGTCCAAGAAAAGGATGAAGGTTGTTCATGGTGGTGATGGCACACAAACAACAATAGTGGTAGGAGGTCAAGTTTTTTGAGTGCCCAAAAGATGAACACAACACTTTTAATCTTTTGCTTTTATGGGTATAATAAAACTTTCACTTGTCAACCTCTCCATGAATTGGAGTTGCATGAAGCAACAACATTCAATGACCAAACAATGTAATGTTAATAATCATGAATTTGTCCTTGCACTTATTATCTCCTCATAAAAAATATTTTGTTTTTTCTAGGATTTTACCCTTGTAAGTTTCAACAAAACCATGTCAAACCAAACTTTTGGTCTTGGCAAACTGCATTTCATTGTTGGAAAAGTCTTTGTTTTGTAGTCTCCAAACATGGAATTCATTAATGGTATGGAGGCTAGGGTCTTCACCGGATTTCCTTGAAAATAACCATTCCCAAGGTTTCCATTCCATTGTCTCACCTCCCTTGTTTTCTCTTGTGTTATTTCAATTTTTTCTTAGTCCCCTTCTTTCTTTCACCCCACTTGGCCAAGGCCTATTGGTTTCATGGTTTAACTAATCCCTCCTTGAATGGTAGGAATGTGAATCATGCCCTTTCTTAGCATGACCTCCCCTATTCCAACTGTGGGGTTGTTTTTACATGTCATGGCTTGGCTTTGCCATTGAAGGTGTTGTTAAGTTTTTCAAAGTGGGTGATGAGGAAGTTGCACCAACTTTTCAAGCCCCTTTTCCTTCCCCCTCAACTTAACCTTTGGGCATGTTGGAAAATATGATTCAGTTATTAGAATCTTTGTTCTTCTTCCCTTAGTTTCCACTTCATTGGTGATAATTAACATGTTATAAGTTTTCCATCTTTCAAACTTTTTTTGCCATGTTTAAATTCTTTGATGTTTTTCATTTGGGTGCATATTTGGATTTGTCCTTGGATTTTTTTAAGTTGACATTCATCCACATTGTGAAACATGGTATTTGAACACCTTTGAAATTCATTGATTCAACGAAAGATTCAATTAATAAATTTTCCCCATTATTTTTAGTTTTTTTTAACATTATAGTTTTTGTCTTATCTTTGGGAGCATAACTTGCACCTTCAGTGTTGCATGACTTTTGGTGTGGCCAAACCTTTTAAAGGCATTCAATTGATTGTAGCAAAAAAATATATATTGGTTGGCTATGAGGACCTTGTGCCTTTAGTTTTGCAACACATTTTCAACTCATTTATCCCCCCATTAATTCAACATTGCAGTTACAAGAGGGTGTGAAATAGTAATGCATGGTATTTAGGCCATTTTGGACATCCACCTTGAGTCTGTGGTGTTGTAGATGGATGTTGTAAATGTTTTCAACATGATATTTTGCATGGTTATATTTTAAAAACTCCATGTGGTGGGTGATTAATTGTCTCCTAGCTCATTTTTTTTAACATTCTTTTTGTGCCCCGTAGTTCCCTATTTATTGCAATCATCATTCTTTTTGTGGAAATGTGATTGTTATCCATTTTTTCATTGGCACATGTTAGGGCCATCCACTAGGTGGGCCTTTTTTTGCCCTTTGTCATTTCCAAGCCTTTCATAGGTCAATGGACCTTTTCCCGTCTTATTTATTCCTTTTTATGGCTAATGTCCTATTTAGTTACAAGAATTGTTAGTTTTTAAAGAATTGTCACAACAATTGTGGCCTAGGCAAAAGATGGAATATACTAATGATCAACACATTAATGATGCATTTTGTTCATTTGTTGTAGAGGTATTTAGGTGTTTACACTAGCAAGTTGACAATTTCTTTCATTTATGTGAACATAACATGATTAGCCAAGGGGTTTGGACTTTGGAAGCATTCCTTTGTAGAATTTTGCATTCATTTTATAGGCAAAAGGTGTTATTGATTTTATATAAAATTCAAGTTGTTGTCATATTGAAGTGAATTGTTGTTGCTAAGGAAACTTGGCTAGGTTAGATGTTTTTTCAAGTTTTCTACTCATATCTTTGGTAGGTATGCTTTACACAATCAATGAAGGTTTTAGGTTTTAAAGTCGTTGTTGCTTTCTTTTGCAACTCCCATTGGTATATTTGCACTATTGAGTGTTGACTCTTGTTTTAAAGTTGATTTTTTTTCTTTCCCCATTGGGTTGGGTGTCTATTCTTTTATTTTGTTTGGTTGGGTTTTAACGATTGGTGCTTTTGTTAATAAAATTATGTAGGTTTACATCAATAATACATAAAGTTAAGTGATATCATATTTAACAACCATATTTGGTAACATTTGCCATTCATTAATGCCCAACATGATAGCCACCTTCAAAATTGTCATCAAATACCTTGAGTGCATTCAAAGTAACAAAATGACATAATCAACAATAGCTTCATTGGTAACATGCATTCATTTTAAAAACCAACACAAAATATGCACATCATGAGGACATTTAAAACAAATTCAAATCTATTATAAACAATGACCCATCATATTTTACATTATTCACATTTCAGAATGTTCATCATTCACCAATGCAAACATGATATGCAAATGATACACTTTATATGCATTCATTGTTGATGTTAAGGACTCTAATTAAGTCCCCTAACAACAACCTAATCATTTAAGACCTAAACTTATTTACCATGAAAATTTTATGTTAAGTTAACATTCAATTAATATTGAACAATCACCCATTTAACATTGGGTGCCACCTAAGATGCCACCTAGATTTTCCCTTAACACTGACTTAACATTAGGTGTGAATGCACCTAAGTTAGTTGTTTACATTGTTAATGCAACCCATAAGTTGTTGCCTTTCTTTTCCAAAATATCCCTTTTACAGAAAGCACTCAAAGATTTATTTTTCTTTGTATTTGACTACACCTCTTTGCAGCAAGGAAGATCATTTGTCAATTGGAGCCTTTTGCAGATCACAAGTCAATCTTTCATCATTTGAATCAAAAAGCTTTTTGTGCTTTACATTTGTTCCCAAGGGGTTCCCGTTAATTTTGGGCCTCCACCTTGGGTGTTTAACGACCTTGAGTCTACAACCCTCAAATTTAGGGATGCCCTTGGGATCAAGCCTTCCCATCTATCTATGAAGGAAGGTAGTTTGTTTTTGTAGTTATGAGATCCACTGAACCAGGATGCTTCAGATTGTGTTCTTGGTGTCTTTGGAAAGCTCTTGACAAGGAGGCGTGCATGGGATTGGTTCCATGACATTTGGACTTGCGGTGCAAAAGTTCTTGAATATTGAATGATTTCTTCACTGAAAATTAAATTAAATCGTAGCTGAAAATTTCGAAGGAATTGAAATGTGCCTTTGGTGTTGTTGGAAAGATCTTAAATTCCAAAAACCAGGTAAAGCTCAAGGTTGTGGGCATTACTTGAATAAGAGCATCTCCACCAAAGCTCAGTATGTGACCCGGCACTAGAAGTCTTGGATGAGGTTCATCAGCCAAATCCAGTGAATCCACTTGAAGATTGCTGGGACCCTTTAAAATGACTACAGCTTGCTCATCAATGACATAATACAATTGGACTCTTAACAACTTGTGAATTGATTATGCTTGTTGTGTTTGGGTTGATGATTTGCCTGGACCATTGCTGGGTCTTTGGGTTTCGGGTCTATGGTAAGCCCTAAAACCCTAAAGAAAAAGAAATCAGAAATTGGTGAACTCAGAAACTAGGTAACTTTGAAGAGGTATATATCTCTTCTTTTTGTGATGCATGAGGTTTGCATCGATTCTTCCAAGTGCTTGCAGGTCTATAACATTGTCAGGAATTGCAATCCATATGAACTTTTGAATTTCTCTTTGCCATTGCTGATAGTTACATTGAATGCTTTAGTATTTTACTGCTAAGAGAAAGTATCTGGATTCCCCATGTATGGATGTGGCAATTGTGGTCTTTTGTGCATACCACGACTCTATGCAATTTGTATGGGCAGTTCTGGCTGTGGTGTATGATAATAAGGAACATGGAGCTTGCATTAGGAAGGTGGCATAAGGACTCATCCTGAACTTGTTTGTTCTTGGATGGGGAAGAAAAGGGAGAGGGGTTGTTGTGAGGCAACCCAATACTTAGGTACATAGTTGGGGGCTATGAACATACTATTCCGAATGATATTCTACAAGTTCTACCTAACATAAAAAGAGCTAAGGTTTCTCCACGATAAAGATGAAGTTTTCATCTGTTGGTGGTTGTTGTCTCACTCTGTCTGGCCACTGATATATGTTGTAGATAGTCACATGGGAATGACACCAAATTTTACATGGAATTTTGTGAATCAAACCCTTGTGTGTTAACAAGGGCATTGAGGGGTAGGTGCATGAGGTCTGACCATTTCACAGGTCCAGTAGTTTAAGGCAGCTTGTAAAAATGTAGTTTGTGTAGACTCTTTCATGAACTTCTGAACTTCTTCATAAGGATTTTGGTTTAAGGTTTTCCACTGAAATGATTGAAGGAAGAGTCCAATTTTTATCTTCTTTAGGTGGACTTTGGAGAAGTTTATCAATCTGGGAAATCCACATCGTGTACTAAAATTTTCAGTTTCTCTTTGTTCTTGAGTGGGACAAATTGTTCATGGACTTTCCCTTGGTCTTTTTGATTTTGCTTGTTTAATTACCAGCGAGAAGATTACCATCTAGATTGTCAAGATGTCAGGAATGTGGAGGATGACATGTTCGGGGAGGGAGTAGTGTGCTATTTGATGCTTTGACATGGAACCAGTATTCTGACATTTTGAAAGCAGGAGCATGTCCTTAATTCTATCATATCAGATTTGCAAAATGGCAACACGATTGGATACTGGCTGTTTATGATCTTAAGGTATGCTACTTGTAAGATGGGTCTGCTTGACAGTTATCTCAGATAGCATTTATTGTTACTCTCTTGTTCTTAGTTGAGTCTTATTTCCTTGGGTTCATAGAATTTTGCTATTGTGCATTTCTGCGGGTTCACCTTTCTTGGCTCTAGTTGTGGTGAGATTTAAGGGTAGAAAATCTGCATTTTCAGGGAGCTTTTTGTAATGCAATCAAAATCTGCCCATGATGAGCTTGCTGACCAAATGCGGAAGGTGAAATATAATATTACAGGTGTCCAATTTAGAGGTATTAACTTGAGACAATGACCCCATTTCACTGTAGAGATGGCTAGCATGTCAAAATAGGAGCATTATGGATGTTGTGAATTGACCTGATACTGCAGAATGCAAGTAGCTGGAAGCTGCTGCTTCCTGGCAGCCACATGAATTCAACATCCATTTCTTCCACACTTTCAAACAGAAAGTGTCATGCAGTTGGCAAAGAATGTGTGATTCCCAACTAGTTAATTTTTATGTATCCCAGAAATGTCTTGATCCACTTGCTTTCTGAAGTTCTGCAGAAGGTTTCATGTTTTCCATTTGAAACTCTTCTCTTGGTTTTCTCACTTCATCACTTGTTCTTATTTGAAGACATGATTTTGGCTGCATGATAAAAGTATGTAGCAAGCAGGACACAGATGATCACCATTTTTTAAAAATCTTCTAGATGGCAGTTGAGCTTGCAATAACTTGAGAAACTACTGACAGTAGTGCAGTCCCGCAGTGAGAAGAATCAAACAATTCTCAATTGGGTAGATTTCTGCAGGAGAGAATACTAGAGAGACAAGCCAACGAAACAAATGACAACATCAACTGTGTTCGCAAGAAGCTCCAATGAGGTTTAAGGTGAGAGTTTGATGACAACAGTTTAGGGTTTTAGCCCGGATCAGATGGGTGACAATTGGGTCTGAAGGGTTTATGCACAACAGATATTGGCTTTGCTTTGGGGACATAATGAACCCAGACTTTCTGGTTGCTGTCATGTTGAGACGGGTGTTGGGTGGTTAGAACCCTCAGTTCTGATACCCAGAACTGAACTGGAACTGGGTCTGATTTTTGGAATCAAAACCAGAAACAGGTTTAAAACTGGACCCAGTTCTAGAACTGGAACTGGAATCTGAATTTTTTATTTTATTTAATTTTTTTGGGTGGGGACAGGGATTTGAGCTAGATACCAAATAGAGAGTAAGAAGAATCACCGAACAACAATGAGGATTTAATGAGGAGTTTCTGATCTGCTTGTTAATGTGTGAGATCCCTGGATAGCTTCAAAGCTTTTCATGCAAAATAATACATTATTCACGATACAATGCATCCATGAGGCAACTAGGATTGTCACTCTGTATGGTATCCACATAATAAGAATGTGAGAGGATAGCTTAAATTAGTTGTTGCCAATCCCAACCATCCAGAATAACATGCTATGCTCTGTGTATATTTGTGTGCGTGTGTGTGTGTGTGTGCGCGCACCAACACACATGTTTCATGTTAATACAATTCCTTGGGCTGGAGTACAAGTGAAGAGCAGAAAAACTGGTGCAAAGAGGAGCACAGCCAAAAAATGCCTAGTTGGTGACTGAGTCATCAAAATCCTACTCTCCCAATCCCCAACTAGATCCAAAGACTGGGATTCAGGAATCTATTTCTTGGGGTCTCTACCTTATGAGCTAGCTATATCTTCCTTGCAGATTACTACTGCTCATTCTGTGTCACATGATAAGATCAAAGATGGATCATACCTGAAAGGGATTTGAACAAACTGGGTTGGTCAAATCTAGAGTGCTGCTTTGCTCCTCCTACAAGTCACCGAACAAACATGCATGTGCATGCATGCTCCTCTTACAAGTCACCAAACAAACATGCTCCTCCTACAAGTCATCAAACAACAACGGCAACAACAACAGGATTACAAATTTCTTTTGCTACTGTGCTACTTGTTCTGTTTATCATGTAATACTAAATCTTTCTTGAGATGCTAGCTAGCCAATGATGCAAGCAACATCAGAAAATTGCCACAAAAGAAACCAAAAAAAAAAAAAACCTCAATTGTAAGGCACTAGCCTAGGCCCTATTTCATCATGGAAGCTTTACTATTACCTTATTGACACGTTGCTTGTGATGAAAGGCGGAATAAGGACAGCAAGGAGTTTCATCAACAAAGTTGCAACCCAAAAAAAAAATTGAACATAAAAAATTGTAGTCTGTGTTTAGTTCATTTTCCCCCTTATTTTCTCTCTCTCTCTCTCTCTCTCTCTCTCTCTCTCTGTCTCTTTCTTGCTCTCCCTCTTTTCTCTCTCCTCTCCTGCCGTTCTCATCATCAGTAGTGTGTTGTAGCGGCGGGACGGTGGCGATGGCGGACGAGAAGAAGCCCAAGACTAGGACGCCCATCTCCCTCGCCGGTACCTTCATCAGCAGCGCCTTCAGTGCCAGCGTTGCCGAGGTCGTTCTTCTTTCCCTCTTTCCATCTCATAAATCTTGTTGCCAGATTCTTTCCTGCCGTTTTATTTGTTTGTTTTTCTTCCTGCGAAGATGATTTGTGTGTTTAGATTCTCCGTCTCCGCTCTTTGTTGTGGCCTGCGATCGATCGATCGATGTCTTGTATCCCTCATGAAAATGAAAGAGAAAATTTGAGAAAATAAAATAGCTAGCTCTCTCTTTGTCAGTTAGTTAGCGTCGTCGGTCTGTTTCTGAATTTGTACCGATTGTGTTGATGCTTGCGCGAGATCCTTCTTTGTATTTTTTTCTTTCTAACTTTTGTTTATCAGGTCAGGAGTTGCCGAACTCTAGGAAACCTCGGGGAAGTAGACTTGTTCAGAGAGCGGGGTTAAGGAAGGAGACATAGCGTTTTGATATTTGCGAAGTTTGCTTGTTTTTTCTCTGTCTCGGAGAATGAGCATTTGAAGCTTTGCATTTTTCTTTTTTTCCCAGATCGTTTTGGTTGTTGTTCTTGTTGTTTATAGCTGGGTTTTAGGTCTTGGATGTTCGAATCTGTCAGGAAAGAGTATGTTTTGTTTGAAGTCTTGTTGGAATTTTTCTTCAAAATGCTCGAGAATTCATCAGCTTTCAGTAGAAGGAAATGGATTTGTGTTTGTTGAGCGTATGTGGAAATTTTTCTGCGGAATGTTTACGTGCTCTGACTAACGATTGGGAGGATTATGGATTGGATATGTATGTATGTGTATGACAGGTATGTACCATCCCTCTGGACACAGCCAAGGTCAGATTACAACTGCAAGGGAAAGCATTGGCTGGTGAGGTCAATGTAGTTCCCAAGTACCGCGGAATGGTTGGGACAATTGCCACCATAGCCAGGGAGGAGGGCACAATGTCTTTGTGGCGAGGGATTGTTCCTGGTCTTCATAGACAGATCCTTTTTGGAGGCCTCCGCATCGGCCTCTATGAACCGGTGTGTTTCTCTCACCTTGCCTTTTTACCACATCATTCCCCTTTTTGTCTCCTGTCTTCACAACAAATGATTTTTTTGGGTATTGCAACTGGCATTAGATCCTTTGCAATTCTCAAGGAGGAATTTGAAGCTTTGGAGGAAGAGTCAGGGTTTATGAACTTCCTCAGCAGTTAACTTACTCAAAGAGAAGGGCCTGATACTTTGTGTGTAACACTCACAAGTTCAAATGACTGCACTCATTCTTGTCATGTTTGTGTCAGTTGCTGACACAGAAAGTTACCTTCAAAGCTTGTTTGTGAAGTTTTCTTTGCAATCTCATTGATATTTCCTCACTTACTGATAGAGAGGAAAGGGTACTAGAGGACGGTTTGTGGGGTCTGTCAATGTGGAATCTGCAAACCAGACAGGTGGTTCATGAGTGCCCTAGTATTATTGGTCTAATGCAAAGTTGCTCATTTGGTTGCTGATAGCTGTGTTGTGGTGGCAATATGACGTGTACAGGTGAAGAACTTCTACATTGGGCCAAATCATGTAGGAGATGCCCCACTTCACAAGAAAATTGCAGCTGGTCTCACTACAGGCAAGGCCTGCTCTCCTTTCCTCACTCTCTGGCTCATGTGTGTACTGTATATGTAGAACAACATTCTTCATTTGATAAACCTTGGGATGTCAGTCCTCTTCCAGCATCAATGGCTATATTTGTTCCAGAACTTTTGGCTTGATGAAGGATTCTGTGACTGGGGAAAGCAGGTGCTCTAGCCATAGCTGTGGCTAGTCCAACTGATTTGGTGAAGGTCCGGCTTCAGGCTGAAGGCAAGCTTCCCCCTGGTGTACCTAGGCGTTACAGTGGAGCCATGAATGCTTACTCCACAATTGCCAAGCAGGTCTACTTCCAGTGACATACTTTATTGGTGTTGCAGGGTGTATGATATGTTTACATGAGAAGAGCAGCACAACAAAAACATTTACTAAGTTTTTATTACAGAACCTCCTGTGTTGGGTCATTGTAATTATGTCTGGGCTCAGATCATTGTGGTTTCTTTTGCTACACCTGATTCTTTGCTGTCACCAGGAAGGAGTTACTAAATTGTGGACTGGGCTTGGCCCCAACGTAGCGCGAAATGCCATCATCAATGCTGCTGAGCTAGCAAGCTATGACCAAGTCAAGCAGGTAAACATAAACATTAACAAGTCTCCACTGTTCATCTTCTCCACTCTTTGGGATATCTCAAGGGGGCCGTGCACAAGTTGATGTACTTTTTTCCAGCTGCAAAATTGGGGCATTTAGTTGGGGTTCCTGCACACTTATGGCTTTCTTGGCAAACTGTGCAGACATTACTTAAGCTGCCAGGGTTTTCAGACAATGTCGTCACACACTTGCTCTCTGGGTTGGGAGCGGGCTTTATTGCTGTGTGTGTGGGCTCCCCTGTGGATGTGGTGTGTTGCCAACACCTTCTTTTGTGATGAATTTTCTCCTTGTCATGCATCAGGGCTTCAGCTTCATTCACAGTGACAGTATGTATATGTAGGATGTTTATAATTGCTGCATATCTTTAACGTCCATCAGTCATGCAGGTCAAGTCACGAATGATGGGAAGCAGCAGTAATGCATACAAAGGCACAGTTGATTGCTTTGTCCAGACCTTGAAGAACGATGTACACCTTCCCTTCCCTAGGCTCTGTTTCTTTCCTTCCACATCTCTGTTATGTTTTGATATGGCAGAAAAGTCTTATCTGAGATCAAGCTTTGACAGAATAGAAGTGCACAGAGATGGTGAATAGATAGTAATGTAGTGGGAGGGGGTCAAATGCAGGGTCTCATGGCTTTTTACAAAGGCTTCTTGCCCAACTTTGGTCGAATTGGCTCCTGGAATGTTGTCATGTTTTTGACATTAGAACAGGTCAGTATACCCTCAGTATTTCTCACTTTCCTGAACTGAAACGTTTTTTCATTACATATGTTCAAATTTAGAGCTGAATATCTGGATGAAAGAGTGGCTGCTCTGATCACTGTAAATGGGGAGCAATTGCTTACTGGCAATCGAAAGCAACTGGGACAAGTCACTGGCAATGTTGTTATGTGTACTGAAGGTGTGCTGGCCGTTTTGCAGACAAAGAAGCTGTTCACCAAGGAGGTGGAAGCCTAAGGCTGCCGAGAGAAGTATTTGCTTCATACTTTTGCAGGGTGAAATAGGCAAGAAGGTATTTGTGTTTGTGTAGAACAAATGTGTTGATTCAACCCTTATTTTGGGGTGACAAGTGAGAGAGAGAGAGAGAGAGAGAGAGATTATGCATCATTGTTGACCTTAGAAGCTTTCCTCATAATTCTTGCTGCCCATAATTCTTAGCAAGAGTAACTCTAGATAACAATTCTTTGCAATTGATGATTTCATGGGTGCCTGATCATTTTTCCAAGAGGGAAAAAAGTTCTTTTTGTTTCAACTTGAAATGATGGTCTTGCTCTCTCCCACCCGCTCAAAATTCATCACTCACCCATTTTACCAGTTATAGTCACCCGTGTTCTGTGCATACCGATTGCATTTCTTGTCTTTGAATTCGATTTTTCTGTTGTGCATTGTTAGATTGGCAACACTAATAAAAACTGCAAAACAAAACAATCATCAAAAACATCAAAACAATCAAAATCACACAAAAAACAAGCACCAAAGATGAGTTCATAAGACTTCAAAAACACTTCTTGGAGATAATAATCCTGAACACAACAAGAGGTTAGAACCCTAAACCCCTGTTCATGCAAACCTTGATTCCAAGTTTGGATTGTTTGGATGTGCCCATGCCCTAACCCTCCCAAACCATGGAACTCCTAGCTTTGATTTTGGTATTGTTGGAAAGCCCTTGACAAGGTGATGTGCATCTTTATTGTTTCATAATTTTTGGAGTGATGAACGGAGCAAAATTTATTGAATTTTGAGTGATTTTCATCTATGGAAATTGATTTTAAAGTATCAGAAAAAAACCATAAGAATTCTGAAGTTAAGCTCATTTCCATTGGAAAAGTATTGGGATGGGTGGTGACCTTAGGGGATATTAGGCAAATGAAAAGGAGGAGGATGGATAAAGTTTTGCCTCACACCCATACTAAAAAGCCCTTGCACCAAACCCTTGCTAGAACAAGACACTCAAATGCAATATTTTTCAAAAATTAAATATGATGTCCTATAAGATTTCGTGAATGACTAATCCTTGGAGTAACCTCTCAACTGGAGTCAATGCCTCTTCAGAGACATGCTTCCACAATGTCTTAGACCATTCGTAGTGATTTGGCATTTGATTAGAGGCATAATACTTTGGGTTATTTGGATAAAACATATAAATGATTATGTGTTTAATCAAAAGCCCTCTTCTGCCTTTTGAAACCACAATTTGGAGCTTATATTCTAGATTATTATGCCAGGATTGTGTGGAGAAAGGTGCTCAATAGCATAAGAGAAGTGCTTGCTGCTAGGCTACCCATTCTTTCCTTGAAGAATTTGGCAGTCTGCAGGGTCGGTGTTTTTCTTTCTGGCAAATTATCCCCAGATTTTCATTTTTAAAAAAAGGGTAGTTAGTGTTACAAAGGGGTAAAAAGGGGGTTAATCATTTTTTATTTTTTTGGAATTTTTTTTAATTTTTAAAAGAGGTTTTCCCTTCACTTATGTCTACTAACTATAGTTTTAAGAGTTTCTTGAAATAATGTCAAGCCTTGATCTGTTGTCATCTTGCCAAAATAATTGATGGAGAATCTCCCAATGGTGGGACATTCTTCAACAAGTCTGCATATGGGAGCACTTATGTAACTTGCAAATATTGTAGAATTTGGATCAATTCTTAGAATAATCCTAATTTAAAGTCTAAAAGTCCTTGGCTTGTCCCACCTTGCGAAAGCTCTTGACATGACTATTCTGCAATGACTACATCAATTAGCCCAATCTTGGACAAATCCAATAGCCCCAACAATGTGATATTAAAAAATGAACACTAGTAACCTTGAATTGTTGATGTTGTCAACAAATTAAGGTATTTTTGTTGTATCATCATAATATGATACATGGAGGCTTGCTTAGCCTATGGATCCTTCTTGACATTATGATATTTTTCAACCTTGATACCAAATTGTAATGCTCCAACCATATTTAAACTAATGCCTCCAAACAACTCCAATAGGCATATCCCATCTTTAAGAATGTGTTGTTGGATAACCTTGGTGTCCAATGGGCTCAATCTTCATGGCACATTACTACATTCATGAATAACTATAGGCTTGGTAATAGTTGATTATGCCAAGCCTAATAGATGTAGTGATTGCATCGTCAATTCACTACTATGGGGTTCATTTTGATCATGGATGTTCCCTTTCAACAATTCAAACCTCATGTGAAAGGCTTGAAAATCCAATCAACATAGTTGAGTTATTGGATTTTTTTTTACTTGCCCTTCAATAATCTCACTAACAATTCATTTTTATCACAAGTGCATATGTCAAAACATTTCAACCGACCTAGAGACCTTAATTTGGTTTTTCCACCACTTGTTGATTGTGATCCATGATCTTTTGAAACATCCGGCATATATTCGTCTAAAACCACCCAACTTGAAAATCCCCTCCACAAAAAAATCTAGGGTTGGAATTCGAACTAGAAGATGGGGCATTTACTTGTTCTTTTGCTTCCCTAAAGCAAATGCATTGGATTTCACATGTGTTACCATGCTCATAACTAGAGCCTTCAATATATTAAACTAACTTGGAATTGGCTTGGTGGCCAACCCCTTGTCGGCTGTACCTTTCCTTATTTGGCATTTTTTAAACCCCTAGTTTTATCAACATTGGCCATTTATGATTGGCCTTGCCATAATTCCGAATGCAATATGGTGCAACGATATGCATCATGCCCATATGTATTACAGTGGGAACATGTTTGGCTAAAGTTAGTGTTGGAGGTTGTGGTTTGAAGTGGATTAGGGCAATCTCATTTTTAATGTGACACACCAAACTTCTAATAGTTGTAGTTTACTCCCTATTCAACAAGATATGATGATGAAACACCACCTAGTTTTTATTTGGCCCCTTGGTCTTTGCTAGTGTGGCATTATTTGGTTGGCAATGTGATTGTTGAACCAATGGTGTTGAGGAGTTTCTCAAGTTATCCTTACTAAATCTAGCATAATTACACATTCCTCTATCAAATTAAGTTCAATGCATTATGATAAAATGAATACATTTGTTATAGTTGGTCATCTTGGTTAACAAGATATGACATCTTTCACCTTTCACCTAAACTCATCCAAAATTCCATACCAAAATTGAATAGCTTGTGGTTTTGTGACCAATGGTCACAATGATTAACCATATCATCTTTGCATATGTGTTCCACAAGCTCGCATGTGGCTTATGTTGGAATTCTTGCAAATTCTTGAAAAAGAATTCCATAACAAGGTTAAATGTTGACATAGGGCTTCAAACACTAATATAAATAGTAACACCACCACTTTTAATGATTACATTGCTAGTACCACCTTTTCCATTGGTCGAATTGTTATTAAAAGTTATTATAATGATGTTAGGAGTTGAAACAAATGTTGGGGTCACAATACCTCTAATGATGAAAAAATAAGTGGGTGATTAATATAATTACTACTCTTCAATTTAAACATCATGGGCATGTTGGAATTCATGATAATTTTTCATCAACCTTTCCAAATGTTGGAACAAACCCTTCCATGTCGTTTGGTGCGCTCCCAAGTCCCTAATTAACCCCAAGTTGGGGCTAAGTTATTCAAGTAGCGGAAATGCGGGGGACTCGAGGCACGCTCCCAACTTCCAGCACTAAAGGGGGGGTAAGAGGGGCGTGTTGAAAGCTTCGGGATTAGACTAAGAAGAGGGACAAATTATTTAGTTACTCAAACTTGCATCAAACCAACCAACAAGTTGTTTAGATCACATTTTGGAGCACTCTCGGTGCTAGGACAAGCCACGGGCAACCCTGGACTCACTTGATTCACCACGGCCCGAACTCGGGGGAAATCACCACCTTCCCCCATATAGTATTCTTTGTGACTCTTCGTCGCACTTGCATCTGAATGGCATTTTTTCCTGGGACTCCCAAAGTGTAGTCCCGAAACTATCTCGGTTTGGACTCCTAGGACTTTGGGTGTTCATAACTTCTCGCTCCAACCTCCAATCGGGACGAGGTCTGAATCAAACTTGTAACTCTTTTTGAGAGCTTTCCAATGGTGTGTCGCACTTCACCTGCACACACCGGGGTCGGTTCGATTCTCGACTTTTAGTGGTCGGGAGTCAAAAAGGCCTTTTTTTCGACCATAACTTGTGCTGCAAATGTCCAAATGGTTCATGTGAGGCCATTTTGGACATCTACACTTCAAGACCTTTCCAACAGTATAAAGAACACCTCAATGCGAGGTGTTTTGACCCCTGTAATCACGTTCTAAATTTTCGGGAGTCCCGGAGGACTCCCAAGTCCCATTTTCGGGAGTGTGAGTGGCGACTTCACACTTCCCTCAAAGTGGGGTTGCGACATCATTAAAGGTGTAAATAATTAAAGATTACACATTTATTGAATGTCACATAATTAACTATCAAACTCTTGAATAAAATCATCCAACTCAATGATGTTAATTGTTTCTAAATACCAATGAGGTTTCTTGGTGATTTTGTAAATGCCCTCCATTACCCATACCTGTGGTGACCAAACTCAATAATGAACTTGTCTATGAGTATAAATAATCCCCCAAATGAAATTGATGGTGGTGTGAGTGGTTTGAACTTCACCCTTTGCTGGGTGAATGCAAGGTATGGTGGTTCACTTTTGGTGTCACAATGGTGTTTTTGTTTGGTACCCCGTGTTTAAAGGCATATGGTGGGTAGTCTATTTAAAAATCTATTAATTGGTAATTGAATATAAACTAACAACTTTATTATGAAAATATTTGTGTAATTGTTAATTCATAAAAAGTTCAAATGCTAGTAGAAGTGGACTTTTGAAGTTCAAAATTATGGATTAATTGGTTGACTGGAATGATAGAAAATTGAAAGGTTCATCTTAAATTTTATTCAAAATTATTTATAGTTACTTAACATTTGAGTTAAAATGAAATAATACACTTTTATGTGAAAAATTTCCTTAATAATCATACACTAGAAGAAAAAAAAAAAATTTCGACTACTCTTTGCGACTAAATTTTAGTTGCAAGAGACATTTTGCAATTAAAATTCTTTTAGTCGCCTAAGACAAGTCGCATGTGATAAACTAGTCGCAAATGACAAAGGGTATTGTATGAAAAAAAAAATCAACAAATACATTTCATACTTTGACTCCATTGTATACGTATTATCACATGCAACTAAGATGTAACTATTTTGGTCACAATTGAAGGCAAATCATGTGCTGCCATGTGTCTTAATATTTGATATTAAAATTATTAAAATTATTATATTGAAATAATATAGGACGTTCAATTCAAATACTTGGATGATCTTATATTATGACATGTGACCCAATGTAAATATGCCATGTGACATTAAAATTTAATTTAATAAAAATATTAATACTAGGTTGGTAGGTACATAAATAGGTGCTTATAATCCTTACCTTCCTACGTACCTACGTACCTACCTACTTAAGTAAAAAAAAAAAAAGATAGGTTTTGCTTTCCTAGGCTAAATACCTATTCATATAGGTAGGTACTTAGGTATGTATTTAGGTAGGTAGTTACATAGGCTAACCTAGATGGGTAGGTCAAATTAAGTACCTACCTAGTTAGATAGATAAGTAGGTTGGGGAGGTAAGTACTTTAGAATTGTGCATTATTTGTTTTTTTGTTTTGAGTTGAGCCTTTTGATTAGTTCATCCCATGTGCACATATATCGTAATGTAAAGTTGGATGACCACACCCCCTTTGTTTATATAGTGTTCAAAATAGGAATGAAGAACAAATAATATGGGATAAATTTTGAAGTTGCAACTTCCTTACAAATTAAATTGTAATTCCAAAACTTTCTTCATGCCTTATTTTCTTAGTTTTTAGATTTTTAAACAATTCGAATACTAGATAATTAGATAATCATTTAATTAATAATAATTAAATTTACATATATTTAAATTATAAACTATGCACTACAAATATTTAATATTCATTATCAATTACTTAAATAAGCAATAGTTTTTAAAATATTTAACAAACTAGCTATCTAGTTACTCACAAGTTATAATACATAACTCATAAATAATTAAATAAATAAAATATTTAAAAATGTTTTATTATTTTTAAAAATCTGATCGAATGATGTATAATATACTTAGTGTAAAACTAATATAATGATTACAATTTAAAATTAAATATTTTAAATATTTATTTTAAAATTATAAGTAATGAATTAACAATTGTTATTAGAAAGTAAATTCTTACACGAATTTTTTAAAAATATTATTCAATTAATTACATTACTTATTGTATAATTACATTTATTGTTATAAAAACTATTATAGGTCAAGTAATTTTATTCTCTTGGTAATTATTAACTATAAATACAATAATTTGTTAAACATAACATTAATTTTCATAATTATTGTAAAATTACTATAAAATATTTATCATAGATGATTAATTATAGAATTTTTAAAGTTTATATAATAATTCGTGATATTAAAATCAGTAAAATAATTATTTAAACTACACTATAATTTTTCCAAATTTTTAATTCAGGTTTGAAGTTATAAATTAAAGAGCGTGAATAATTATGTTCAATTAGAAAATAATTCTGCACATACTAATTAATTCTTATCTGAAGTAATTACAATGATTTTAAAGTAATGTCACATTAATTTTATTTATTTATTTATTCTAATATAAAAATATAAATTATATCATATACAAATCTATGTTATAACAATAATTATTTACTATCACTTATATTTAATAAACATAATCATTTATAATTATTTGTAAAAGTGATTTATTATGGATAACACTAGTAGAAAAAACCCTTGAAACTCAATCAATAATTTTTTGAATTAAAATATAAATTTAAGATTCCAAAATAATAATTCAGAATTCA
>Ga0116231_10002424_pt1 | contig 38992 bp, 32 predicted proteins | sample S1TSphgellanicum_2_FD_89695 | JGI IMG/M metagenome (GOLD analysis project Ga0116231, IMG submission 89695) | Host-associated microbial communities from peat moss isolated from Minnesota, USA - S1T2_Fd - Sphagnum magellanicum MG | ecosystem: Host-associated > Plants > Peat moss > Unclassified...
ACAGTAGCATGTATGATAGTGACTTAACTATCACACCTTCCCCACTGACTTCATCAGCTCCCTACAGTGGGTAAAGGACAGTGCCAAGCACCAGCCTGCGAACTGAGTTTCTGCTGCAATTCCAGAAGCAACGGGAAGACTCGGCCATACTACTGGCTAGCAACAGACCCCACAACGAAGACCAGACAAAGAAACAAAGAAAGACAGAAAGGGAAAAGAACAGGGGAACACTAATATAAATCAAAATCAATAATCAAAGACAATCCCATGAGCATAATCCAGAATGTGGAAAGCGAAGATGAAAGAAGAAATTAACTCACCAGGGCAGGGACATATTTTTGAATGGCAGCAAGAATAGCAGCATGCCCAACAGCAGTGACCTGTGGAAAAACCATAATAATCATTTACTCTTGACCATAAATAGTTCAGCAAATGAACATGTCAGGTGCACTTTTCTAGACAACTACTCGGCACCAACTTTGCTGGTTGAAGTTTTCATAAGTTGCAAAGGACCACAAGAAAGCCAAAGTGGAATTGAAGGATGGAAGAGCACAAGCCTTGGGCTTACCGGGAGTAGCATGAGAAATCCTATAGGTATAACAGAAGCCAAATCCATGAGTGTCCTTCTCAAAATCTTTTCTTCCCGATCAGTAAGCTTTTGTCCCAAGACAGCTCTTCTGAGGAGCACCATTGCCACTCCCACATCTGTCCCTAACAGTTTAGTGCCTCTCCATGCATCCTGGACAGCCCACCATTGCCAGATAACTTTAAGATGGTGACATGGCAATGGAGATAATAGAAGTGCCAATAAAAGAAATGTGATATAGGCTTGTTCTCTCTGTTATCAACACCTAGATGAAAGCACCAAAAAGCTAAAACAAGACAGGAATAAAAATTGCTTAGGTAGATCTTTCTCTCAAACTTTCCACTCTAATGCTGCTGCCTGACATCAAGAAACCAAGAGAGAGTTGTTAGGCAGAGTCTCACAGTGCTTGCATCTTTGAGCTTCTCAATTGACTTGCTGAAAATGTCCCCATATGCCCGAGCCAGTTCAGTATCAAAATCCTCTTCTAGTTCAGTTGATAAGCTGCTACTTAGCACCTCTCTATCTAATGTAGATGTCCATTTGTCTTCAGACAAAGGCTGCATTGACCACCATTGACAGTAAATTTGACTGACAATGAAGAAGACAGAGATAGAACCTGTCAAAATGTGGAGTTTACCAATGGACAATATCAGAAAGCAAACCTCAACCTGCATAGAAACACTTACAGCTTGCTGACCCAGGACATGCAAGTAAAAAGACAATCAACATCTGACTACCAGCTTAGGGAGCCTTCTGAACCAAAGTGAAGAAGCAAACATACTCCAAACTTGCGATCAATTATGACAAATAACATGCTAAGGAATGAGACAACAGAATAACAGCTGCAGTATTATCCCAAGGATTTGGAAACCCAAAGAGAATGTTGTGAGGACATGGTAGGAATTGCAGAGAGAGCAGTGATCAGAAGACCCACCCTATCAACACCTGCTTGCCCAGCACATTGCCAAACTCGAGACTCTAGTGCAGCCAACTCACTCCTCAGCATCTCAAAAGTTTCTGCTTCCACTGAGACTGTAACTGCTTCCTCTAGAGCTAGTTTCGCTGCCTTCTCATCATAAACTTTGATATCCTGTTTCAGAAGTTCCATTATGGCTTCATTGAACCAGCACCATGATGTACACAAAGTAGGACATTAATCTAACACTAATTATTAGTACCCTCATTTGGGGCTATGACTGATTGGAACTAACATGAAAATCTTCAAATCAAGTTACAAAATAGCACCAAAAATCTTCAGACCGACACTTTGAAGTCAACAAGGGGTGCAGTCATAACAATATGAGAGCCACTCACAAAGTGTCAGACCATCACCTTCATCACAAATGGCAGTGACGAGCTACAATGATTACCCTCTGACTTCATCAGGCTCCCAACAGTAGGTGTAGATAAGTATACAATAGTCAGTTCAAAGTTTTGAGCTAACCATTATACAAACATCTGCATCCTGCATTTCTGTTGCATTTCTGGAAGCAATGTGAAGACTCAGTCATGCTATTGATGAACACTTAAGGGACAACATAGCTAATAAAAAAATTCAAGGTATCCTCCTTGAAACTGCAACAAGCTTTTTACGGTGAGCTTCATTTTATTCTAGCTTGTCCCTGGCCATGCAAGCATCTAGGTGCCCCAAAAGAAATGTCCATTTTGGTTCAATGTACTTGCAGCCACATAAAACAGAAACACAAGCTGGCAGCAAGGATGCCTTACTTTTGTATTGTTGGCTGCATATGGATTGCCATCATCACTCCATGTCCTGAGAGCAGAAAGAGGGAAAGTTGACATTTTTCTTTAATCACCCAAGTTTGCAGCTCTTCACACACATAAACAGTCCCCATACAAAAGCAGAAAGATGACTTCAATCTGCCACATACTACATTCTAATTGAGGCATGCAAAATTTCCTCATCAAACTGACACTCTGATGGGGTGGCCATTATCATGCTCCTGCCAAAAATAGTGAATCTGTGAACACTCTTGTCATGTACATGCAGAACCCTCACTGTGTTCTCTGGTCAAATATCCTTCCACCTCTAAATAGCAAACCTCTTCATGGTGAGAGTGTCTTAACATTAACACTAGTGAGTGATACTATGGGTCTTCTTGAAGAACAGACTTGGTTTGCATTGCTCCAATCTCATATCAGAGAGAAACCTTATGGGGCCATACCTGTTTTCGACACCTTGATTATAGTCTTGGGACTTGCCAACTATACCACCTTCAAAGGCTGAGCTCCTTTGTTGCAGCCTTAGTTCATTTTCATGCTCTCCAGCAACCTGCAGTATGAAGACACAGGTACTTCTCAAATTTTGACATCAACATGTCCTTGTATGACACAAATCTAAAGTCAACAACATCTGGCAGGAAACTGCTAAATAAGATTGGATTGGCTAAATTCCAGTATACTTGGTTATCACTACATCAAGCACACAATCAAGGACATCAACGTTCATGGGCTCCAAAGGACCTTGCACACTGAGCCTCATAGCAACTTATGTGAAGGGCATCCAGGATAATGAACAAAAACCCACTGGAAATCCACCTCACCTGCTTCTTCAATACAAGCTTTTCCTTAAGCCCTGCCTTGAATTTCAGAGACGATTCCAAGGCTTCCACTTCCCTCTTCAAAGATCGAATCTTTTCAAGGTCAGAACATGCTGCAGACAGTTTCTCCCTTCCACATGGAACACTTGAAGCTTCAGACTCCTTAACCAAGGATTCCAGTTTCTTCATTGCACACTCGACACTCTGCAACTCCTGCAGCAAGGCCATTTCACTGTTAAATGCTAAAAGTCTTCATTAATGTGGATGGTGGAACTTCAATAGGAGAAAATGTCACATAGAGAGAGACTAACTCAACCAATGACAAATAATTACCTGGAAACAACAATACCCCCATAAACTTTAAGAATGCAGATGTTGAATGAATACAGAAGACAAACTCAACAAAATGGACCAAGAAAACAGCAAACAACAACAAGATGTTCAGCACACAACCATTGCCCAACTCACTCTAAAGAACAGTGGTTGAGGGAGTAGCAAAGCAAGCTTGCACCTTATCGAAGAGCTTGAGTTGGCGCTCCATCTCCTGCAGTCCTACACTATCTGATAAATGCTCCTCAATGGTGTTCCACAGTATCCTGTCGGGACTATCCTCTAAATCATCTTTAACCCAACTCTTGTATGCCTCTTCTGTCAGAACTTTCTTTTCAAAGTCCTGCAAAATCAGTCTCTCCATTTCACTACCAACTTCCACTGCCCTGTCCAAGGGTCCAACACCACACAGATGGTACACATTAGTAAACCAGAGATTTGACTGGCCATACCTGCAGATGATTTGAAGGTGATTCTGTATAATTGTTGTCTACCTTAAATGCTTGAAATCCTGGGGATAGATCAATACTTTGGATATGGATAGCCCAGATACCTTGCTCCATCACCATTTGCTTCTCGCTTTACAATGTTGTACACTCTATAGCACTCATCCAAACGTTGCTTACTGTTCTCATTCCAACACATGAAAGTTATGAGCTCCATGCCTAATGTATAGAATATGGCAGTTTCTGTCACTCCTGCATGACTCCAAATGAAATCACTGACAACTCTGCAGAACTGTGGGACAAAGCAATTCTGAGGCAAGAAAATCTCAATCACACCTGCATCCTGGACCTTGAAAGAAGACACTGTCTAGATTTAATTAGCTCCAGCTTCTACAAGATGAATAAAAAACCTGCTAACCCTCTAGTGACTATTGATTGAAACATCAAAAAGACTATTTGAGGAACATGGCCTGCATTCAGCTGAATGTGAAGTGGCACAAACATTGCAGTTCCTAAAATAAGGCTATCAAATGCCATAGATAAAGAATAAACTACTTTGTGCATTCTGTTGTAGGACGTAGTCCTTGTCAGAAAAGTATGAACTGAGAAATGGGCATTGCCCATGTTCAGGGGTTGAGCAGTCAAAGTTTGAACAGGAACTTGGCTGAGATCCCCAAACCATAAAGAGTATGTAAAACCTAGTTTGAATAGATTTACAGTATTTAATGTCAGGACTATGTGGAAAATATCCCATATGTAACGAAAGCAAGATAATTGCAAAACAGAATCAACTACATATTCCAGCACAAAATGGCTTTCAAAACCCTCCATTGCTACAGTGATGTCAATGCCTCTGGTGGAAACCTTACATCTGGAGAAAATGCCATTTCCATGTCTTCAACCCAGTCAATCACAATTGAACTGACTACATTCAGATAACCTCCAAAATATGAATCGACCAGTGGCATCAGGATATGAAAGTGGCAGACGATGGAAAAACACTGACCTCTTCTGAAGAAATGTAGCAGAGAGGATGCCCTGAGGTTGCTGCACCCATGTACTGTGCTGAAGGAAGCTATCAACCCACATAGAACACACTTGAAGTGCAACAATAATACCTGCTTGCTTCTCCACTTTACCCACCATGCCCATCACATTGCCATGCTCTCCATGAGCGGCAGATTGTGGACTTCCTGGATAGAATGGCAACCACTCCATCTCCTCACATACCACCTGAAAAAGAAAAGTGCTTCTACTCAGAAGTGCTTTGCCATTGCTCCAAATTCCAAAGTTCTTTAATGACTCACATTAAAAAACTTCTGAATTTGCAGCTGCAGTTTCAGCTTCCTGCATGTACATCAATACCAGATTGAGAGACAAATATAGTCCAATTTACATTTGGGTCAGTAAGAACTGTTGACCTCAATGAAGAGCTGATAAGTGGAGACACTGGCAAGCTGTGGGTAATATAGGACACTTCCACCCTCTAGGTACCTGCACCAGCAAGGAAACTTTTATTAGAACATGTCTAACAACATAGCTGCAGGAAGACATTTTAAGATTGGAAAGCCCAAAGTGTGCTGTGAGTTAAAGTGCCTTCGAAAGATGTTTGTCACAAAGAAGCACACCAAGGGCACACCAGCTTCTTCCCCTCTGACTTTTGCAGTAAGCTCTTCCTGCTCCCATGATCACCTTCTTACAAACATCAGGCAGCTCTTGCCTGCTCTGTTTTATATTTTCAGAGGCCCTAACCTTCCTATTACTGTTCTGACATCAAAACCATCATTCAGCATTCTGGCTTGCTATTTTTCCAATCTGTGTCTTTTGCTTTTCTGACCAGCACTGGAAGATCAGCTGGGAAAACTTCTGCTGTTTGATGAAAGAGAATGCATGGCAACAACCACCTAATGGGTGCCAAGCTTGTCCATTTCTGCTTCCTGGGTTTACAGAGTGTACAAGGAAAAGTGAATGCATTTAGTGAGAACCACAGACCTAAGTAGGCTTGAGAGAGATTCTTCTGCATCTCTTACACCTTTGGCAGCTAGGTAAGCACTAGTGCTGCTCCCCAAAGCTGCGAAAAAGCCAAACACTGCTAAATCCATTTCCAGCACCTGCATGCCCCTCTTACAGATTAAGTACTGACCATCCACATGCAATGAACAATGGCACTAAAGCCCCATTGATGTGTACATAAATATTCAAATCCAAAACTAAGCTCCCAAAGAAGCTCTGCCCTTCATAGGTAAGCACTTCTGATGCATATCTGTTGAGATACTGACAGAGAAATGGATACGAAAGAAAAGCAAAGGCTAGCATGAGAATGGCTGCTGATCCAGTAGAAAGGTTTGAAGGAACACCCTCCCACAAAAGGACTCTTCATAAAATAGCTGGCTTACCTCAATGCTGTCAAAAGCTTTCAGTTTTGACACAAACCCTTCCCTGCTTAGAGCTGCCCATAGCAATTGGTGCACCAGATTGACCCAAAACACTCCTTCTCTCCCACTCTCCTGCCAATTCTGGTCATTGGCAGCTCGCAACCCAAAGATTTCTAGAAACTCCTGCTTTAATCCCACACTAGAGGAGAATGTGTACAGTTGATCCATTGACATGAATTCTGGCAGTTTCTGCATTAATCGCTTGATTTCTTCCATTAGGGAGGATGAAAAGAGAGGGCATGCTACTGCTGCTGATCCTAGCTTCATCACCACTGCACTGTTGCTCAGTGCCAACATAAGGAGGGCCATGTCACTTGCCTTGCTAGGGCCCACACCGGCTCCTTCCCAACCTCTAAACACAGGCAAGAAAATGGCACAAGGTAAGAGGCTAGAGCAATGGTGCCAGGCTGGCAAGACAGCATTCCAAATGCGTTCAAGGCTGAAATTGTCCATAAGCTAATATCAAAACTGCACACCCATTCCAATGGATGGAAGGTTTTCTGCAAATCAATTTCCAGTCTTTCTGACCTCATAACTATGAGCAGATAAATGTCACACATGGAGGTTCATATTTAAGGTTAACATGGTCACAATCATGAGATTTCCTTCCAACTGCTTGTTAGAAACTGGCTGTGCTAAACATAAAAAACAAAGGATTGTACCCGACTAGATATCTTCACTACAACACAAATGAAAACAACCAGTGATATTTTTCAGTGATAGAAGTAAAGCATAAAAATATCTCAGGTCCCAAGTATCTCTACAGAAGACACAGTGCAAGGGTGGTTACCCCAGGATTTGAGAGGCACATACATGGATGTGACAGCAGTAAACCAGTTGTCTTTCTCCAAGAATCCGACAAAATTTGCAACAGCCTGGGGATGCTGCTTTAGCCACAACCAGTCATATGCAGAGGGGTCTCTTGATGACAACTGGAGTTTGATGGAGTCCCGCAGTGGAGCTGATTGACGGATGAGGCTGCACATCAATAAGCCACACAATTGGAATGATGCTCTGAGCTCTGTAAGAACTTTACAAGTTTTGACTCCTTTCCAAGAAATTAGGACTGTCCCAATTCAGGAGCCTTCTGGAGTAGGACATCAAGGAGCATATCACAAAAAGTAATTGTTAGAATGAAGAGAAGGCTTCATCTTTGCTGCCTCCAAACTGAGCTTACAGGCTATGGCTATGAAGAAGCAGCAGATGAAGTCTTGTGAAATCATAACTCCCTGAGTGAACACCCTTGTGGCACCCAATATCATAAGGACTTGAGCTTGAGCTTCCTCATACACAAACTACATCTTTCCAGAAACAAATCAAATCACAACCCCATATGTGGAACAGCGTCATCATCTGTCTGTCTCTCGTAGTAAATTTTCTCGAGGTATTTAGGGTTTTCAGCAAAAAACCCACAGCTTTGGGAAGCCAAAAATTACCCCATGCTCTACATACACCTCATTCCTACAGAATTTACCTGTGATGTACAAATATGCAGGTGTCGCTGTCTCGACCTTCACCCCGTATCACAATCTCCTCAACTGCTTGAAGCAAAGAATGAACTGCAACCTGCAAGCATACACTAATAATCAGCACTGTGAAGAACCCTAATTTACACACTGACAAAATGATGATCCTCCACAAGGATAATCCAGGAATTTGATCTCTGATCCATGCAAACCAACTTGAGGAATGTCCAAGAGATGGATGGGGTACAAAAACAAGGTATAAATTACTGCTGCTGCTTGTAAACATGCATCTCTTATGTCCAGACACAATTGAGCAAAGAATCATGCCCAAATCTTCAAAGCTTGTTGCTGCGGAAGATAAATGAGTTGCATGGGTTCAGGAGGATACGGTGAAAGGAGTTTGCCTGATAAGCTAGTGACTTCAACCAAGCATTTTTATCAATGCCGAGCCACTTCTGTGCAAACCAGGGGCCACGGGTGAGTGTGCTCTGTTCCTCCATAGCGGATTGAAGCATACGAGCAGTCTCATGTAACGCCTGCACCAGGTTCTTGCCCTGGTCTCCTCCTCCGCCATTCAGCATTGCTCCATCGAATTTGGTGGACTGCGCGTCTGCCCCCCACCCATTCTCGCTCCTGCAGAAACTGTCGTTCATATTAACAATTCCTTCTTCTTCTTCTGAGGTCTCGGGAGACGTTCCTACGTAAGTAGATTCTCCCGCTGCTGCTACTCTCGTTATCGTCCAGCAAATTCTAGGTCTCTCAAACATCGACTTCCGCATCGCGAGACGGTTGTTGGTGGTGTTGTGTTCATTCTCTACCTTCTTCTTGAGCTTCCCGAACCCTGAGCAGCCTCCTCCTAATCTGCTAACCCCAAGCTGCTGACACTCGTGTCGATGGTGCGCCCTGCGCGCATTGCAACAGCCCCAAAACAATCCTCCCTCCACCGACGGCCTGGCTACCGTTACGGAAACGCTGCTGCACACCGCGGAATGCATAGCTCCCTCAAAACCTCACGACTACTAAATGCTCCACCGACCAACCCATCCAAATGGGTACGTTTCTCACGAATTCCCTCAATTCTGCGGCAACTGGGCCAGGAAAAAAAAAAAATTCAACCCAAATCCCTACCCAAAAAGCCAAAAAGAAAATCATAAAAACTTCTGCAATGAACTCCACGGTTCATTTCCCATTGGTGGTGACTCGACTTCCTGAGGCGATGGGTGCACAGAAACCCATCAAACCAAAACACCAGGACTTCAAAGGAAAAGATTTTGATCACTCAGACAGATCACAGACAGGCGTTCCAGAGGCAATTGCTTGCTTGCAAAAGCAGCAAGAGCTCTGGCGACAACTGCCATCTGCAAAATCTGTTCTCCTCCGCGCCTCTTCTTTTCTCCACTTCTCTTGCTCGCTCCCTCGCTAGCTCGCTCGCTTGCAGCGCAAGAGAGACGGACGACGTAGATAGATGGTCGTTCGTCGGAAAGTAAACGAAGTTTCCAAACGCAATCCTCCGTCGGCGAGACGAAGAATAAATGGTGGATGTGTTGTGGATGGATATACTACGTGGTGATGATGCACATACGCGGACATCTGTCGATTCCATGCTAGCGTCAGGTTACTTAGAACCAACGGTGGATGTTACACTGGGGAACAATCTTACATGGTCTTGTGTCCAATTACAATAGATTTATGGAACATGGAGCATGTCATGCAGTATGATGTGGTTGTTGACCAAAGTGATGGCAAGGGTGGAAAGGAATGCATTCTTGTCTATGCAGAAAGTCAATAACAATGCTGTCAAGAAATGCTTGAAGCTTGGGGTGGAAGAACAACCATGCTCCCACCTAGTTTAAGATCTAGTGACTAGCCCGCATTTAGGCCAACTACTTCAGGACCAGCTTTATGTAAATCATGATATGATCTAGTCAGCTTCTTCTTTGTGCAAGGTGCTTACTCTTCTTGTTGTTGTTTGAAAGGTATCATCTCTCATTTTTGACAATAATTTGATTCACATCTTTTGTCCAAACTTGTGTTGTATAGCAAGCAATGGCTTTGCCCCTCCCCCTCTTCCAATCCCCTAACTCGCATTCTAGAATCTTTATCTTTTGGGCCCTAATTTGGTTTAATCAATTTTGACTTCCTATGTATGAGTTTTGATGCATCTTTTGCTTTGATTGTAGAAAGGGGCTTTACACACCAAGTTGTTGGATGCAATGCAACAACATCACCTTGCTTTGTGCACCAGTCCATATGAAAAGCACATTTTGTCATGCACAAACCCAAAGAAAAGAAGTATGTATTGTATCTACATACAATATGATGGCTTAATCAAAAGTTAATACATACATGACATTAATAAATCAAATGTGTGAGCTGATGAAAATTGTGAAAAATAATATGAGTTTGGATCATGTCATGACGATCAACAACTCATAGTGTTATAACATCACAAATTCATGCCTAATGAGCCAATGTTTCTCTTCATTAATGTTTTTCAATTATTACAATGTGAACAAATATGTCATATGTTTAAATTGGTGATGTGGTTTATGCCTCTTCAAATTTCAAGTTATAATTCAACTCCCACTAAGAAATAAGAACATTTTATTTGACAAAATAATTGCACACATAACCAAATGTTAGGATTTTGAAAACTTAAGTTGTGGCACATTGTCCTAGATGGCAATTCTTTCATTATTTTGGGGAACGATCAATGATTGTATGTTATCATGCCATGAAACAACAATTGATGAATTTTCTATTAGTCCATGTTCTATTTTTTAATTGAAAGGTTCAAAATTGTTATTCAACACATTGATTTTTTATTCACAAATAATGGTACCAATTTATTTAATTTATTGTCATCATTATGCCCATGCCACATATATGGGGTATAAATATATGAAGAGAGGAAACATTACTAGAAACTACCTACTAAGAGTTTTATTGAACATTGCTTCTATGGATTGTCATCAATTTTCACAAAAAACAGTTTGTGACAAACGTCATGTCCTTTATTCATTGGTGTACAAATTAGCTTAGAGAATTTTTTGTATGATCGCACTTGTGATGGACCTTGAGCAAATTTGAAAATCATATTAATATCATGAAATAGGTGGAGTTATAGCAATGTGTTAAGTATCGAACACAAATAGGAGTGACACGGTGATTATTAACATTGAAATATGTGTGTCAGTCATATGTGTTCCTTGGAGAACAAAGTGTGGTAATTAGACATGTGCATCATTTTCACCATTCTAAGCAACACCAAGGTTTGATTGAATTTTGATATTTACTTCATTAAATTATATTGTAAACCCAAGCCTATTCAGATGGCAAATAGGTTGAATCACTCATGGATCTCTTTTCCTTTTGTCATCTTGATATTTCTGGATTACACCTTCAACAAGTTTTTGTTGAACTATGATTTTTTGGAGGCACAAACTCGTTGCAACTAGTTTTCAACAAATAATTTGTAAGTTCTAGAGCTATTGACTTGGACATGAAATGATTTGTTAACCTTTTTTTCATTGAAATGAAATTAGTAGATAATAAAGTAAAATGAAAACATGAAACAAAATGGTCAAATTTTCTTTTTTCACAATAGACCACATCACTTTTGCAATACACAAAAATGATTTGAAATATATGAAATATGTATGAGCCATGGATTTCTAGGTATTTGAAAGACTTTCAATATTGCTCAACAAAACATTTAAACATGCATATGAGGAGAAAAACGGTTGGTTTCCCAATTTCAATGTCGAAATTATGATGCCTCTAGTTTTTACTTTCTTATTGGAATAATTGGATAATTCTCTTCACAATACATAATAGTTTTGAAATAAATCACAAGACATCATTTGAATGTCACAATAGTAGAATATACAATAATATGTATTTGTAAGTGCATGGGATCATAAATATTTGGAATGGTCATTGTATAGTAGGTAGGTAATAGTGGAAATTAATTGGACTAATGTTGAATGTTTTGAAATTTTTGTGACATCAAATATGTAGAGCTTTCACCCCCATAAAAAATCAATTTAAGCAAATTACCTTAGTATTCAATTTGACACAAAATTTATTATGTTTTGGCAATGGATGATGGATTGAACCCATAGGTACATCCTCATGCTCCATCAAATTACATAAATGTTGAGGGGAATTTTGATAATATTGATCCTATCAATAATGAAACTAAGAATGAAGAGGGCAAGTTGGATCAAGATTTTAGAAGAAACCACTTTAATATTGAAAGCAATTTCAATCACATTGATCATTCAAACAATTTACTAAAGATGGTAGGGCCAATGGGTAAGTATCACATGTTATGTAAGTTTGGAAAACATCATATTAAGTTATAAGCTTCTAATTTTTCACCAAAAAATGGATTCCAAAAAGTACATTGTAATATCTACTATTGCAATATGCATGATTCCATTATTATATATGGATGTGTTTATGATTAATAAACATGCACTTACATGGATCATAGACTTGGAATGATTGATATGGTTTTCTTTTTGAAGGAATGTGTGACTTAACAAAAGGGAGCTAGGTCCCTAACATTAGTGAACCGCTTTATAATATGTCATGCCCATTTATTTCAATGTATTCAAATTGCAGGATGAATGGGCGACCTAATTTGGAGTTCATTCATTGGAAATAGAAACCAAAAGATTGTGAACTACCTCGAATACATCCTGAAGCATTCATGGAATCAATGAGAGGTCAATCAATTGCTTTTGTTGGGGATTTTGTTAGTCCCAACCAATTTCAATCATTATTATGCATTTTTGCTCATGTTATTATTCTTCCAATTACAAACAATTAACTATTGATCCTTTTTTTAAAGGATGTGAATGTAAAATTTATTTTCTTTTTATATTATAGTTGAACACATACACAACATTCATAAACAAATATATATAGTTTTCAAAATCGAATGTCATGGTACATAAATGTGGCATCTAAAAATATGTTAAATAAATTATACCAATTTAATACATACCTTGAAAATACTATCTTCTATATGTGTTCAATGGATTTCTGAAATCTTATGAAAATATTTTAAAATACTCAAAATTTAAATAGGTTTTGTAGTTTTAGGTCTAACGTGTTTGTTGCATCTTTAGATGGAAAATCCTATCAACACATTTCATATTGAAGTCAAAGATGAATTTGAAAGCTCATTTAGTCAAGGATTTTTTTTCCAATCTTTTGTTCTCTCTTTCATTTTATTGGTCCAATTTCTTGGTACAAAAGATTAATAAGTTGGTTCATATGAATGATAATACAACTCAAAATAAAAAACATATTGACATAGATATTATTGACAAAGACTTGATGCAAAACCTTGTGGGAATAGATGTTTTAATAATTTCTACAGAAAATTGGTATAGTCTGTTAAATCCATATATATTTTTAGAAGGAAATCAAATTATTGGAAGGTCTAATTGTGACAATGTCCTAGGTATGACAAAACACAACTTGCTTGCTTATGCATACAAAAAAGTCATCGACAATGTCTTAAAAGGAATCTTATCAATCCTTCAATTTACAAGAATACTTCTATTAAAATCATTTTCACTTGACCATTTTCGGCATAAACATTTTAACAATGGTGGGTCGTGTAATTTCACTATGCCATTAAAGATTCTTCTATATTCACATTTGATGTGGATGTACAATGTCCAACTTGAAGAAATTTGAATGTTTACAAAAGATTAAATTCTTCTACAATGGCTCAATTCAAGCTTCTTGATATCACTTATAGTTTTCAACTTTGAGGTGATGGCCATCCTAGTAGTTATCGATGGTCAAAAGAAATAGTTCCCATGCATCATGCCCAACATCACAATTGATATCATTAATTCCAACGATTATGTCCATTGGTACCTTCTTGGACCAATAGACATGTGGAATGACATGCTTGTGGAAACTTTAAGGTTGTTAAAATTGGAAGATGATATGTAATAATGTCAAGTTATGATTAAAATCCCTTTCAAAGCTTGTGTATGGTTAATGGGAGATTATCCTTACCATAGAAATGGGTTTTCTTCAAATTTTCAATAGAAGCATCTAATCATGGTTTCATGAACCATTTCTTAGTAACATGGTGTATCAATTAGCACATAAATTTAAACACCTAGTCAAAAGTTAGAATCAAAATTCAAATGATAGTTACATTAACATGTATAATTCAATATTAAATAGAGTGTTGAGACCAAGAAATGATCAATAAGGGCGAATGGTTCTTGGAATGTTGTGAGATTAAAATCTTCAATCATGCAAGTTTAATGAAAAATTTCCGCAACTTGTTACATGTTAAGTTGAATAATTTGTTAAGACTTGTTATCTATAATTGGAAAGGCATAAAAGTTATTCTTAAAATCCCTTAATTGGACATTGGATGAAATGTGTAATAAAGTGTGAAATTAGTTTTTTTGCATTGAAATTGGTTCAAAAACTATTTTAGTCCTTATTTCTTTGTCATTTTTTAGTAGGGAAACAACATGCAAGCTCTCGTGCAAGTAATTCAAAAAAAATCGTGCAAGTATGTTTGTAAATGTTTGTGTATGAAAATGAGTGTGAGGATCCAAAGAGCTTACATGAGTTGGGAACATGAAATGTAATAGCATAGAGGCTTCAGGATTGTGTGGAAAAATTCATCACCTTGGTGGCTTCATAAAATGAACTACCCTCAAACCCTATGGAATGTCTGAACTAAAAAGTGCACTATTACAACTTTCATTTCAAGAAGTTGCAAAACAAAATGAATATCCATTTTTCAAATTTGAAAATGAGGATTAAATTTGCATTTAAGCTTTCAAATCTCCAAACAACATTTGAGATGGTGCTAGTAGATAATTTTGGGGATGGTGATGAATTTGTTCTTTATTGTGATGAATTTTGAAGCCAAAAAAAATTTAAAATTAAGTTTGTGAGCAATTTAGAAGTTAGGATAATAGGTAATATGGTTTTGTGATGCAATTTCAAATCAAAATAAACTTGGATTTGGGTTTGTGAATGACTTAGAATATACAACAACATGTAATGAGGCTATTGATGAACTTTCAAGCCAAGACAATCCTAGATTTGGGTTTGTGAGTGATTTGGAAGGTAAGGAAGCAAGTAATAAAACTTTGCAATGAACTTTCAAGCCAAAACAATCTTGGATTTGGGTTTGTGAATAATTTTCAAGTTAGGGCAACATGTAATGAAGCTCTGTGATATTTTACTTTCAAGCCAAAACAATTTTGTAACATCATGCTTTATTGTTATTTCTCATCCATCCATCCATCCATTAATGATGAACTCTATTGATTTTTAGTGCAATTCCTTTGCAATTGTGGGTGTGGCAAAAACACATTTAATGGTTTCAACTAATTGGCAATTATGTAACATGTCACATTGGCACAAGGTAGTCCTTGCGTGTGTACCAAATTTGCAAATGGCATTTAAGTGACAACTAGATCCAAATTCTTTAAATAATACCAAGCAAGATGAAATAAAGGTAGTCCTTGATAGAGTCCTTAATTTTGTCTTCTATTTTTTATTCCTATACACATTACTGAATAATTTCTTTTCATATTTTGAAGTATGATATGTTAAACCATCATATATTTTTAAGAATTAATATTACACACTTTGTGTCCATGTACATTATGAAAAATGACTAGTAAAGAATATAGAATAGGAGTACAAAATGGTGACATTGTGACAAGTTTTTTGGTACACTTAAAAAAATTTGGACCCAACTATGGAATAACTACTAAGCAAGTTCATCCATTGACAAACTTATTACTTGTATGATTTTTTATTCATCCATTGATAAGTTTTTAATGTTGCATGATTTTTCATCATCCATTGATAAACAAAATTTGTTAATGTCCTTTGCAACTAGGTATTTAGTTATGGGTTCTAACGTAATTGTATGGTAGTTGATTTTAATAATAATAAACAACTAAATTGTAACTTACAATGCAAATGTGTAGACCTTGCACACACATTATCATTGTCCAAATTATGATAAATAGTGCAAAATTGCATTCCATCATTATTTATAAACATGAAATGGATCTTAAGTTGTATGCATTGACATTCAAGGTTAGAAAATCAATTACAAGAGCATTTTTTTTAATTTATTGAAATATAAGGTGACTATAAATATTAATATATTGCCCAAGTTATTTGTAACACAAGTTTTTTTTAACCTAAAGAAAAGTTCATCACAAAGATGATGAGCCATAACAATCAAATATTGTCATTTAAAGCTTCAACCATAATTTCTTCATTCCACTTTATATGCTTGAAATCTGCCATATTATGATATTTAATGTCATATGTGAAATGAAGTCAATAACATATACATAACATTGTAATGCAAAAAAAATCTAAATGTTCATCCTTTCAACTTAAATAAAACTGGTTTACAACTACAATGTCACTAATAGAACTAATTTATCACTAAAATGTAACATACATAACATAGCAATGCAAAAAATATATCTCTACATGTTCATCCTTTCAATATAAATATAACTAGTTTATAATTGCAATGCCACTAATAAATTTTAAATTTATCATTAAAATGCAACATATTTAACATTGTAATGCAAAAGATATTTAAATGTCCATCTTTTCAACTTAAATAAAATAAGTTTACAATTTTAATGCTAGTAAATAATCACTTATTTATCACTAAAATGCAACATACATATCATTAACACAAACTAAACTACAACTAGTTATGCTTGCATATAGTGATGGTTTTCAAAATAAAATGCATCACATATTTTGAATATGGAGGTTGGAATTCTCCATACTTGTCATAAACATCATTTTCAAATGATGAATGGAGTTTATCCATGACTCATAGTAAATTCTTAGTTCATTTTTAATTCATTTTTAGTTCACTCACAAGTTCTTATAGTCCACTATTAATTAATTTTTAATTGACTCACATTTCATTATTAGTTCATTATTAATTACATGATAATTAACTCATAGTTCACTTGTAGTTAAAAAGCCTTTTAAAAAGCTTCCCTAATCGATGGGCACATGGAAACCTCCATCCAAGCTTTCTTGAACTAAGTCTCCAAAGGGGTATAAATAAAAGTAAGGCCCCCATTGGTTTCAATTTGTTCAACATTAGTTTAAATTCACAATCTTGTTCCATAGCCTTGTGGTTTTGTTTTTGTTTCTATGTTATAGGTAACCTCGTGGTTTTGTTTTTGTTTCTATGTTATATGTTTGGATTTTGACTTAGGTTTGTCTTTTCATTGTTTGTTTTCATAATTTTCATGCCCGTGACAATACCTATTAACAATTTAATCAAATTATATAACATCACATGTGCATGTTATTTTACTGAAACCTATATTTTTCAAACAAAACCACCATTTTATTTTGGAAAAAAAATTACATTATATGCACAACTTTAATGTCAACAAATTCAAATGTTATAATGCAAATAAACATTCCACAAAACATAAGTCATAAACTTTCAATCTCCAAGAACAAAAACAAGAACCTTCAACCTCTAAGAACAAAAACAAAGCTTTCAACCTTTAAAAACAAGAACAAAAACCTTCAACCTTTAACTTTTGTAAAGAAACAAACTTGTAACAACCTTTTAGCTCTACTTATAAACTAGAAAAAAAAAACAAATCTTAATTATCTAGCACATGATATGATGTTACATCACCAAAAGACTAAGAAATGTACAAAATGTTTAGGAAAAAAAAACTTTTACGTTTTAATTCATTTTGAGCTTCTTAAAAATAGGCATAGGTGCATGAGGGTTAGCAATGAAAGGAGGAGATCTACTAATTTATTACCATGTGTCATTTGATTAAACATTTCCCACCCAAATTTCACATTTTCAAATTCAAGGTTGAAATCTAGTTGCATACTAGTTGTCCACATGTTGGCTTCATTGATTTGGTTATTTTGGTTTACATGTTTACTAGATAGTAGTTGTTAAAAAATATATATCCTTTGCAATTCATCTTAAATTTTTTTATAATAAGCATAGGTCCATGATTAGTTTGAAGGAATCAGACCTTGTCAATGAAGTAATTAAACATTTAAGGTCTAAGACATCAAAATATATAAAGGTAGATCCATATGTACACCTTAATTGAATTTGTAATACAATATACAAATAAAATATAAAATATACAAGAATAATGTATGACAAAATATTTAAATATAATCTAAATTTGGACTTTGTGATTTTAAGATAAATTGAAATGCCTTTGATAGAATATTGTTTCATAATTGTATACAATGATGTGAAAAATTTGATCAAAAAATTTTATTGAAAAATATTTTTTAATCCTTTTATGCCAATTTTCTTTCTATGTTTTGTTTTTGCAAATTAAAATTTTACTTCAAAAGATAGTTGCATCATTCCTATGTGCATTAATTTGACAACATTATAATAGACTAAGATGTAAACTGCCATTCATTGCACATTTTCCCCATTAGTGACATGAATTTTTGCTAATAGGTTAATTATTTTTCATTTAATTGATTCAAATCTAGCATTTTATTGTAAAAGCCAATTCTATTTCTTATAACTTGCAAGTTAAGATATAGTTCTTTCAATCCAATTTTGAGAAAGGTTTTAGTTTGCAAACAAGTACCGAGGATATGTATGCATGGAAAACAAGTTATTGCTTTCACTTTATTTAGTACAAAGTTGAAGGTTATCCTTCATGCCTAACATCAAATAATCCAATTGTTGTAGAAACAATGACGAAAATGGATGGCCAAGGATTTGTAAGTTACATTTAATGATGCCAATTAATTGATTATATTTTAATCTTTTGTTTCTAGTTACCTAAAGTGCATCATATGGTCCAATTCTAATTATGTAACAATATGGTCATTAGGGATTGGGTATACTTTGGAACATGACATGACTATCTTCTTGACCAATGTCTTTGGCCATTAGCAAACCTCCCCTTATATTGCTTAAGATTGGATTCTTAATCATGTAACTTTTAATGTTTAAAGCACGGATTAATGGTTGTGACGAAAATGACATGACCCATATTCCAAGGATAGCTAGGGACACCTTTGATCATCTAGATTTTCCAAAGTGAAACCTAACATAATACATGATTTCATTTTTCCTTTGATAGAAAAATTAGAAGCATTCCTTATGTCGAAATATGTGGAATTCATTGAAATTCAAGATTATGAATTAAAACTTATGTAAACTTTAAATGATATTACCATAATGGCTTCACTTCCCATTTATATGAAAAGATGACATAAATTGGACATCATATATGTATCTTGTATAATCAACTCACATTTAGTTTCAAGCATGGATTATGCTTCAAAATCTGAATCTATTGATATTCAGAATCCAAAGAAATCACCTTTAACAACATGGACTTGTGTGGACAAAATATATTCTACATGGAGAGCACATATATTTGAGGTTATCCATGATTATTTGTGCATTTCTTGGTAGGACAACTCCATATCCAACCTCATCTGTCCACATAATATGCTCTAAAACCCTCCAAAACCCCATCAGCTAGAGCCAGGGTTTTCTTTCTGAATTTTGTCAAGTAGGTGTATTGGCGATCATCCTCAGCAAGAGGAACGAGCCAAATTTAGCTAGAGGTCAGGCAGCCAAAGTATAAATCTTTTAGGATCCCGCTTTGTTTTGGCAACCTTAGGAACTCATTGTCTAAAGGTGTGTTCACACTTGGTGTTAGGTACTCTAGTGTTGAGTCCCCTAACATCATGCTAGTCATTTAGGACTAAAATCTTACTTACTATGAAAATTTTATGTTAAGCTAACATTCACTTAACATTAAGCTATCACCTATTTAACATTGCATGCCACCTAGGATGCCACCTAGATTTTCAATTAACACTGACTTAACATCAAGTGTGAATGCACCATAAATACAGTGACTTCTGACCTTTTCTTTTCCCTCAAAACTATATAGCGACTTTTGCACATTTTTCGCAAAAAAGGCTCTTGTACAGTTCGGACCAGATTTGGCTTTTTTTTTTGGTAGCTGCAGTGCGAAAATTTGCCCCAAGAAAAAAACTGCTTATGCTTAGTCTCCATATTTTCCTAGAATTTGAAGATATGTTTCAACTTTCCAAAATTAGTGGTTCAAGTTTCGGTTATGATATTTTTGTGGAGATATTTAAAACAGATGTCAAAATTCAGGGTTTTTTTTTTCTTTTTTTCTTTTTGCCAAGTACGTGGGCTGCCCCGTGATTTTTGCAAGTGGGCCTAACCAAATTTGGCTATAGGTTGTTAGAGAGGGAATTCGAAAATTTTAGAAGTTTTTCTGCCTCGCAATATGACGAATTTGGTAGATTTTTTCCAAAAAAATCCTTTTTTACCCTCAATTTTTAAGCATTAAATTTGAAAAAAAGAGGAGATGTACAAGTTTGGATTTGATTTTTGATTTTTTGATTTTTCCCTCTTTGAAAGACAGCAGGTATTTTCTATTTTCCAGTGTTCTCCTCGCCGTGGACAGTCCAACGACACCGTCCAACTTCGGCCGGACTCTCTCGTTCGTTGAAGAGATCCGTCATCTTTCTCGTCTGGCTATCTCTCTCTCTCTCTCTCGCGTCCTCACAACTTCGACGCATGTCCGCGATGGATTTCGTACATTCCAGGAGCCTAGTCGATGCGCGAATCTCCTCTTCATTTCCCACAAAGGGTTTCCCGTCAAACTGCAGAAATGTCTAAAGGGAGAAAGCCAAGGTATTTCTTCCTCTTCTCTTTTCCTCTCCTCCTTCTCTCCTAGCCTTTTAACACATTCTCGTTCATAACTCATTCTTCGCAGCTAGAAGATTAGGAAACAAAATGCTCAATCATGTGGAGCATGTGCAGGTGGAGGCAATGCAGGCTGTGGGGTTCACGTACATAGCTATAATGCTAAAAGTGCTTGGGCGGCTGAAATTGCTGTTGAGAGGAGAAAACTTGGGCTTGATGTGCCTGCTGCCCCTTCTCAAAACGTCTCTCTTTCTGTTGCTCCCAAGGGGTATGCATGTTTTGTAGTTTTCCTTGATGTATGTGTCAGTTTTCGTCCTCTCTAAATCAACATTTGGAAACCAATTCTTAGATGGGAAAATGCCACTTGGTTTGTGGCATATGAGTTTGGAGGGGTTGATGTAATGGGAAATTGTGTGTTGCACAGAGGGCTTTTATGTTTGCAGAGATGTGCATGAACGGCGATTTGGGAGAGAAGCTGAGGGATGAAAAAGCCTTGTGCCAAAGATGTCTTTGGGTGTACCCTTTTAACTGAAGAGGAGTTCCCAGCTTTAAAGGATGCCCCCAAGTATGTACTCTATGTATGTGTTTTCAGCTATCACAAAATCACATCATTACACAACTCTGAAGGCCTTTTAGGTCATATCATTTTCAGCAAATGGTGGACTGGCAGAAAATTCATAGAGGGATTTTCATATTAATGAGTCAATCTGGCAGTTTTGTAATATGTGCAAAGAAAGTTTGAATCAGTTTGAGGCCAATATAGTAATACAGGCATTCTGGAACTTAGGTTCTAGTGAACCATACATAGATTTGCATGACAAACAAACAAAAAACTGAATGCCTGGGAATCATAGCCTTCTGTACTGAAATGTCACATCATGATTAAAACCTGTCTTAGCCTCAGTAAGCTGCATTTGAACTTCTGTGGATATCAGTAAGGCCAGTTAAACTGACACAGAATCTTACTCACATGACAGGAAGATTTTTGTGTCCAGATCTTCAAAACTGAGAACCGGCATTGTTACAGTTGAAACTGGTGGAATATTTCAGCTATTTTGTGATAGGAGATGTCTAGAACTCACCTGGTGTATTTTTATGTCAAGCATTTTGCGTGTGAGTGTTGTATTCTGGATCTTTTAGTAACATTGAATGAGATTGCTCTCTCAATGCAGCAGTTTCAATGGGAGCTTAAACTGCATCCAGGTGCCATGAGTCCAGCACGCGGTGGATTCAGGCTTGATGACCCAAATCAACAAATTCCTGCTGATGAGGACATATATGATGAGTATGGAGGTATGCCACCATATTTTATTCAGTGGTTCCAGAGTTTTCATTTCCTGAGAAAGAGTAAAGTGATAGGAGCAGATAGGATCAACCTTGCAGCATTAGCAAATTAACAAAATACTTAAATAATTTTGCTAGTCAACCATCTGGATGCCATTATTATCACCTGTTGAATTTGAGATGCTTGAATAGCAGAACACTGTTGTTGGATTGTCACATAAAAAATTGTATGGTCTGTATGTGTTTGTAGGGTTCTTGGGCAGGGTTGGAGGTGAGTAGACTGAGGACAGCTAGCTATGAGATTTTTGGCCTTGCTCACAAAGGCACAACATCAAGAGCTTGGAGCCTTGTGGAAGGATGAGACAAGATGGAAGAAAAAGGACCTGAAACTCTGTAACCACAGTAGTGAGTCTGACATTAGTGATATCTCTGTAAGGATTAAACACTCAGGGAACAAACAGAAGAGCAAAAAGTGCCACAAAATGAAGTCCAAGGATACAAGTGGAACACCTCCAAGAAGCGAGGAGAAGAAAGCAACCCTGTAGTGAAAGTGATTTGGATGCTTCATCTGCTGAAGCTAACCACAGCATCAAGCATCAAAAACATTGAGGACATGCAACAAACAGCAGTCAGAGAATCTGGAGGAGTCAACTAGGTCAAAAAGAGCAGATTGATCTAGTGATGTTGATAGAAGTTGGCAAAAGACAGTAGGAAACCACATGTTGATGTTGAAGGGTTTGAGAGGCATCGGGAAATCAGGCGCACACTTGACAATGCAAGGGAACAGCACAGGCAAAGACACTAGAGTAAAGAAATTTCATTCAGTCTCAGATGAAGATCAGAAGATTGTAGTATCACTAGGATTCAACAGTGTTGGATTTTATGCAAGGACAGTGCACTTGCTTTTTCTAAGTCATTTGCTATAGTGTGTTGTTATGGGTGGGTGATTTTCTCAGATCATAAAGAGGTAATTTGTTGGCATTTCCATTTAGAAACTCCCCAGCCCTGGGGTCTACCAAAATTTGTTGCTCTAAATTCTGCCACATTTTCAATACAGACCCATCCTCAATATATGCATAAAAAATCACTAGTTGGAAACTTATCTTGCAACATGTATATTACTCGAGTTCAGAAGCATGGCTACAGACTTAAAGCTTTCAATGGATGAAAATTCATCAGCAACAAAATGAGAGAAAATTTACTTTGAACACAGGAGTTGCTTGACAGTGAGAATATTGCCTTACTTTCTGCTACAGTGAGTGTAAATTGACTTAGTGTGCAAGCTTGCAAATATATTCCAAACCTCCATCAGCATCTAGTGCTATTTGCACTCCAATCCATTAGGCTATTGTAATATTGTCCTTCCTGATTCCATCCAAGAATATAGTATTGAATTGGATCTCCAACCAATCAATTTTACAAACTTAAGTCAGGCTCATGTTACACTTAAGCTCCACTAAATCACTTTCAGAAACATCAAAGTTATCAACAGAAGCATACATACATTTTGTGCACAGATGCTGATCAAGGGGTTCCATTTATGATAAGCTTTTACAGAGTCTAGAAACAGATAGGCATTACTGTGCAATATCCTAACAGTTGCACCTGCCACATACATTGCCATCAACAACAGATCACCAAGTAGATATAGATTTTATGATCATGTAAAAACCTGCAACATGACAGGTTCATGTTGGATTTTGGTTTCACAACTAATAAATTTTCTAAGACTTGGTCTCAAAATTCTTTGATAATTATCATGTTTTCTTTGTTCTTCCATCTATCAATAAACCATCATTCTTTGAAACTATTTGTGTTGAAGAAGAGGACAAAAAGACACAAACAATCAAATACCTGGCAGATTCTGTCTTCATAAACCTGCACAATCAGTTCATGATGGTTCGTTCTTTGTGATAATGGTCCAAGGCAGATGAATAGGTCTTGACAGTGCACATAAATAAGTATTCTTCCAAAATCAATGTCTGTGTAAAGCACATGAGCGAGTAATTTAAGCTCAGCCATAGATTCCTTGGTTGCTTGTAGATTCATCCTCTTCATCCCCAGCTTCTCCATATTATACAAAGATGTCACAGGTTGAGTGATAAAACAGCTGATGAAAAATTCCTAGGAAAATAATGGATGTCAAATGCTCTTTCAGTCTCCAATTTCTGCAGCTCACAACAGACGCACATTAACTCCTCCTCCTCCTCCTGAAGGTGCTATTTCCCAAGCATGGGCACTCTCATCAGATGTGTGGTTCAGAGGAGGAAATTAGAGCTGTGGATGGTACAGTGAGCCAGACAGATCAATAATTGGACAACACCCCAGATTGCCTTTGGATGAGAGGGAAGGCTAAACTTCTTCTTCTTCTTCTTACAATCATCTACAGCAAAAAACTTCTGTCTCATCTCCAACTTTACAACTGGCATTTCTGAGAATGAGCAGTGAAGGAGGAAAGAATTTATAGAGTTCTGTAGAGGAAGAGTCATTTCCACATTCTCTGAAACTTGGCATGCCAAATAAGTTCACAGTACCTGTAACTGAAATGCTTCAGCTAAATGAGATAAAACTATGGGTTGGAGAAATACAGTGCCCCCCATACAAAGAAGTGACACCACAAAGAACAAGGGACCTTGTAGTAAATGAAAACATCAATCAACATTTTCCTCTCAAATGCATAGAGGTTGTTTCAATCTTTTGTGTGTTCATCTGGACCAGCTTTTCAATCTCCCCATTAGATGTTGATTAAGTATCCTCAATTGTACCAGAGACAGACAACATTAACACTCTTCTTCACCCTGGGATATGTTCTTTGAAAGCTATCTTGGAAAGGGTTGGACAATAACTTGCATGGTATTCCATAGCACCACAATCTGGGATCCTCATTCCAGTTAAATAGAGCAACATTGCTTCTAGTTTACCATATGACCTTGGCATAACAAATGCCTGATGCTCTCCCAACAAGCAATCTCATTGGGATGTTTATCACATGCCTTCCTCGATAGGTCTTGAGTCAAGAAAATTCTTAACGAATAATAGCCATTGTGAATCAAACCATGCGATATTGCTGTTGGTATGAAATCTACCACCTGACTTACTCAGTCCATTCCTGCAGAGGTCCTTTCTAGATATGTGTGTTGGCTTCTGAAACCTTGAACAAGCTCTCAATAGCAATTTTCCTTGCATGTGTGTCCTTGGCCACTTTGTTCATTCACATTGTGTTGAATGAAATAAACTGGGTTTTTCAGGATGGAATCTTGGGACATAGATTAGTTGAACATTGCATTAACGCAGTTTGCTGCATTTATTACAACGCCCTCCTGAACGCATTTGATATGTTCTTAACAGAAGTTAAAACATAAATCTGCTTGTTTGGGGGATGACATTTGCTTTGCAACTTTGCATTCTTCCAAACATGACTGACATTCTTTCTCACTGATCTTCAGGTCAGGTCATGTTCAACATTCATTACCTATGTGCTAGTACTCAGCTACTGTTGAGGATTCTGTAGTCTTACCATATCCTTACCACCTTCCACATGAGTTGTATCCATCTGTTATTTGTGTCAGGACAATCCAAATTTCTGCACATGGGTTCCTGGAACCCAAAACTGTGGAACTAATTTGGCTCCAGTGTATGTAAGAGAGAGAGAGAGGCAATCAGAGACTTGTGTCAAGGAACTCCTTATGTGTGCCATGAGTATGTAATTTTGTCCCATAGTCATTGCCAGAAAAATTCCATTCTTCTAGTATAAATACCAGGCTGAAAGGTGACATCTGGCAATAGCTGCGTGGTCTGTGCAAAGCAAATTATTCTTTCGCCTTTTACTAAAGAATACCGTGTGCAGGCCACACCTAGCGGCATATCCCAACTTTTAAAGTTGGATTTTAGAGCTAGTATGCTTTTGGTGGATTGTGCTGAAGTTGTTAACCTGCACCTCTGTTTTTGGGGCATTTGAGGTAGCTCTAGATCGATACCAAACTCCTATACCAATGCTGCAAGGGCTAATCTACTAGGATGACAGTGTTAGCGTCGATTTAAGACCGTCGACTTGCGTTAGATTTGGTGCTGTCGAAGAAAATTGTTGGACTTAGGAATCTATGGCCCCATCTTTGTGCATAGTGGAAATGTTGTTGGGTAGCTGTTTTGAGTGACTACAATGCCATAATTATTTCTGCTCAAGTTTGTATATTTTCTGTTTCACCTCTAGGATGTAAATCCTCTTGCAAAGTGTTGATTAAGTCATGGAGAAATGATTCATATCAATCCAAGTGAGATCAAAAGCAAGTGGCAGACAGAAGTGACAAAACCAAAAATGAGGGAGGTGGATGTTAGTTAGAGAAAGGAAAGATGTTTGTCTGATGCTCAAACTGAGCTGTACCTACTGCTTCAGCCATCTGTTTCAAGCTAGTGGAATGGAGTGGCCATCCCCACATGATGGAAAAAAACTTTTGCAAGCAGCCAGGAATGGTGAACTTCAAGAATTCAAAACTCTTTTGGAATATCTTTGATGTGAATTTTCAGGCAGGTGCGAATGCACACTCTGAAGATGACCAGGCACCAACACTCAATAGCTATGCATCAGAGCATGAGATTCCTATAGAATGGCTGGGGCATTTCTTGGAGAATGCTTTACCTGCTTTCCATGAGGGTAGAACATCACTGCATATGGCTGCCTCCAATGGACAGGTGGACATTGTGTGCTACATATGCAGCCTCGAACATTCAAGAAGAGTGAATGTGAACATTGTGGACAAATTTGGTCACACAGCCTTGCACTTGGCTGCCCACTCACAATGTCATGGCAGCTGCAACAAGGTGATCACCAAGATGCTAAAGATGACCAATGCTGACCCCAATGTTGTGGCCATATAGATGGGAAATAGGAAGTTGTCAAGCTCTCTAGACACAGTCTTAAAACAAAACAGCTTTGCACTTGGCTACATTTTTAAGATTCACAAGAACAGTGGAACTGCTGTTGACCTGGTGTCTAACCTCTGGGCCCTATGAATGCAGGACCATAAATGTCACTGTGAAGAACAAATGGAGATTTACCCTATCATCAAGCTGTTAACAGTGCTGAAAGGGCAAGTGCAGTTCCAACCACAACAATGCTATGAAAATACATAAATGAGCACAAGCCAGATGCTATAAACATTCTAGACAACAAGAGACAGACTGCACTCCATATTGCTGTAAGGCATGCTAGTTATAAAGTAGTGAATGTATTGCTACAAGGAGTTGAGCATATCAAGGTTGATGAAAAGGACAGTGGTGGTATGGCACCTATGGACAGTGCAGTTCAAGCAGCTGCTTACACAATGGTGCTTATCTTGCAATTCATATTTTGAGGCAACTGGGTTGTATGGAGGATAAGGCATATATGCCAATGCTGCCAATGCAATTCTTGTGGGTGCAGCATTACTTGCATCTGTCACATAAGCAGCACGGTTACAACCCCTGTCTGGCATAGATACCCAATTTTCAGGTTCACCTATTTGTGAAGTGATTGAGCAACATTGGGAGATTCAACTATGTCATACAATGTATTCAGTGATACTGGAGAACAAAAATTTATAAACCCAGCTGGTGATCAAGAGGCAGAATGTCAAGAAGAACTATTTGTGTACAGCTTCAAAGTTCTGGAATATTAGAATCCTGAAGTCTCAGAAAAGAAACGAAAATAAGACCTGAGTGCTATCAAATTTGGGATCTAAATGCCTAAACTAAGATCAAGTCACTCTGATTCCCACTCACTTGATGCACTGGTTTTCCTATCATAATAATCTCAATGTAGTTGAAAACATTGTATATATAGTTAGAGATTTGAGAGAATCACAACAATGTCAGCCACATTGTCACAAAAACCTTATTCAAATTAGACCTGAATGCTGCTGCAGTAGAAAAATTGTGGCTGTGAGGAGTTTGCAATGAAAATCGAGTGACAGCAAACTCACCAAGTGATACATGAGCACCATGTCAATGCTCTGAAAGCTGTGTTAACTCCACCAATAGTATTAATCATAAAGAGACTAGATTAATATTCTAGTTCAAAGCTATGATTGCATCATTGCTTTCTAGACTCTAAACTCTGGAGTTTTCAACTCGTGTCTATCCAATTCTTGAGATATGAGAATGCTAATTAGGGTGGAATGCTACTAATTTGTTGACCGATGCCTCAGAGGAGCTGGTTTTGGTGCTGACTTAGTTTTGTATGCGGATATGTAAGATCCAAACTGCTCAACTCAGATATGCACAGTATTGCTCGCACGCCAAACGTTTCCAACTGTCAGACACCTAGCCACAGAAGCAAATGCGGCACACACGTTCTTGTGGGCAATAAATAGTCCTTCGTTGTTGCAAGATCTAGCTATTTGTTCATAGAGAGTTCTATCCAGGCTGCAAAGTAATATTTTTAGAGCTGCTGCATCTGGTGGTTGTTACTCGGTGCATTCCATATCACGAAGATCTAATTGGCAGTGTTTGATTTGCCTAGTGGTTCTTGCTTTAGATCGAGCACAATTAGAAACTCTTTTACGATTCCGTGTGGGATCATCCAGAAAAACTTGAATTTCCCCTATGCAAATATGAAGTTGTTTGTTTGACAATGTGAAAATACAATGATCCCTTTGTTTCACAATGGGAAAATTAGAATTTAAAACATCGAAATACGGGTCCCAGGATTCCCTTGAAGAGCTTTCCGTATGTTTTGTTAAGTCAACTTTGATTCATCAAACGTTTCCACTCTGTTTCCTACAGGGAATGCCAAAAAAGTTTCTTGTGAAGCATATGCTAAGAAGAAGGAAATTGCAAGGTTTCATGCTGCTACAACCACCGAGTTCTTCTAATCCCAGCCTGCGCGACTAGCAAAATTACTGGAGGGTCATAACTTGAATCCCACCGACGATTTCTCCAGGGAAACAATCCTTGAGGTACGGTAGAACATCCACGACGGATCTACCACGCAACTCAGGATCATCGTAGAGGCAAGACAAGTATCTCGCTGGCACCCCGTAACAAGCATCTACGGTTGGCCCTCTTACACAACCTACGTCATTCGATTGTGTTTCAATCACCCATGGTAGCAATGCTCCGTATGCCTTAGCAACACCCCCAAATGTAGAGCTCGGAGTGACAATTATGTCGTCACATAAGCTCAGGAGAATAATCTCGGTAAGTGCTTGCTCATCTTCTTCTCTGCTGTTCAACGTTTGTTCAAGTCTGTTACTTAGCTGGACAACCGTCACGTTCTCTCCATTTGCTGGTGGGTTTCGCAAGTAATCTGATCTCAGAGATAACTCAAAATCGTTGTAGAGACAAGCGATGAACACGGTGGTGCGATTCACATTATGTGAAGACTCGATGACCGATTGAACAGCGGGGATCGACTCTTCTGTCGACGAAAAATTGGTGGATTGCGAACTTTTATTAAGATCACTGGCGGCCAACCCGAGTTGAGGCAGCATCCCGTTGTCCAAAGCGCATTGTTTGATGCGCGCTTCCAGTATAAGGTGCAGCTCCTGGAACTGCCGGTTCGTACGAATCTGAACACCGAGGCGCCGGTCTGTACGATCTGGCTGCATTGCATGGACTTGTTCAACTCGCTGCCAGACAACGTCTCCTGGGAGTATGGAATATCTGAGCGTGTGCGTGAGGACCATTCGAGTAGGAAACAGAGCCTCTAACGCCATGCGGAATTTCGGAATTAAATAGAGCTTGGGAAGAAAATATTGATTGCTCGTGAGATAAAGCCATGTCACGCCGCGCAAGAGATTCTGTTCGGTGCCACAAAAGAATCTTTTATCAGGGTGAAACCGCAACTCGGCTGTAAAATCTGTGGCATGAAGTTTAATCGCTCGGTTCGGTATTAGAGTATCCTTCAAGAGAGATCCCATGGACGAGTCCACAGCAGAAAGGAACTGATCAGTAGATGCCCAGAATTTTGACAGCACCGGAAGATCAATGCTTCCCTCATTCACCTTCCAAGAGGAGCCCTCAAAAGGCTCGCACATGACTTCTGCCAACAGACTGGACGAAGGTAACAACAGGACACGTTGCGTAAGAACCCCGTAAATCATACAGGACGCAGCGGCGAGTATCCTGTTTCCTAGTCCTGAGTTAGCCGTCGGCTCACAAACTAGATAATCACAACCACTTGTCGTATCTCTCTGGTGGAGGTCACTGCGGGAAATGTTCAATTGACCCTTCGTAGTACAAGTCCGATGAAGAATCTCGTACTCCCGGAAGACTGCGTCCCATGCAGCGCTGACATTCAAATCTTTCACAAATTTCCTCGCAGCATACCTCAACGGAAGCTTCTCTCGACTCATGCAAGGATTGTTTTTGTGCCACTCGTTCCTCACAGTTTCAGTAAGAGGGTCGACAGGTTTACCTCCATTAGCTCGGAATGCGGCTTCTCTAAGCTTGCGGGTTAGATCTTTAAGAGCACCAGCAGGCAGTACACTATCAGTTTGTCGAACTTCCGAAGCAGCAGTTTCAGATATTAATACGCCTGGTGGAACAGCCGACGTAACTGGTGCACCAACCTGCATTGCTTGTTTTCCAAACTCTTGAAAATGCGCCTGCAGATCGACAACCTTCGTGTTGTGGATTAGCACAATGCAGACAAGCACAGTGGAGCAAACCAGAAGGATGACCAATTCCTTGGCACCCATTGCTGGTAGTGGGTTGCCCCTGTTGCAAAAGCAGTACTCACACAATCAATCAATCGATTGCAGTCTGCACACAACATATTGGCAATGAAGAAAAGCACAGCTTGTGGGCATTATGCTCCCCTTAGCTCACCTAATCATGCTTCTCTTGGACTTTGGCATTCAGTGTAGGAGAAGGTTTCGTAACCGGTACCTTCCGGATTTAAGGTCCCGTCCGAGGCCGGTAACTTTTCGCTTCTTTCCGGCTGTGGAAGCCAGCGTTGAGGATGATGTACTATCATGGCATGTTTATGGACATCAACATGTCCTCAACATGCCATGTCTGCTGTTGACTTTCACACTCCATTTAGATTAACCTTTTAGATAGTTCTGCAGATAAGATATTAGATGGCAAGACTTGTGGTAAACTGAGTTTCATCTTGTCTTTCCCTTTTCCAAAGCGCCTCCACTGCTGCCATATATATTTTCACTGCTCCTACCTGTACAGTTACTATAATTAGTCTCAAACCTTATGCATTAAATGCTGAGTTCCAGCATCTCATATCTAAATTTAATAAAATTTCATTACTTTGCGGATACCACTCAAAGAGGGGTTGGGGGGTGAAAGGAGGCTGAGGCTATTTCAACGACATGTTGTAAATGCGTCATTGGTTTGGTTTCGAGGTAGCCTGGCTTGAGTTTTGATGCACAGGCAATGCAAGCCCCAAAACATAGAGTCCACCGAAACATGGCAAGTTTTGAAGGCTATGTTTCAGATCCGCATGATCCATGTGCCTCCCATCCAAACCCTATCCATGCTGAAATGGACTTGTAAGCCCATATGTCCTACTTTATATTTTTTCTCACATTGACATCGTCCAGTTTATACTCACCTATATGTTTCAACATTATATGTTACATTACTTAAATCTAACTATGTAACATAATTAAGTAGTACATGTTACAAAATAGTTTGAAAATATTTGCATCTTTCTTGAAAGCACATGTTTTGGTTGGGTTAGTAAGTTTCTAAGTTACATTTTTCTATTTTGTTTTCTGTACACAGGTTTCGAATAAAGTGTATATTTTATTTTCGAGTTGCATGATGATTTGGAATTAGTCTTTTAGAAATCATGTGGTCAATGTTTCCAATACATGTGTTTTTAAGTAGTTTTCTGTATTGTTTTAGTTATGTTTTTGATTTAGATGATCAAAAGCAAGCTTAATCAGAATGACCCTAAGTGTTCAACCAAAGGCAAATGGATGTCTTTTTTTTCTTGGTGAAATAATTACCAAGTTTTTCAAACTTTCTTATTGTAAGTTCAAACCATGAACAATTCATCCATTGTTTCTTCACCAACTTTCTATTGCATGTTTCTTTGAAATTCTTATTCCAAAAGTTACAATGTTCCATTATTTCAATCAATCCAAATCCCTTCATAATTAAGAGTCCTTTCACAAATGGAAGTTCATTGTTGAATGTGTTATCACATTCAATGATTACCATACTTAAGGAGGTTATTACTTCTATATTTTAGGGAAGCACTTGAGATAAAAGGATTTTAAAAAAAATTCTATGAAATAACGACATATTTTAAACATATTCTAAGTTTATTAAAATATATATGAAGTATATTGTGAGCCTCGCTTGACCACCATCGTTTCCCAAGGTCTATTTATTAGTTATTCGTTCGAGTATTTTTAATTTAAGATAGGTAAGAATTGCATTTAAGAAAGTTCTAGCCCATATAATCTTCCCAAGTCAATCAAAACTTATTAATTTCAACTTGAATAAATTGTGTGGGTGTTACGGTTGAGAAGATGCATCATACTCACCATCCTAGTAATAAATTAAGTTGGAAATCTAGTTAAGTCGTTCACAAAGCAAAGGAACATCATTTTCTTAATGTTGTTAGTAGGTGGAAATGGGTAATGCCACTAGTACAAATTCTCAAATCTATGGCTCACTCTATGATTGGAGATCTAATATAGAGGACATTTATGATTAAGGGCCTCAAAGTCATTATAGATGAGTTGTTTAGGACAAGTAGTCATATATTGTTTGACATGGCACATTTCATCCCCTAATCAAAAAGGACAATTCTTTAGTCATAGTAGACAAAAGATGCCATGTAGATGGGCTCACAAAACATGTCAGCACAAATGTCCATCCTATGTGGCTTGTTTAATTGTTTTTGTGGGGTCCACAATATGATTCAGCATCCTATGTGTCAACAAAATTAATCACTACAATATGAATATCTATACTTCTCAAATTATGAAATGTGGCCAATAAGGATTAATCCATGTGTAAATATCTACTATGTTAAATTTAATTGAACATGATCTTGCAACTAAAATAATTAATCAATTACAATAGGACTAGAATTTCTTGTCATTTTGTTTGATGTGGTTTCTTGAAATTGAGACAGTGAATATATTCTAATCAACCATGTGTACTAACTACATTGAACCACATGGCTGTATCTTGGGCGTTGACATCAAAGTTGAATTCAAAAAAATAGTCAAACATTAAGTGAATGTAAAGTGAATTATTGTTTAACAATGATTTTTAATTTCCATGTGGCAAACAAGAAAATGGACATGTGACAAAATGGTGGGTTGACATGTGTACATAATGCAATATGTGAGTAGTCATTTAAAAATGACTTTAAGTAGTGGCATATATAATTATTGTCATATTGTAGTGATATAACTATCATTATGTAATCATTTTGTTTCATGTTGAACTGAACTTTCTTAGTCATTTGAAATTCATTGATTAGTTATTAATAACTTGCAAGATTGCTAAATCAATGACTTGGTAAAACATCCATAGTCATTGTTTAGCTTTCTATCAACTTTAAAATACTTACAATTATTGGTCATACATGTTATGAATCATATAAATGTAGTCCTAGAGTAATTCTAAAACACTAGTGGAAAAGCTAGTTATTTTTTGCACTGAAATGTAAACCATTTCATACCATTGAAATTCAGTTGTCAAATGTAGCCCCAAATCCAAATGCATGACACAAACCAACTAGGTAGTGGAGAGAAGTTAAAAATAATAGGAAACAAGTGATCCAATTCAAATATATCATATTATAAGTTCTAGAAAAAAATTCTCATAGTTTCTTGTTTTTCAAAGGAACAAAGTGACAAACATTGCATATGAATGCCATAAGTTTGAAAATCATCAATCAACCTAGACAACTTTGATGTACTTCTAGTTCCACAATGCACAAATGCCTACCACATCTTGCATGAAAGCCCGGTTATCAACTTCATGTGGGTGCATAAGTATCCGGTCATGCACATGAACCTCCTCAACATCTACTTTAAACCAAAATTCAAGAAGATTTGCACCATGGAACTTGTCTTCCCCCTAACAACTGTTGATTTTGCTGGATGCAACTTTTTGCCTTGAGTTCTTTGGATTCAACAACACTACATGATGTCTAATTGGAAACTACATTCATTACTACAAAATGTGGGTGCAATTCACTAGATTAGTGAATTCGCTACTTTTCAATTAGTTCCCGTTTACTAAGACCAGTGAATTCACTCAAAATCTAGTGAAATTGCTTGGTGTACAAAGACACATTTTGTTGTAGTGATTCCACCCAACAAGCTAAAGCATTATCATTCTTAATGACATTACAACTAGAACATAAGTAAAACCACATGGGAAAACTAAGAAAATGCCAACCACAATGAAAACAAAGGCAACAAAAAGCAGTATGCACTTACTTGTTGTGGAGATGTTTTTTTTTTATTGCTTCTTACAAGTGTAATCACTTTCCTTTGTAGTTCTTTCCCAACGATGTATGGTTCCAAATAATATTTCTAATTAAAATTATCACATTAATGAACATCCCACATGGTATCTAAACATTTGTAGAAATGAAAGAATGTTAGTTAACACCACATGAAAGTGGGTATCATACCTATCCCACATTTTGACCAATAGAGGCTTCCCCCACATTCAATTTGGAAGGAGATTTTATCTTGAAAAGTTTTTTTTGTTGGCGATGTTCTAAGTTTTAGAACAACCTAATCCACACCCTCCACACTTGTAGGTGCTACTATTCGCTTCTTCATTGGAGTGTTTTTCACCACCTTCTTTGTTGGTGCTACTATGGTAACCTAAGGTGGTGATTTTGCTAGATCCATAGATTGGAATGTAGTCTTTGTGAAGGATTGGGATTGTGACCTTTCATTGCCACTCCTTACCATTGATGTTTCTTGTGGCTCCATAGTTTTTTCAACCACTATCTCTTTGCATTCACAAGAGGTACCACTTGAGGTTGTTGTTTAGTTGCAAGTTGAAGTTCCAATTGAATTTTTTTAGTATTGTCCCTCTACCTTCCTAGAAAGGTAGAAAACATACTTTTAATATCATTGAAGGCTTGGGTCTGAACTTGTTGACTATCCAACATAGAAGCAACTCTAGCATCCAACTCATTTTGCTTAGCTTCCATTATTGTCATTCGAGATGATAGTCTTGCTGATAAAGTCTATTACACATAACGGATCCCATTGCATGATTACACTAATTTGTTATAACTATATACATTCACATAGGGATATAATAACAATGCATTTGCAAGATGATGACATAATGGGCTCAATTTTTTGTCACATGATATGCAGCACCAAATGAAGACACATGAAAAAATGTAATGATATAGAATAAGTAGACCCAACTACTCTTGGCACAATTGTCATAAACAAATTGGTAGTATGTAGGCTTTGTATATGAACTTATACACTTTTAGTACATTGGAAACTCTATGGAAAACATCTCAAGAAATTTGTGGAAACATTATGAGGACTGGAAAACATGCAAAAGTTTGCAAGACTAAAGACTTTGAGGATTTTAGGGCTAGTATGAAAAACATTGGGAAAAACAAGAGGATTGGATAGTCTAGAAATTCAAGACTAATTCTAGTTATTAGAAAGTTTGGAAAAGATTATGAGGATTACAAACTATGAAATGTTTTGAAGGGAAATGTTGATGCAAAATTGGGAATTTAAAAAAAAATATGGAACTTTGGAAATTTATGAAAAGATCTTGCAAAATTTAGATTATTGGAATCTCTAGAAATTATAGAAAATGATTACACTCATATCATGGTTGAAGACATTGGAAAATTTGATTAGGCAAAATATGTGTTAGGGGTTGTAAAAAATATGTTGAAGTGTATCACCAAAAAGCCTTAAATTTTGGTAATATATAGTCCTACACATGGAGATTTGGAATGAACAACACTTGCTTTTCTATGATGTTCTTAATTTTAAAATGATTGATGTTCAAGCTAATAAAAATTTGAAGGAAATGGCATTGTCAAATTTGAAAAGGTTGAAATTTATTTGAAGCTTTTTTTTTTTTTTCATGAATTTTGGAAAATGCCCAAGCAATAGTCACAAATTTTACATATTCTTATGTTTAGTGGATAAGGTGGATTATACAATCAAGTTATTTTATGAGTTTTTGAACAAGAGTGGTGAAATTCCCATGAATGTAAAAAAATTATTTATTGATTGATACCTTGAAATAAGGCAATAATGGTATCATTCATGGGAATCATTCCATTGACCCATCCATGTGGTTGTTTTCATCCTCCATCTTTTAATTTGTGGAAGAAACATGATGGAATTTCTATGGCACTAAAATCACATAGCTTGTTAAAATTCTTACATTGATGTAATTTTTTTGAGAATTTTTGGATAAAATTTAGTTCAAGAAACTTTGGTGACAAAATTTCATATTTGGTTTAATAGGAAAACAACTTTGGGAAAAGTTTTGATAACTAAAAACTATGGGTCATCTTTGCAAATTGTGGAGAATTCATGAAGATTGGAAAGTTTGACAAGAATTTGTTCAAGGATTGGATATTACAAGGAAAAGTTCTAAAAGAATAGTTTATGACAAACTCTCACAGTTTTTGAGGATCAAAATGTCCAAAAACTCAACACCAAAGATTAAAATGGAAACACAAAAGGAAAATTTCCAAGTATTTCAAAATTCAAAAAATGTGTAGATTTCAAAGTGGCCATTTGACAAAAATCTCAAAAAAATTAGACTATTAGAAGGGTTAATGTCAAAAGCTTTCAACCACTTAATGATGTCGGACAGGTTTGTTCTGATCCATGAAGTTCTTCCACAAGCTCTATCAATCCTAAGTTGCATTGCCTCTTCTTCCTTTGCAACAATGAATGGAGCAAGAAGCCCATCACAAATCCATTATTACATAAAAATAACAATGTGACAACACTTATGATACTAATGTAAGTTTAGTAGGGTTAACCAACAAATATTAGTCTCACCTCTTTCCCTACTTTACCTAATCGCCCCACATTGCCCAAGTTCTTCACTTTGCTCCTAATGTTGGACATTTGTTTTGCCTTCTTCTTGGTCTTAAGTTTTGACCAATAGGATTTCAACCTCTCCCATTCAACTGGTTCAATATTTAATGAGCAATCCCTCTTCCCTACCATCACAAGAAAAGATCTTGTCCTTTTCCACCCCTACACATTGTTATTATTGTCCGATTTGATTACATTTCAATTACATTCACCATCTTAAGTTTGTAAATGACTTATTGCACTAATTAATGGTCAATATTATTCATAGTTGTTACGTTTAGTATGTTCACTTATGAATATAATTTGGACCTTATTTAAGAATTTCAAATTGTTGACATGGAAATTGAGGTAACTTTTGATTTCATTTACACCATGCATTATAATCGGTTAGTGAACTTTTTGACATTTCTTTAACTATCAACATGGTACATGAGTTGAACTATCAACTTTTAACATGTTGAAACCATTACTTAAAAATTACATTTTACATTTACCATAATCTATTAAAACACAATTTTCAACCCCACATTTATATTGGAATGAATTTGTGATTTTTTTCACATCTTTTCAATTATCAAAATTGAACTATTCACTTTTAATATATTGAAATCATTACTCACAAATTGCATTTTGCACTTATTATAATATATTAAACACATGTAACGCAATGTTTTGTAATTGTACTTGATGGTTTACTAATTTTTTCGCATTTTTTGAACTATTTTTACATGAGTCAAATCATCCACTTTGACTTATTGAAATCATTATTCAAACATCGCATATTGCATTTATTGGTATATATCGAAACACACATAACAATTTAATGTTTCATATTTATATTTGAATGGGTTAGTGAATTTTCTCAATTATTAACATTTGCATATGAGTTGAATCATTCACTTTAAATGTTGTTAAATCCACTATTCATGAGTTGCATTTTGCACTCACCATAATTTTTGGAAATGAATGTATACAAATTTGGGAAGACTCACATTTATATTTGAATGGGTTAATGATTAAGTCAAATTGTTCATGCATCCAAAGTTTAGGATGCATGTAAACCTCTAAATTATGATTTTTTCATATATTAAATTCTTGTACATTTATGTAAATTAGAATGTATACTTTTCCTTTAATTTTTTTTAGGTATCATGGACAAGTTTATTATTATGAATATTGATGATGCCAACCAAAACAACCTCAAAAATAATCCTTAATTTTTTCCCTATTTTCTTCTTGGTGTATGAAAACAAATCCATGTTAAAAAAATGGATTAAAACTTAAAATTTATAAGTATTATTATTATGATAAAAAATATATCAGTATTTTAAACTTATTATTTATATTTTAAATATGGTTCATCAATATTTGTAAGATGGTTTTGTTATAGGATTATGTTTAAATATTAAAAACAAATAAAAAAATTTCATTGAAGAAATAATGAATGAATGAATTATAAATGGCGATAATAACAATGACATCAATGATTTTTTAATCTTTTCTTTTTTTCAATTTTGTAATCTTCTTCAAGATCATCCATAAGAAAATTTAACCATGTTTTGCCTATAAGCCATATATGGAGACACAAATTTGTTAAAATATTTTAATATTTTGGATACAAATCCTAAAACCATTGTAGAATTATATCATTTTTAAAATATAAAATTTTAAATATCTAAAGATGTTTTGTTGATGTTGATGGCTTTTTTTTTGTTTGCAAGACAGTGAAAATTCATCACCAAAAAAAAAGTTACATCCTTAATATTTATTTCAAATTTTCAAAAAAATTAGATAATGTTTATAATGATCTCAAAGAAAAAGCTAAAAGTTTTCAAATAAATTTGATATTATAATTTTTATGTGTTTAATGTTGAAATTATTATAATTAATTCACTCATTAAGAATAACCTTTCTTCTTTGAAATTTGTGATTTCAAATTTTTGACAATATTTCTTGTTGTTTACATTTTTAATTGAATTTCCATTTTGTTTCCATATTTTTGTCATCAACTATTGCCAAATTTTAAAATTTTGAAACCAAAAAACTATGTTGGTTGTGGGGTGGGGGGTGGGGGGGCGGGGGGAGTATTCAA
>Ga0116231_10002426_pt1 | contig 38981 bp, 26 predicted proteins | sample S1TSphgellanicum_2_FD_89695 | JGI IMG/M metagenome (GOLD analysis project Ga0116231, IMG submission 89695) | Host-associated microbial communities from peat moss isolated from Minnesota, USA - S1T2_Fd - Sphagnum magellanicum MG | ecosystem: Host-associated > Plants > Peat moss > Unclassified...
AAAAAAAAAAAAAAAAACAAGGGAGGAAAGGGAATACTAGCTAACACAAGGCAAAGAGTAGGTAGCGAAACGTGAAATAGCAAGCAATGAAATAATAAGGGGAAGGAGTGGCATTAGGTACCTTAGACTTTAAACAAGAAGCACAAAGAAATGCGAGTAGCAAGTAGAAGCCCAAAGCAATATCGTGGTAGCAAGTGGGAGTGTGAAGAAAAACACGTAGTGCAAAACAAGGTAGTAGGCAATGTACACGAGGTAGCAGATGAAGCATTAGGTGATGATGGCAAAGGCAAGCATAAGAGCAAGGGGGAAATACAAGAAAGAAAGAAAGAAAGGAGGGAAAGAAAAGGGAAAAAAAAGGAAAAAAGAGAGGAGGCAAGGAGAGGAGGAAAAAAATTTCAAAGAAAGAGAAAGGAGGTGGGAAATACAAGAAAGAAAGAAAGAAAGGAGGGAAGGAAAGGGGAAAGAAAAGAAAAAAAAGACAGTAGGTAAGGAGAGGACAACAGGGGCCTTGGAGGTGCAATACTCCACAAGGGGTGCCTTACAAGTTTAACGCCTCCCTCCCTGGGGCAGTGCTCAAAACGGAGCAAAATTCTGCCCCACAATTGCCATAAAGAACAAAGGCAAAACACGAACAGGTCTTTTGGGATATATGTGAGTTGACTATCACAAAAGCAGCTCAAATCCAATATGTAAAGCAAGTGGTCATGGGTTTTAGTTCACTGGCGCTGACATGCACCTGTGGTCACTGCATGAGAGAGAAAACAAATAAGATGGAAACAAAAGGGATACAATGATCTCAACATTTGCTACAAAACACCCCAAGTACATCTGATCTGCAAGTGAAATGAAGCCAACTGTAAACTAATAGTATGGTAAAAACATTTGATACTCTTATATCTGATGTGAGTACAATTGGCACGATAACAAAGAGATAAAACATGTCAAATTCAGCAATGTGGATATCACGACATTGCAGATTCCTGATAAGGACAAGCTAGAGCCACTAGAGAAACTAAGAGCAGGATGGGGTACCCTTCTTCAAGTCATCCCATACAGGACTTTGTTATACCTATAGTACTTTCTGAAAATTGCATGATAGGAATGTACCATCAAATCCTTAAGGCGAGGTCAATCTTACTTCCTGCATGAATGTAGTCCACTCCCACCTACACTGGAACATGAATAGAACCACCTATAGAGGAGTAAGGCACAAAAAAAAAGAGGATAAACTGAGCTCCAAGAGAAGACCTTTCTTCTCTCCCAGAAAAGACGCCTCTCTCCAAGAAGAGCCTACCAATAACTGTGTAACTTTTCAGATATTCCACAACATGGTGGAAGAAAATGCATGGAGTCTATTTCTGATGTTGACAGTGGTGGTTTCCTGCAAGAACAGAACATGAAATAATCAGAGATCTCCTCAATTTCATCCCTAAGGCTTTGACAGAAGGGGCCGTGCATATACTGAAAGTAAGATAATTCCAATCCAGGGGGTTTGTGTTAAAGGTGATAAACTCAGATGCCACTTAAAAGAAATGTACTGTGCTTGTACAGATCCTAAATATCTACATGGGCTATCCAGTAAGATTTGTGGACAAGAGAGCTAGCTAGCCTATGATCATCCACAAGATGGAACCTACTGTCTGTGATTTGAAGCATGGAAGCCTCATGACTTCAATGGCACACACTGCTAACAGTTTTCAAAGTGTCTTTGGACGCTTTTAGCAATCACCAGAGAACTTTGAGATGGACATTATACACTTAATTTGCCCTTTTTACTGTGAATCTCCAATTAAAGGGTCATGATAGGAGTCAGGTTAAGTAGTAGTGTACTTTTACATCCACTGAGAGGTATGCATCCCAACACTGCTACCTTCTGGCTCCGCTGAACTGTGGTGAGACAGTTGTCTGCTGGACCTCTGAGGGAATGCCTCTGAAAATAGCCTGTTTCATATCTATAATGTGTCAAAAACAGGACACCTTCGCACTGAGCACATGGCTACTACTAGCTATCAATCAATTCTTCAGCATACTGGCTAGTAGCATGCTGACAACTAGGACAGCTGAGTCTTTCACTCTAACAGCTCAATAAGACTACAGACTGAATAACCCCAAGTCTTGGCAGCATACTCTCCACTGAAAACACAGACAGTTCCTTCACATAATGATCACAAGTGTGATACGTACCCCAAATGTAGTGAAGTCTGTGAAGTCTGTGGATCTTGTAAGTTTGGATGAGTTGGGTACACTGTTGGTGTTTGTGAGCTCCCTCCAGGCTCACAAGATGACAAACGGGTGATTTGCCCTTGACCCACTGAAGGAATAGCCCTGGCTACTGGTTCTACCATTGCACTGGTGTCTGCAAGCTATGAACACAGACAGACTGAGTTACAGATAAGAAGGTAAATAAGAGAGAGGGCCTCTGCACATGTAACTAATTGCAGTGTAGTGAACTGGGAACTACTGAAATATGATGAGCTAACAACATTGCGAACATAAATTCAGAAAGTTTAGGGGTGAATGATTACTTCATGTTCTTGATGCAATGTTGATGCCTTCTTTCGCAAATCTTCATTCACCTGCTGCAAATCATGTTCCTGCAACACAACCATCAACTAAGCTAATCTCAATCATTCCACAGGGAGAAGAAAAGTGCTGAAAGCAACACTAGAACACAACTTAGGGCTGTAAGCAGGAATCAGTGTAGTAACAGAAAATTCACCAGCTGCAAACATGTGCACGCTTGCTGTTCCCTGGAGGAGACCTCAGTTCAATTTGCATGGCACATTTCTAATAATAAGCCAAGTCAAGAGCTCAATCAGAGACAAATACCTTCCTCCGAAGATCATCAATTTCTTCAAGCAGGAGTTGATTCTGAAGAGACCAGCCCAAAGAGATGCCAAGGTGAGCTCTTGTGCTGCTTAGAACATGCATTGTAGATGAATCAATTGAAACACGTGCATGCTCTTATAAGCTGCAGAAAAATAGAATGTATCCAGAAAACTATTGCATTTGTCCAGGAAACACCTAAACTGGATACAATAACACAAAGGCCAGTTGTGGCTTTTTGACCCTTGCAGAGTATCAAGGCTTCACCTATGTCACGTATGGCAGGGTCAAGCTGCCACTACTCTTGTCTGACTTCATCAGATCCCACAGTGGATGTAGATGGAATCATAGTGACAGATGAATGGCATGGGGATTAATATCAATTAACCAAGAACTTGACACTCAACCCGTGCACACACACAAACTGAATAGCAACAGGCTGCAAGCAATGCACAGGAATGACAAAACCAAAAAGGAGAAACTTAGAGATGGAAGACTTGTGTTTCTTTACAGTGGACCCACTCTTTTTACCCATATGGACTTCATCTGGTCACTTTTGCTTTAGTAACGACCTGGCACTTGCCTTCCTTGCTCGAACCCGAGAAACTCCCATGTCAAGTTGCTGTTCTAGCAGCAGCAGGTCAGGCACAGTCAACACTGACAGATTCTCTCCAAGCATGTGCCTGCATTATAGCAAGCCAGGTGGTAAGGTGCACTAAACTTGGACACAGACAGAGCTATGATGACCTCAACCATGAGCAAGCAATAATAATTATGCATCCATAATCTGCATCCACCCTCCCCAGTTCTTCAAAGCATCTAGGCTCAGCAATGAAGAACATAGAAGGTTCTGAGGTGTTTAATCCACAGTGACCTTTGACTTTTGATTTGCTATGACTTGGCCTCAAAGAATCTGGCATATATAAGTAAGCCTGAATTCATCTACAAATATTTCAAAGAAACAATCTCTTCTCCAACATCCTTGGAATGGAACAGGTTCATGGCATTATTTATCCTTTCCTTGCTCAGATTGGAATCTTTTTCTTTCTGAAAAAGAATCAGGCAGATACCTTTGTGAGTTTTGCAAATGGTCTAGCTGTTGCCTCAACCTAACAACTTCCCGTCCCATAAACTGGCAGATCCACACCAAAAGTTCACAAGATCAGTTGTTTCAGGTTCCATTAGCACACTCTGCACATAGTACATTGTCTTCAAAACCATTTGCAGTATTCTGGAAAGGTGCAAAAAAAAAACGAAAAAGCAACTAATGAAGCTAAATGTTCCATGAGAGGTTTTTTTTTTTTTTCTACTTCACTGTCATTGCCAGGCTGCACTCCATCAGAGCTCTTGCTGTATCTTTCAAGGATAGCCTGCATGCTGTTCAACAGGAAAAAAAGCACAGCAAGCATCAAAATTAGCATCACATTGTAGATTTGTGGAGCTAAACCTCAAGAGCATGCTGTAATTCCTGGAGGACTAGCAGATTTGCAAATGATCTAAAATTGCAAATTGCTGTGCGACCTAAAACCCTAGTAAAAAACCCTAACCTTCCTTGCGGTCAGTCTCTCACAAATTTCTATCACACAGATATGGGGCAAGTCTGCCATGAGGCCTATGTCAATATTTCACAAAAACCTCTGCATCATTTGAGAGAGACTTGGGAAAGCTGGCATCCAAAATATGTGTTGTTCTCCAGTCCTGTCTAAAAATGCCATGCATATCTACAATGCTCGTCCTTAAAAGATCAGTATGGAAGGAGATGTGCCATGAATGTAGACAATTGCAAAAGTTAAGCGTTAGGAGAGAAAATCTAGCTCAACAACAAGACGGTTGTTGCCAAAGCTAAGCCAGATCAGATTCTTTCACAGGAGAAAATAAACCAAGGTTGCAATGCAAAGACAAAATCAGACGAAAAAAATAAATGCAGAAAGAAGTTAGTTGTGCATAGGAGAGAGACAGAGAGAGATGTGTGCATCATGATGATGATGTTCCTACCTGCCTGAACTGGCGAACTCAAAGAGCTTGCCTGTGCTGGAGAAGACAATAAGCGCCACTTCTGCATCACACAGCACCGCTAGCTCATGCGCCTTCTTCAATAAACCGCCACGCCTTTTGGAAAATGTGACTTGCCTACTGGTAGCATTCTCAATCTTCTTTATCTCTATTTTCCCCCTCCCCATATGCCCCCCCCCGCCTCCTTCTTCTTCTTCTCCAACTGTTGGATCCGTTGTCTCCTCGCCCTCCCTCCTCAACAAACGGCAAACCATTAGAAAGGCCTTTTTTTTGGTAATGTTCACAACTTCTTTTTTTAAAAACCTTCCCCTTCTTCAAACCACCGCACTCCACTCCACTCCACTCCACTCCACTCCACTCCACTCGCTGGCTCGCTCGGTCGCTCGGTCGCTTACTCACTCACTGCACCATAATACACTGCAGCAGCAGCTGCTTCGTTTTCTTCTTCTTCTTCTTCACTGCTCGCAAGCTCCTCTCTTCCATGTCCTTCCCTCTTTGCTCAGTCTCCAACTCTTATTCTTCTGCATTCGAGGCTGCAGCAGCAAGCAAGCAAGCACGACCAGCAAGCGTTTCGACACACACAACAACAACAACAACAACAACAACGGAAGGAGGCCGAGCCAGCGCCAATGTCCACTGCAACCAACCAACGAACGAAGTTCGAACGAGCGACCTTCAACGAACGACGAACGAACGAATAACGTGAATGGGGCAGGTTTATTTATTTATTCATTTATTTATTTTCCCCATATTTGTGATCTAGCTAAACTGGCAATCATCGTTAATACAGTTTAGCCAAATTTGGATATAAAAAGGTTATGAAAGTTATAAAAAATTTAAGATTCCTTCGCATTTTTGGCTACATGCTCGGTACCCAATAGAGAAATATGGCGATATTTTTACAAATTATAGAAATATGGCGACTAGAAAACCAAAAACACAGATGTTTTTAGTCACATTGATTTTTAAAGAAAAGCCGACTCACTAAATTTAGCCAGAAAGAAAAAGGCTGGAATAGCGGTAGTCAAACGTTGTCTCAGGAATTTATCACTGCGCAAAACAAACAAAAATACCCACTCAAATTTTATTTAAATTTATTTATAAAATGTATTTATAAATAAATATTTAAAAAAGAAAACCACTGCAGGAGCCTAAATTCTTTTGTGCGAAATAGTTTGGCGACACAGATCCAAATTTGCCATTTGCAATATTCCTTTAGTCTTTGAAATAATTCGCCATATTTAAACCTGTTTTGTCCTGAATCGCCAGGATTCTATCTAAGACTAAAAAAACAATGGTTTTTTTATTAAAAATTATTTTTAGCCAGAAGTGGCTATCATCCAAGGAGGTACAAAAAGTGGCACTGATCCCTACGAATATTTAGCCAAATCTGGCTATAAACCAGACATGAAGTAAAAAAATCTTTAATCATCCTTCGATATTTTGGCTACACGCTGAAAAGCAAGTATAGAAATCAGGCAATTTTAAATTTCTTTCCCCTCACTTCTGGGCTGGGCTGGCGATTGAAAACCTCCAAAACCACTTAATTTTCCAATCTTTAATTATAATTTCATTTTTGGGCGAAATTTTGCCAATAGAAAAAAAAACCGCTGGGCTCAAACAAGTAGCCCAAAAAAAAAAGGATGATCCTTAAAATTTTCAACTTTCATATTTATTTGGCTATATCTTCTTATCAACCTGTGCTATCTACAGCAGAATTTTGCCCAATTAAATTTATAAATATAATAATAATAATAATAATAAAACACATTATGCAGCAGGACCCAATCTGACAAACCTACTAGGTACATTTATTTTATTTATTTATTTATTTTTTATTTTCTTTTCTTTTCAGCAGCAAATGGGACCCAATCACTGACCTCTGTCTCAACGAACTTTAGGCCTTTTCCTGTTATTGAGGGAAATTATAAAAAATAAACAAAGGCGTAAGAATACAGGAGGGTCATGCTATGATGTTTGAATTATATAGATATATATATCTATATAATTATTATTATTATTATTATTTCACTTCAGATTTTACATTAATTTAGAATAGAAACACAAAACTAAATTTCTTTAAAAAAACCTATAATTGCAACTAAATAAAAAAAAGGAAGGAGATAAACATTAGATGCCGTAATAAGTTAATTCAGATTAGATGTTTGAAATAAAATTAAGTATTGAATCATTTACCTCTTCTAACCTACCTCTAGCAGGGTCCCCACCCCCACCCACATTAGCAAAATTAGTTGAATTTACACTAGAAATAGATAAAAATAAATCCCAATTGTAGTGTTTTGTTTTATAGGAGAAACAAAAATAAATAAAAATTTGTAAAAAAAGAAAAAAAAAGAACACTAATTTCTAGAGCTTTAAGTTATATTCTTCTAGGGTAGGTAATTCTAAATTACTGACTACATTTTGTAGCTGTGCTTCAAGAAAATGTAATTCTCACCATAATTAATGTTCAAGTTACTTCTAATTGGTATGGTGTTGTAGACCCAAGTGTTATTGTGTAATCCTTGCTTAAAGACATGTCTAAACAAGGGGTGTGTCATATTGTGGCCTTGCCATTTACATTAAAAAAGTATCTTGAGGCAAAAGAAGAATTATGGAAACTCAAATATTTCACCATGCCAAAATATACCTAATCTTCAAAAAAATCCTCTGAAAGAAACCAAAATCCTTCAAGATATTATTATTATAGCTAATCTCAAGTTTCAACACAAGCCAAAATACCATCTTTCAGAAATCCTCATATAAAAATAGACCTATTATTATTATTATTATTAGCTAGGGGCCAAAATCCATTAAGCTACTCTACTCTATAATGAATCTAAACACAATATCCTTGCCTAGGCTTGCAAGGCCATCCAGAGTGGGTGTGGCAGCAGAGCCTGGGTATGATTAATATTTAGCTTCTATACGGTATAATTGATACTAGAGATTCCGCCACATCATCAGGCCCGAACTTTGTGTAGATTATTTGCTAGATCTCCAGATTCTCTATGCAAACAGGAAGCGCAGGTTTGGAAGGGGGTTTGTGTGTAGGGTTAAGCCCCTAGGGTCGGGGCAATTCGTATAGGGGAAGGACCTGCTATGTGGGTCTTCCAGATTTTTCAATCTCCTTAGGGCTAATGGGGATCTTGAATCCGGAGGGGAAGGTCCTGCTATGTGGGTCTTCCAGATTTTCAAGTCTCAAGATCTCGTTTGACATCTCAAATATGGACAAGTGACCCGACCCGATCCGACCCCACCCCACCTAACCTAACCTAACCTCAACCTGACCTGACCTGACCTGACTTGACCTGACTAGTGTCCAGAAGCTCTGCAAAGCTCACAAAGCCTCCTCAACACAACAATGGTAATGTGGCCTCCACATACACTTAACAAAAACAAGCTCTACCAATTCTTTTATGTTGTTTGATTGAGGGGCATGGCAACAAAGGGACTGTTTGTTGTAGCTTCCCAAGGCTCAGAACAAAAATACTAAGGCTGACTTAGTTCTAGCAATGTGACCCGGCCTTCTTCCTCAACGTTAGAAAAGCCAAAAAAAACCCTAACATAATTGAAAACTGTCATCACCCTGGAAGCACCTCATAGATTTTTGTAAGATGCCTCAGAGGCTAGTAGGAGGAAGATTATGCTTTCTAACGTACTTGCAAGTACAAAAGCAAAAAAAATTAGATCAGGTACTTATGTGCATCATCGTGCATGCATTTCAAAGAGCAGATGCTAAAGAAGCTGCACGACTTGAAAGAGCAGATGCTAAAGAAGCTGCATGATTTGAAAGAGCAGATGCTAAAGAAGCTGCAGGATCTGAAAGAGCAGATGCTAAAGAAGCTGTGCGATTTGAAAGAGCAGACGCTAAAGAAGCATATTGTGAAGGGTGGAATCTCTTCTGTGTGAGAATTTTTATTTATTTTATCATACAACCTGGAAAGGTGTAAGAGTACACAACGAGAGTTTGATGTGAAATGATGCATAGAGAACAACAAGCTACAAGCTGCTGCAGGCAAGGCAGATTGATCATCTGACTGACTGACTGACTGACTGACTGCTGGATTGGATACACTATGCTCCCTCTCCCTCCCTTTGATTTGAGGTAGGTATAATTTTTCTGATGCTACAACCTCTTGATTGCAATTTCGTTGGATACCCATCAACCAATAAATGGATCACTTGAATAAAAGGCCAATGATTCTTCTCTTCCTATAAAAAAAATCTAGTTTGAATCCAAAGTTGTCAGATTCTCTGTGCCTGCAAGATTGGTGATCATGTACATTGTCTATCTCTGTAGAGAGAGAGAGAGAGAGAGAGAGAGAGAGAGAGAGAGCCATTTTTGCCAGAAAAGTTGGAAATGTTGGTTTGGTTTATTTTTTTCTTCTAGTTTGCTTTGATGGGTATCAGGGGGTGTGGTTTTTTTGGGGATGTAGCCACACTGGTGATCATCCACAAGAGGAAATTAGCCAAATTTGGCTACAGGTCAGAGAGCAAAGTAGAAAAAAGTTTAAGAATCTTGCTATATTTTGGTGACCTGCCATGGAGCTCATTGTCTAAATATGGGCAATTTCAAAAAAACAAATCCTCAAAATTTGGTGATTTGGAACTACTTTTTTCAACAGAAATCTTTTTGTATGAGTTGCACTGGGTTTTTTTTTTCTGGGTCACCAAGTGACAAAAATTAGCTAAATTTTTTAAAAGAAAAGAACACATGCATGTGCTGATGATGGATATCAATGGGATTTTTTTCCCCTCAAATTTGTGATGTAGGTGGGTTGGTGATCATTCACAAGAGGACTTAAGCCAAATCTGGTTAGAGGTCAGAGAGGATAGTAGATAAAATTAGGATTTCCTCCTACAGTTTTGGCCACATGTTGGAACCTATGTCTAATTATGGCTACTTCAGAATGTTTTTCCTCATAAATGTCACTGGCAATGGCACAGCAGCAGGCAAAATCTTGTAAAGGTGATTGTTGAAAAGGTGTTGTTGACCCAGTTCCATGTACACATTTCAGACTATCCAGGCCTCAAAAATTGTATAAGGTTTTGAATTTTACAACACATTCAAACTTGGATTTGTGAAGGTACTACTAAGATTTTATAGCAAATTAGATCAAATTATCTAACTACAAAATTCAGCCTACTTGCTAACTTTTCCCACAAAAAAAAACCAACTTTCTTACTTAAAGAACCTGCCTTCTTTTGAAAAAAAATTATTCATGGGTTTAAAGTACAACAGCCTATCACCAAAGAGTTAAGGGCTCGTAGCCTTCTAACACACATATAGTTGCTTATTTAGTCTGGAAGTCCAAAGAGGATTCGGTGTTCCATCTCCTTGCACACCTAGGTCCATTTGTTTGTTCAACATTAATATGAAATACAATCTTACACCATAATTTTATTATGTTCTTATTGTATTTATTTTATTATAATAATTTATTTTTTTTGTACTTTGGTCTTGCATATTTTACGTTTTTTAATTTTAATTTTTGTGTTTTTATTTTGTTTCTTTTTTTGTTTATTTAAACTTAGACCTATCCTTACATCATTTGTTTTTATAGTTTTTGTGCTTGGGACACCATGTGATAGAATCATGTGGATAAAAGTATTTTAACTAATTTATATGTCCATCAAATGTGTTTTAAATACAAGATATCCATTCACAAAAATTACAAACATGTGAAAGAACAATTTTTACACAATTTCCATTACTAAATTGTGAAATTGGAAGTTAGTGATGCTTTGCATTAGGAAACATTTAAGCTCATAAAATTGTTAGAGCTCATTTTTCATGCACTTTGACAACTTGGACATGTTTAACTTATGTAGAGAATGCTAGATGGCATGTTGAAAAATGAATTCATGCATTTTCAAATTGAATTTGTGATGTTTCTTTTCTAGTTTTTATTATTGGTCCTCGATTATTATTAATATAAATAAGGTTTCTAAGTATGTCAAGGAAAAAAAAAGGTTCTAAGATAAAAATTCATTTTATTATTTTTGGGAATTCTCCTCAATCATAGAGTAAAGATAGTGAAAATCCAAAGGAAGATATATACAATAACTAATTATGTGATTTTTTTCTAAGGAAATTCAACTAATTGAGGAAAAATTATCATTTCCATCAAAAAAAAAAGAAGAGTTAGCAATAATATTTATTACTCAAGTTACTTGTGGGAAGCGGTAAGAAAACATAACTATATATATGTAAATGTGAAGTCTTTTTAGTTTCAACTTATTAAACTCAAAATATTATTAATTCAAGTATTTTGTCAATTCCCCTTCTCATTTATAATACTTTGGGAGCCGATGAAACTATTTTGATAAAATTGGATTCTCATAATTCTCGAGCGACTGGACCAAAAACATGAGTACGTATAGGCATTTTGTATGCAGCTATTTTCATGGCTGCTTTAGCAACAATTTTTGGTACTCCACTTATTTCATAAAATATTCTATTCGGTTTAATGATAGATACCCAATATTCTAGAGACCCTTTTCCTAAATCCATACGTGTTTTTGTAGGTCGCATAGTTACAGGTTTGTCGAGAAATATATGTATCCCTATTTTTCCACCTTGACAGACATAAGGAAAAATAAATTGAAAGATAATAAAAAATAGCCAAAAAATATAATAACTTACTACATTTTGGGGTAATCTATTATAAATTGCACAAAAATGTAAAGAGTTTCATTTTATAACAATATTATATGTTGCATATAATAAAACTTTCTCTTACTTTCCCTAAACCAGATCACAACAGCCTAGATTTGGTAGGAAATGTAAGGAGGAGGATTTAGGTCTCCATGCCATTCACTACCACTGTCCATAGTATGGCATGGCATTAAGCATCAAGAAAGGCCCATTCACATTTTGAACCCTTCTACTACATAAAGACCCCCCCCCCAAATCTTGCCTTGTTTTCAAAAAGAATAATTTTACAATACATAAAAGACCAATGCTAGTTTATTGGGCATCTTTGAAATTGTAAGAGACCAATAGGGAATTGCACAAGAGGAGCAACCTTTCAATAGAGAGCCAAAAAGAAATTGTGGTTCTTTACATATACTACCAAAGATAATGAATTCAAAATTTCACATTATGAAAAAAAAAGAAAAAAAAGGATATATGATTGGATCTTGTGAGTTTAACACATCACTTCCAATAAATTAAGAGCTAATATCAAATCTCAAAAGTTATTGTGAAATTGGAGATGGTGAACCTCAAAATACATGTAAGAAGAAGTGATTGAAATTACACAATTTGAATCCATAAGTACACCGAGATTTGAGTCGTCTTGTTGTTTTAAAAGTTTCAAACAAGTAATTTTGGTTAATACTAAGAAAAAGCTCTAGATTAGATAGATAAATAATTAGAATTTGGAAGATTAAAAATACATCACATGAGAGGGTTTCCAAGTTGCTGAACACCTATTTCTGGTGTTGCAATTTAGAAAATAATGATTTATTTCTACCATTTCTAGTGTTGCAATTTTGAAAATAATTATCCCTTTCTATCATAATTATCGGTCTTCTAAAATTCTAGCAAACCTACCAAATCTTATTACACATTTAACTCTTAGTTCATTCAAGATAATTAAAAAATAAATTCAAATCACCAAATTGAGCAATTTTATTTGTGTGATTTTTCTTTTTTGCACATTTACATGCAAGCCTATTCAACATCCTATGCATACTAACACACTAAGGCCCACTTTACACTAGGAGTCAAGGCCAAAAAAACTTGGGGCCAACTTTGAGCATTTTGGCTTGTTGTTTGGACCAAAGTGACTAATAAATGCTTGAGCATTGACGATAGGATATTAATAAATGCAAGAACATTGGCCCCAAGGGTTGCAAATTGGCTTCCAAGATTGGATGGTATCCTTTTTTTCTTCAGCTTTGGGGCCAATACAAGGCCATAAAGTTCAGCATTCAGTAATAACATGAGGCAGATTGAACAGATTTTTTTCTATTTCAACTTGTGTAAATCCCTTGGCGGCTGATTTCAACTTTTGCACCAATAGGAATGCTTGATTTGGGTTGAACAACACCCCTAACTCCTAGTGTAAAGTGCACAGAAGAGAAGAACCCAAATGAAAGAACAATAATAAAAATGGAGCATGACAAGGGGATCCTTTGAGCTTCGGGACTTTCTTTTGGACACTATCTATAATCAACTTGGGTTCCATGTTACTCCACACTACCAATGACGATCAACTGATCAATTGATGGAAAAAGTGAATTGATTTTGTGAAAACTAAGTTCCATTCAAATCAAAATATTGAATATGACATTGCAAACACCTTGAATTGAATTCAAATACATTCATTCCAATTTGAATTGAAATGGATTGAATTTCAATTTCATTAAATTAAATTAAAATAAAATTTCAATTCCATTAAGTTAAATTCAACTTAAAATTCAACAATGAATTGAATTTTAATAATGGGATGCAAATTGGTGAGAAGGCATTGAAAATTTACTCATGAATATGGTGTTAGAAAAAATAAAAACTTCAAAACAACAGATCTGAAAAGATACAGAACTATACCTCTTTACTTGGGAAGGGGCTAAACAAATTCCAGGTTAGAATTTGGTAAGACAAACTACTTTGAGACCCTATAGTCATCCTAACTACACCAGCTCCAATGAATCATCATCACTGGAATTTTGCTTCTTATAGTTCACTGGACACCAGACTGAAACTGACTCTGGATTTTATGTAGAGTAAAGTTATTCGTAAAGTCAGGCGATTAGGGGGCGAGAATGGCCAGTTTCGGCGTAATAGGCCATCAAATGTGTAACTGGGAATGAAATTTTACGAAACAGAAATAACTGGGACCCAAACTAGTTTTCCACCAATTTTGGTGGTAAACTGAGTTTCATCCCCTCTTTCCTTTGATCTGATCGCCTCCTCCACTGCTGATATATTTTCACTGCTCCTACCTGTAGGACTACTATAATTACTCTCGAACGTTGTGCATTTAAATGCTGAGTTTCAGCATTTCATTCTTAGATGTAATAAAATTTCATTACTTTGCAGATACCTCTGAAAGAGGGGATGGGGGTGAAAGCAGAGGGAATAGGGGGTGAAAGCAGAGGGTGACTTTCTGGATGACTTTAGTGTTTGCAGACTCCCATGCCACACAGCGTGCTTTCTGGAACTGGCTTTGAGGAGACTTCATCCAGGGGACTTCCCTTGAAAGGCTAGGGGAACAGCCAAGGGTAAGCGAATTTGAGAGCAACCACGAAGAAGGGGAAAAAGAGTGCCAGATGGGTGAAGCACAATAATCCACAATTGTCTTATTGAATCTTTAATTGCCAAAATCAGACCATTTTCATCATTAGTAGCTGCCATTACTCACGCCACTGACTTCATCTGATGATAAGAGTATATAATAATCTGCTCAAAATTTCAGACAAAAACATTATAAAAAAATCTGCATCCTTGACTGTCTTGGTCACCATTTCAGAAGCAACTTAAAAGATTCAGTCATGATGTTTCAGTGAAAGCAGATCTGCAGAGAACCCTAAATGTCCAAAAGTATCATAATGTGTAAGTGAAAGCATATCTATGAGTCTGCAGAGAACTCCAAAACAAAACTTCAGACAACCATTCAGCAAGTTCCAACAAAACAAGAACTAAACACAACAAGAATAAGTGCAGTTGTAACCTTAATCTGTCCCTCACAGAGTCAGACCTTCACCTTCATCATGAATAGCAGAATTGAGCTACAATGACTTCCCCCCCCCCACACACTTCATCAGCTCCTGACAGTGGGTGTAGAGAAGTATATAATAATCTGACCAAAATTTTGGGCAGACAATTACAGCTGCTGCTTTGCAAGTTCCTGTTGCATTTTCAGTAGCAGTAGGACAACTCAATCTTGATGCTGGCTAGCACTCAAAGGCAGAAGACATTAAACTGGCCAAGGGTCTAACTGACCAAAAAAAACTCAAAACATCCCCTTTCAAGCTTCAACAAGCATGTGAGAAGAAGTCTCATTTCAGTTTAGCTTGTCACTACATACAGGCAAGCATCTGAGTGTATTTGCATAGAGAAACCAGCCTATATAGAAGTTTCATGGTTGGGGTCTTCTGCAACCTGGACATATCCTTTAAGCACACCATGGGTTCAAGTGAGAGCATATAACAAAGATCAGTCATCCAAAACAAGTACAATGAATGTGCAGCTGCTCTATTATTCCTAAATATTGCTTCCACTCACTTGCAGGCCCCTCCACTCAGCCTAGACTCTTCAAGTCCACAGGAGCCATGCACAAACAGAGAATGTCACTAACTCTCAGAACTCTAAATGTATGCATCAGATGTCCATTGTTCAACCCTCCAATAAGTGGGTTTTTTTTTAAGTTCCCAGAAATTAGAGTGGAGTCAACTCAAACTTGAAATTTACTCCCTTGAATATTCAACCCACCTGAAAAGAAAAACTGAGATGTGGCAAGTGAAGGATATGAAGCAATAGCTGCCATACAGCACAAACAATAGGGTGTTGCTCCTCCTCTTGCTTGCTGAAAAGGGAAAAGCTCAGATTTGTGAATTTAGTGACTCAAGAGGGGAAAACAATGAGGGAGGGAGCCAGCCAGGCACTGAGAGTTATATCCCTGTTCTTTGAGCAGATGGCCAAGTAAAAAGAGTCTTGGAAAAAGTCATCACTCATCCATCACCTGATGTCATCTGTTATCTACAGCAGCATTAGACAGTGGCACTCTTGTGCCTGAATTTGATGGTCATATTGAGGGACATATGCACGAATAGCTTGTAGCATCAAATCCAGTTGAACAGCAATGATAGAAGAGAGTGAACATATTGAATATCAACATGTCTCAACAGTACCACTTGCTTCCAGGCCTGCGTGTAGCTCTGCTCCTGCTGGATGACAGTACTGGGCACTGAGCACCTGTACTGAGTTTGGACAATCAGTGCGTGGGCTTGCCAGTGAGTGGTATCCAAGTATCTGTATTGAGTGCATCATAACCTCAACATGGAAAAATGGTTTATACCTGGCAAGGAGGCGAGCAACACCCTCTGTTGCTCCCTGTCCTTGCACCCACAAAGCCTTCAATGATCTCATGGACAACAAAGCCTCTGCCAGTTCTTGCTCTCCAAAAGGACAGCCCCTGAGTTCCAGTCTTTCCAGTTTCTGACATCCACTAGCAAGATGTTTAAGACCCTCACCACTCTCCCCAGACATACCAAGAAGAATCCACTTGAGATTGCCACCAAACTCCCCAATATATGCCAAACCTCTGTCTGACAAGCCCCCATGTCGCAGATAAACTGAGAAACGTGTCAAATTTTGACACCCTTGCAGCAGTGAACGCACCCCCTGATCCAGTGGAAGATCTTCAACTTCATCCAGAACATGCAGCAAAACAATGCGGAAATCTGTGAGTTTTGTAAGGCGGTGCCCAACTGCTGCTAGTGCTCTATTTGTTATATTGGAGAGATACATAACAAGGAACTCAAGTTCTCTGCAGCCTTCAACAAGTGCTGTCATGCCTATGTGTGAAACCAAGCCTGGAATTTCTGAACTATCCTGCTCAACTCGAATCCGCTTCAGCTGTGTGCAGGTCTTGCCCACCACATCCATGCCTCTATCACCAACCACACTCCGCAGCTGCACCACATATCCACAGAGACCGTGAGATATTACTGTTGCCATTCGTTATTTCATTCCTAACTTTTCTCCCCACCCCATGCTTGTACTCTTCATTTTATACCCAGTCTGTAACACAGAATCTTCCTCTTTGCATGCCCTCCCAGAAGAAAAAAAAATTCTTTTCCTTGCCGCTTTCTGCATCTTGTTCTTGCGTCTGAACTTTATGCCCTAACTTCTAATGAAGCAAATTCCTGCAGCTGCCTCTCTTGGCATCTCAAAGGTTCTAGCTTGAGACTTCAGATGACAGAAGGTCTCAAGCAGTAGCATGAGATATAGATTAGTATGTAGCAGTCACTGATAGCAATACCTACCTCCAATTCTTCAAGAGAGTGACAGTAACTTAGAAGTTCACATTGCCCCTCTGCACTGAGCAGAGCAAACTTCAAATCAAGAATCTTCAGCTTTGAAACCCAAGGAAGCAATGATGTAGCCAGTATTCTATGGTCATCTAACATGCTGTAGCAACCAACTCCGAGCTCCTCCATGGGCATTGAGCAGGACTTCAACACTTCTCGGAACTTTTCTATCTCAATCTCACGAACTTTAAGGGCAGTAAGAAACTTGCATCTCTGCACCACTGACAGTAATGGATCCACCACATTGTCCTCTTCCAACCCATCTGCCGCAATGCTCAGCTTCTCTAACATTGGGTTGTTTTGTCCAAGCTCCCAAAGCCACTGGCCACCTTCATCCATAGTAATCTCACTCTCTTCCAAAGAGAGTTCCCTCAGAAACCTGGAAAGAAAAATGATGCTCAATACATGTCAATCTAAGAGGTAAGGAAATTATTCCAACAGCCATATTTGCAGCTTCTTCTTGATGCGAATAGATATGAGGGCATTCCTTTCTTGCTTTATTTTGTCTTACTGCCATCCAGTTGCAACTTGGCACCACATAAACCAGCCTCAAACTATTTCTAAGCTCTGGCTTCCCTGGGGACCCTGCTTTGTCATGTTGCTTGCTGCAGGTATTGAACTTGACAGCATATTGTGAAGAACCAAGATGTTTTTTAAAGGCATGGCAACCCTGAACTTTTTCCAGCTATGTACTCATCCTTCTCCCCAACAGTTTTAGGTTTACCAAAATGACTCCATATGCCAATGCTAGGTCTCCAGTTCCTATAGGAATCAAGTCTATAGTCTCCCTTGACTTGCATAGTATAAGGGAATAATTAGGAACCACCTTGTCTAGATTCTCACTAATGCAGAGTATGCACCTTTCTTGGCATATGAGCACACTGGGAGGAGGTGGGGAAGGGGTGGGTTGGATAGTTAGAATTTTCATGCAAAAGCAATAGGATCCTGCATAAGTTCTATGTGGCCATTTCTGAGTGATAGCAACAGCTGGCAAATTTCCAATCAGAATCGTACTAAAGAAGATATGACCATTGTGAATCCCAAATTTGTTTGAAAAGTGCACTTGATGACTGACAGTCATGAATCAGATCACCCGGTGTATTGAAAAAATAATGGCACATATGAGTGTTGAGGATAACCTGCAGGACTGTGCAATGACTTGAAGGCCCATGGTCGTGAACCCTTTGCACTTGTCTAGCTTAAGCACCTGCACCATCTCATCCCTCAAAACTAAACTCTTTTCTTGACTAATCATCATCTCCATGCACTTCAAAAGCAAACAACCACTCAAAGGTTCTAACCCTGACACAAATTTGCACAAAAGCTGTAGTAGACCCATACCCAGTATCTGATCTATTTGGAAAAGAGAGGAAAAAGCTTTAGAATGGCAAGCTGCTGATCTGTTAACACCGGAGATAATGTGCCTAAAAACTGGATTCAACCTCATGGCATTGTGATGCAATAGCAGCAGGTCCCCTAGCAAAGAAGAGGGCTCTAAGTCACACTAGCTGGTGTGTTCTGTGATGGAGGGCAATTGTCTTAGAGCATCTCCAGCAGTGCTCAGTATGTGACCCTGCAAAGATATTTCTCACATTCAAGTTTTAGTTACTTAGTTTTTCCAACCCCACCCATAAAACTTAAACTGGGATTGCAAATAGCTAGGAGACTGCTGATAGCAACCCACCTGGACTAATCAAACTATCTAGCAAATCAGAAACAGGCAGCAGTCAATAGATATGATTTGACTGTATTTATTAGACTATTCCAGAGCTCCTCCAGGGCTGTGCATTCTATCAGGGCCAGTCTTCCAGCAGTCTTCCAGTGAATCCACTGGATTTGACTGCTGCACCTCATCCAAGATTTCCAGTGCAGGGCCACATACTGAGTGCCGGTGGAGATGCTCTTAGTCTCTGAGTTACTTAGTTTTGTAGGGGAGAAGGATCATGAGTGTTCTCACACAACTATAACTGCATTGATGGATATTACAGCTGTCTATATGTGTGTGTCTGTGTGTGGGTTACATGACAAGAAATGAAAAACCTGTAAGGAGGTGCAACCCCGTGCCAGCAACTCCAGATCCTCATCACAAACCTCCATGCGCCGCAAATGGAGGGACTGAAGCTTGGGGTAACTTCTAACAATCTCCTGCACCCAGGGCCCTGTATGGCCTCCCCAATCCTTTTCCAGGATATCAAACTCTGACGCCCGGGGCTTGCCCTTAAGCTTGATGCTTTGCAAGTCCTTGAAACGTTTAGGCAGGCCAGAAGGAAGAATGGAGTAGCAATTGGGGATATAGATTTGCTTCCTTGTTGCACCCTCCACTCGGTACCATTGCTTGCACACCAGAGACACAGCAGCTCGATCTTGGTAGCTGTCCAGGCAGCTGAAAATACACTGCAAAGAATCATCCAGCGTCAAGCATCGTCTCTTGGGCGATTTCTGCTTTCCTGACCCCATTTCCCAACCCTAAAAACCCAACCCGAGCACTCAAACTGAGGAAATGCTCATCAGCGCCATTTCTCTTCTCTGCTGCCAATAGTTTGCTTTTTCTCTAAACATTCCCAAACAAAAGGGGGAAAGAAGAAGAAAACTTCTCTCGACTTCAACCCTTTTTTTCTCTACAAAGATGATACCAAATAGGAAAAAAAAGAGCTTCACCCTTGTAATCTACAAAAAACAAAACAAAGGACACCAACCAAAATCACACAAGAAAAGATGATGAATGAAAGCCAAGCAAAAGCGAAACAAGCTACATCAGTTCTTCAACATCACAAAGCATTCCAACCCATCACAAAACAAAGCAGAAACATAGCATTCTAAGCAAACTAGGACAAACCCAATTCCAAAGCCCACATAAAGAAGACGTCCTGGCCTACATCCCAAAACTTCACAGCTTGCCCTGCAGGCCCTCTCCTAACACAAAACCCCTCCCAACTTTAGTGTGGTGTTACTGTTAACAGCCGAACTTATTTCTGTTTTGGTGACCACCACAACCAACAGCAACAAGGGGTGTGTCACACAGTGGGCTTGCCATTGACATTAAAAAGTATCTCAAGGCAAAAGAAGAATTATGGAAACTCAAATATTTCACCATGCCAAAATATAATCTTCTAAAAAATCCTCTAAAAGAAACCAAAATCCTTCAAGATATCATAACTCTATAACTAATCTTAAGTTTCAACACAAAGCCAAAATATCATCTTTCAAAAATCCTCATATAAAAAATAGACCTATTATTATTACCTAGGGGCCAAATTCCCTTAAGCTAAAATATTCTATAATGAATCTAAACACAATACATCCTTGCCTACCAAGGCAAGGCCAACAAAAGAGAGAGACACTATGGGATTAAATCAAGGTGCTATTGGGAACACCCTTGGGGAACACATTGAGAACTTGAAAGGAACATAGAGGGAACAAAGAAAAAATGATAAAAATCCTCTTTCCCCCCACCAACCCAAAACTTAAAAGAAAAAAAATCAAGGCACCTTCATCCTTAGCATTGGTTGCATGAAGTCTCTCTTTCCAAAACTGTTGGTCACCATTTTTGGCCTGGGCTAATGGCTGAGTCAGTGATTTGGGGACATGGTGTGCCTGAAATCAAACCAGGTAAAGTAAGAAGGCCGACAGGAAGGACGAGACATAAATTAATTAGAAAAAAACGATTGGAAACTGAAGTTCTAGTACATTGTCAAGCAAAAGGTAAGAAACCCAACACGAGGAAGAAGACAAAAAAAAACAACAAAACAAACAACTGGTAAGAGAAGTTTAGCTAATTGTCAAACAAAAGGACAAAGTGTAGACAAATTGCCCCCCTCCCCCTCCTTGGGTCATTCCCCCCCTTTAAGGTGCTTAGGCCATGTGTAGACATGTATGGAGCCTTGTCCCATTCTTGAGAAAATGTCCTCACCTCTTTGGTATCAAGAGTCAAGATGCCAAGTAACCCAAGAAATTGGGTAAGAAATTGGCCTTGCCCGAATCAGCACCCACCCACGTTTCGTACCATGAAAAAAAATCCCAAAATCCATTTAAATTATTTCTAAATATTATAAATATTCCATGCCTAGACTAAATCAGGGCCTCTGAGTTCAGATCTAACTTTTTGGGGCTTAAATGTGGCCATGAAGAGGCCTCATTCAAAAAGGTGAAGGTACCAAGCTGGGTGCTGGTTCACCCAGGCCCAGAAATTGGCCTATTCAATGACATCACCCTTGGGTGTGAAGATGTCAAGGAATGCACGAGATCCTTAAGAGATTGGGTTACTCAGCAGAGATCAAGAACTGGTGAACGATGAATAAAAGATTCGTACACAAGGTTATGAAAGATGATGCATAAACCATAAGATCATCACTCAGCTAGATTTGGAAGCACCTTACACGGACTAATGAATATGAAGATAATGTGCTTCCTAAGTAAGAATAAGGTGACTCCACCTAGAAGAGTCACCTTACACTTTACTAATAAACTAACTGGTCAGGATTGTTCATTGAAATTGTAAATAATGGCTCAACAATCGTTCAACATTCAACATTGGTTAGTTCTAGTGTTGAGCTGGTATCATCACTTTGTGATACCAGATTTTGCTTCTCGAAAATTTTGATGCCATACACAATGTGCATAATGGTATCAAAACATTGTTATATATGATATGACATATAAAATTGAAGAATATGGAATGAGTATGCAATGATATCAACATCTAGCTTATGAACATTGACACCAGCAGGTATATATTATATAGAGTAACTTGAGTATAAATAATGCCCCCCACCATTGATGATGCACTTTTGACATAATTGTAAACATCATGAACCATTGAACGCTGCCATGTGTTCATTTGGACATTGGCGGAGAAGAAGCATGGCTGCTGGCTTGCAGAAAAAACAAACATGTACTATGAGGAAGACTATGTTTCATTTTTACTCGGTTCCCAATGTGTTCCCATTATGTTCCCTTTAAGTTCCCATCACATTCTCAATATCTTCCTCAAATTCCCAATGTGTTCCTCAACATGTTCTCCATAGCACCTCACTTTTATCCCATATGCTTTGGAAAATGTTGTCCTCCTCTCACCACCATAGGGGGGCCAAAGGGGACAAACTCTATACTTCAAAATCGAACCTTCTATTTTGAGGAACCTTCATAGTTTCTTTTTTGTTTGAGCAATGGGACAATCAAATTGGGTCACTGCCCCAAAATAAAAAAGTAAAATAAAAATTGGACTTGAGAGGCACCTCATTTAATTAATAAAAAAAGTGAATAGGCAAGATTTTGGTTAGGGATGAGAATCGAGATAGAAAAGCATGAATGTTTTAAAACCTGATATATACTAGTGACATGCAAGGTGTAAACATACACTTGGTCAAAATAACTTGTGTTAAAAATATTTTGTCAAAATAAATTTAGTTTTTCACAATTATTCAAAAAAATTCAAATTTTGATTTTTTTAAAAAAATCAAATAGGGTTTAATTTAAGTTTCACCTATTTTGCACAGAAGCCAAAATTAAAGCTTTGGTAGGTCCTAATATATTGTAAAAACAATTAAAGTTTTGAAAGTTCTATTAAGCATTTCATCATTCACATCATCCTTCATCAAATATATTATGTTAAAGGATGCTCAACATGTGAATCTTCTCTTTAGAATGGGTGATGTTTAGATAATTTTTGGAAGTATAACTCATTTTGTGCAACAGCTTTCATATCTCTTACGATGTACACATCTTTTTTCCACTTACATTGAGTCTCTCATTTTTTTTGACTACTTTTTTTTTCAAATGTTTGGGCACCTCTTGGATTCAAGATCCTTTGACAACCCAGAAAGACCTCTAGCATGTAAATAAGCCTCTTTCCCAATAATTTTCAATGGAACCAGCTCATACCAACAACCATCATCGCCCCAACAACCTATTTAAAAAGTTGAGCCCTTGTAGCCTCAATCATAATTACTAGGTTTATTGTTGATCAACGTCCCTTTTTGAAACCTTAGCATGAATTAATAATAACATCTTCCCTTTCCAACAATAACTCAAAGTGGCATGTGATTTCCTATTATCCCCAACTCGTGCATATACGCTTTTGTTTGAACAATTTGTCAAGCAATAAATGGTTCGATTTTCAAAATTCTATTTCGGAATGTCTACACCATCATACCTTTTTTAGCATGTTTTTTAACGGGATATTTGAAGCCCATCATGCTCGAGTTATATCATGTTTTGGCCCAAAAGCAAGTCTTTGGCTTACAATTTGATCAATCTTCCCAAGCTTTCAACTAGTTTCTTCAATTTTTTCCACAACGTTTTGAATACGACTTGGATTGCCCCATCCCTCAATTGTAAGTATCCCTTGATGTGTGTGTGCACACATGCCATTGACCCTATGGGTATCCATTTCTTACATTGTGTTCATGACAATGAATGCACAAGAACCCATGATACAATTTGTAACATCTTTGCTGCCATTTGCATGGGATGTTGGTTTCCATGTGGAGTGAGAATAACTACATGTGCTTTTTTCAAACATGTTCAACTCCTCTTATTGATGAGTTAACATTGTGCTCACCAAATATGGCATTCACACTTTAATCAACATTGTCATTGTTAACCCAACATGAACAAATTTACTTTCTTGATCGTGCGCCACCCAAGGATTTGTTGCTTCCAATGTGGCTCAAGCTAAAGAACAGAGTTATTGCGATCGACACCTTATTGGTCAATTCCTCCTCTTAGTAACGGAAGTTTTTTGATGTTTACAAAAGTTGGTAGATGTGTTTTTACACAATTGTGCCAATGCCATTTGGAGTTTGAAAGGACTAGAAGGCCCTCCTTTTTTTGTTTTGACTACTTTTCTTCAACAAAAAAATTCAATCACATTGCAAAAGTTGTAAGCATCCTCCATTTTAAGTTGTGTGGTATCTAGTTATTTCTTAACTTCCACCCCTTTAGGACACATCTCCCATCTTCATGACTGACTTATTGCAAGCGATCGATTTTTGATATGAAAAATTATGACCGACTACAAGTGGTTGATTTTTGACATGGATAGGTTTTGACATCTAGAGTTTGAGCTAACTTGATGTCATGAAAATTCTCTCTTTTCTTTTTTCTTATCCCTTTGTACATTTTCCTACTCTACGATGTGTCTATCAATAAAGTTTTGGCAAGGTTGCACCAGAAAAAATGACCAATAAATTAGGAAGTACCATGTACTTAAAAAACTAAAACCTGCAAAATTTTCATTTTATTAAGTTACTAGGTTTTGGTTCGGATTCTAATTCCACCAAGAGGTTGTCTCCAAGTCCAGTTCTAGCAAAAGACTAGTTTGGAGGTTTCCTTTTGATTTCATCTTTTTCAGAAATCCAACACTCGCGGTCCAAGTAATTTAAAGAATCAAGAAAGTCTGAGACCAACCTAGATCTCAAAACCGACCAACATTCCTTTTTTAAAATGTGTTGCAGTTCTTCATTTTGAGGTTGAATTGTTCAAGTCAAAATTTTCTGAGATAGATTTGGTGATGATCATCATCAAATTACAATTCTTTGCTCTAGGTCCACTTACATGTACACACATGAGTTGATTTCAAAAATTTGCATTGTCAATATGCTTTGTGATTTTAATTGGTATTGCAAAATCAACTCTCAAAGCACCTCCAGTGGCACACTGCACAGCAGGTTTCGAATGAAGAACTCTAAATATTACCCTAGTTGGATAGCAGGTTTGATCCCAAAAAAAAAGTTATTTCTAGGCATGCTGAAATTCACAAAAATATTTTTCTTAAAGAAAAAAAAATTTGTCAAAGAAAATTAAGCATCTTTTGAAATATTCCATTTCTCAAAATTAAATCTTCAAAATTAAATAATGATTCTGCAGACATGGTGAAACTGCACTAGGCTATGCCAGTTTGGGGCAGTAAAATGGTTTTGGGCCAACATTTTTGCATAGGATGCTGTGGCTGCAAAAGGACAGCACAATCTAACACCTTCTATTGATTGGTCAGAAGGTTTGATTGGTTCAAGTGGTTTGCTATTAGTACTCTCTCACCACTTAGAGTCCCAATTACATCTTGCAGGTGGGTTGTGGGGGAGATGGGAAACAATAAGTCACTCATCTTGGATGTGAGATTTATTGTTGGAGGCACAAATGCCAGGTATGGGCGGAGCTGCTCTTAGGCATGGCTAGGAAGATTTTACAAATCCAAAACCATAACATGCTGGAGCCTGGGACATGCAAATCTATCCTAGAGTCCTAGGTGAGTTTTATACATGTATGATGAAAATCTGGTTATTTGAGACCTTGTGTGCAATGAATGGTCTGTTTGACAAAGATGCTAATCCACCTAGTAGTAAAGAAACCCAAGATCCAGCCAACAAGGGTTGAGACTCTGACAAGTGGTCATGGATTTTCACTTTGGACCTTGCTAGATGTTAGCTCTTTTGTTTTAAGGAACGTAGTTATAATGGGTCAACCAAGAAACCATGAAGGTGATTGGGGTCGGTGAACTCGCAGAAAATCATGTGAATACCAATGTTGGGTGGTTATAAGAAATGGCACCAAATAATCAACTATTGTAAAGCATCTCCACCAAAAACCTGTAAACTCTTCATGTAAACCCAAAGGTGTTGGGGAGTTTGTAGCTCACATGTCAGCTTAAGCTGTTGTGGGATAGATTTTTTGCACACACAATTGCACAGCTAAAACATAGCTCCAAGAGTCCAAACAAAACCAAACAAGGGGTGTGTGTCACACCATGGCCTTGCCATTTACATTAAAAAGTATCTTAAGGCAAAAGAAGAATGATGGAAATCCAAATATTTCACCATGCAAAATTACAATCTTCAAAAAAAAATCCTCTAAAAGAAACCAAAATCCTTCAAGATATCATAACTCTAGAACTAATCTCAAGCTTCAACACCAGCCAAAATATCATCTTTCAAAAATCCTCGTATCAAAATAGACCTATTATTTACCCAGGGGCCAAAATCCCTTAAGCTACTATACTCTATAATGAATCTAAACACAATATCCCTTGCCTACCAAGGCAAGGCCAAAAATCACATTTTGAAGTAAAAGGCAAGAGCATGTGTGTGATTGTATTGTTGTCTATAACCGAAGAGTGCACCTCAGAACTCCCCTGTTCTAGCTACCTGCACTTTAACTGCCTCTGATTTCTGAAATTTCAACCCTGCTGTAGCTAGTGCTTTGGAGTGCAGGCGCCTGCTGCACTCGAGAGTTGCTTGCACCCAAAACACATGGTAAAACAAACAAACAAACACACAAAAAGACAATATGGAGAGGAAGACAATGTAAAGGCAAAGGGAAACAATACAAAGAGGACAAGAAAAAAACGTTAGAAGAAAAGACAACCTAGAAGAAGAAGTAGGGGAAGAAAAAGCAAGCAAGGAAGAAGATGACCGACCTAGAAGAAGATGAAGAAGAAGAAATTAGAAAACAAAAGTAAAAGGGAAGGCAAAAAATACAAAAGAAGAAGAGGAGGATGGCCCTGCTAGAGTACCATTGTGAAGATCCTCTTATTAAGGTGGTTCTTTGAGAGATAATCACAGTTTTCAATAATCAAAGAACTGGTTCTGATGCATAGCCTAATCAGGGTTCTCAAACACTTAAAGAATGGATTTTCATATATAAAAGCAGTTCTCAAAAAATCTAAGAAGTGGCCAAGAAGTGGTTTTCTCTAAACCTGCCAGTTCTTCGCCGGCTACATCATGGAAACCATCTCATGTTTTGAGGACTTTTAAGAAATCAGAACTGAAGGTTCTTTGATTCTGAAAACTTTCAAAAAAACCCAAAGGTACTTTGATTTCTAACTTTTTCCAAAAACTGGAACTGGAGGTCATTAAAAAAATCAAATAACCACCCAACAGTTGTGGATACTTAGGATGGAAGCAATTGTAGAGCCAATGAGCTCAAAATATGCCAGTCCTCTGCCAATGAGCTTGAGTTGGGGGGTGTTGTCGGGTTGGGTCTGCTGTCGTGCCTCAAAAGAAAAAAGTGAAGGCATCCACGTACACAATATGCATGTATGGTAAAGAGCTGATCAAGAATTCTTAGTCGGCAAATCAACAGCTCCTTATATTTCTATTTTATGTGCATTATAGGAAAGTCCATAAAACCAACCATAAAACCTCTACTTCACTGTTGGTTCTTTCATGAAAACTGCCAGTTCTTTATTGTTTTTGAAATAAATGGACCCGGCAATTCTTTGATTCTGATTTTTTTTCAAGGAATCCAAACTGACAGTTATCACATTCTGAAATAATTAAAAAACCAAAATGAGTAGTCCTCTATAAATTCAAATAACTGCACAACACTAATAAATATCCCTCTTTTCTAGGAGGGATAAATCACAAATATAAGGTGCCCTCCAAATGCACTATGGAATTTCTCAAGTGTTTTTGAGCCATTTTTGTGTTGGTGTTAGTGATGAGATAAACAACATTTTCAAACTCCTTTGACATCTTCAAGCTAGTTTAATGCCAAAGGAAATTGATAGTTGTAAAATAAGCTTCATAGTGAGAACACCTTGTGATCATCAATCTTGAATATATAAGCTTACTTGGTAGGATCACGTATAAACAAAATCTCGAAGTTGATATGCCCTCCATTTGTCAATCTCCAACGTTTTCCATACATTTTCCAAGTTGCTAACCATGTAATGTCTATGCCCTAACATTCAAGAATATTATTGCAAGTGTTATATGAAGTGAGATATGTAGGTCATTATCCTTTCATCATTATTTTTGCCTTATTATTATTGTTAATATCTTTTACAGAAATTTTATTTTTTATCTATGTGATGGTATTGTGGATGGTATTGTGGGATGTAATTTGGGAATTTAAATGCAAAATATATTGGTTTATGGTCAATCCAATAAGCTTCAACAACTCCTAACATGCATTGTTGAGTGGGTGCATTTGTCCATATGTGATCAATATGGGATCCATAAATTGTTGTAATTTTTTTTAATTGAAGTTCCATTGACTATTGGTCCATAAACTTTGGAGTTCATTTGGTTGTGTTGAGTTTTGATCAAATATGTTCATATTGATATCGCCAATTATTATCATGGGACAATAAATTGGCATTAGATTCAAAAACTTTTGAAGGTGGATTATGAACATTGACAAGGATAATATTGAAGGTCTGTATATTGTTCTTATATGAATAGCCTTTCTTGTATTTGTATTGAATGTTGCTACAATATACCCAACCCCTAAAGATGTAAAAGTTTCATGTGATGATAAGGTTGTCATGAAATTGTCATATATAATCATTGTACCGTTTTGACCATTTACACTAATCATTGAATGTGTTCTTGTATCAACATTCAAAGATGTATTATTAAACATTAATGTGTTGAAATGTGTTTCATTGAGGCACAATATGTGTGTTGTTTTGAGATTGTAATCCAAAAAAACATCATTTTTATGTAAAAGTAATGATCTAGTATTGAGAGAATAAATTAGTACATGTGAATCACAAAATGTATGTGCTTTGGGGCTGACAAGTACATCCCATCATGCAATGCTTTGCAATTGGCACATCTCCATGGCAACACTTGGATCAATTTGAAAAAAATTCATCTACAAAGGTTGTAAAAGGTTAAAAAATTCCTTTTCTTAACACGAGAAAATGTTGTATATGTCAAACCATGTTTACAAACATTAGTAGAATCAAATGTTCAATAATCAAGTGTTAATCCTTATGCTCGGTGTATAGTGTGTGCTACAACCAATTGAATGAAAAATTGTGTTCTTGTTATAATGTGAGAAGAATTTGAACCAATTTGAATATCTTTGGATATGGGTTCTATTGGTGTCCATGTAAGATGTATTTCATGTTCATACAAATGTGTATTATTTATTCTTGTGAGTTGACCACATTTGGGATTATCAAATAATATCCATATGACTTCTTGTGAATTGAATACTTTAATTTATCCTTGGAATATTCCATTGGCACCATTTACAAGACCATCATGTGTTGCATAATTTCCAACACAAAGTTCAACCAACATATTTTTCTTTACTTGAACCTGTAAATGTAATCATGTTGTGAAGTTTGCATCATTTTGTAATTGAAATGACTAAAGACATATATCATGATGTTTATTTTGTGCATACAATATGAATACATGCCTTCACTTCAAAAGAAAGCAAATTCATTATTTTTTGTTTTGCTTCATTCATGTAAAATAAATATGGAAATTTTGGATTATTTGGTAGTGTACGAAAACATTGATTATTTATGGTATTCACAACTAATTGCAATTGTGTAACAGTTCGAAATTGGTTTAAGATGTTAATGAGTTGTGCATCACTTTGGCACACGACTTGCTTCAATTCATAACATTTAATTTTTTCCATCCAAAAATTTAAAGCTAAACTATCAATGTTGTTTGCATTAATTATGAAAACTCCTACATCACAAACTGGCTGAACTTGATGAAAATCCATAGTGATAATTACATCAAGATTTCCAAAGAACTTGGTGTGAATACGTTTAATTGATCTTAATTGAAGATCAATAAATTTTAATATTTTTCCTCTATTAATGAAATTTCATCTAGTATTATTAATTGTAATTGGTCATATTTCTTAACTAAATTATCTAATTGTTCTAAACTTAATGATGGTAAATCTTTACAATTAAAGGTATAGAAAGACTTGAATGAATCATAGTTCTATCAATGTTAAATGTTGTTTTTCCAATATATGCCATGAACAAAACTTTCTTTTTTTAAGGGTCAAAATGAAGATGTTTATTTTTAAAATGTATCAAATCTTGAATTATAAGCAGTAATGTGAAAGTTTTATTTGTACCAACACCTCCAATAATGAATGAATGTATGAATAAATTGGTTCATTTGGATTTTTATTTTTTTGGTACATAACATCATCAAATATAAAATGTTGTTCATTATTCATTTTTTTGAAGTAATGAATGGAATTCATGAGTAGGCATGATTTGGTCTTGAACATCAATATTGGTTGATTCAGGAATAGTGGAAACACTTATACATGCATTAACAATATATTCATTACAAATGTTATATGGTTCCATTCTAATACAATCAATAATATTTTGCAAGGAAAACCCAATATCTACATTAGGAAATTTATCCATCCATATGTTAGTGTCATTTTTTGTTGCTAATTCAAAAGCTTGTGATTCTATGTTTTCCCAATTTGTTGTGTATGCATTATTATTATCAAAACTATATATAAATTTTTTTTTTAACAAATTGATTTGTATTTCATGCATGTTATATGACACATTCCATGTGGAATGGTCACCTTTGAGAGTATGTTCATTATCAAATAAACGAATAAATAATAATTTTTTTTTAATAGTAATTTTCTAGGTTTTGATGTTCATTATAATGTACATAACAAATTATATGAGATTTTTTCCTTTTTTTCCTAAGATTCACAATGTCATAATTTGCAAAAAATTCAATGAGAGAAATGTTAGATAAATAGCTAGGTCTTTTGATGTATTTGTCAATGATTGATGGACACATAATATATGTAGAATCCAAAGAAAATGTTTTCAATGATGCAACATTTTTTAACACAAATGCACGTTCTTGTAATGGGGATGTATTTATGAATTTAAATGTTATAGATGCATGGTACAATGTATAGACAACACAATATATGCAACTAATTGTGCTAACATTTGTTGAACATTAAGAAAAACATTTCCCATCTTTCAAATGTGAGTATGTGATTCAATTTTGTTTTCATTACAACTAATATATATATTTTTAAATCTCTTTTTTCATTTTTTAATCTAGTTTTGTTAGATAAGATGTGCAATAACTAGCTACAACATAAGGGTCAAGTATGAATTAAACATCTGTGTTTGCTTGCCAAATATTTCCAACATGAATACCAAAGGGATTTGTTTGTATAACTTTACATAATCTTTGTAAACAAATTGTTGGTTTTTAAAATTTTACTTGTAATGCATTGATGTATGTCTCTATCTATAGAAAACAATTTTAGTATTACGCTAAATGACATAGATGTTGTTTGTAAATTAATTTTATTAAGTTCCTTAAAAAAAAAAATTGTTAATTTCACCTAAATGAACCCTTTTTGAAGGGGTTAAAGATTCCATTGCAAATGGTTCAAGAATTTTTGTTTTTTCAATAGGAAGCCATGGAAAATTATATCAACAAATGGCTTGATTTTTCTTCCTACAAATCTTTTTGTGACGATGTCTTCGAGCTTTGTGAAATTTGGGTGCTAGTTTATTATTATCACACGATATATATTTGTTCACAAAGTTTTCAATTGCACTATTTGAATCCAAACCATAAATGGTGCATTTGCAACCCACAAAAGTCCATGGTCATGTTAACTTCCACGACTTTGAAATTATGTACCAAAGAAAAAATATAATAAATGTTCAAAAATAGAATTATTTTTCATACACAATGTACAAAAAGATCTCATATGATGATCATAATATTGTGCACATGTAATAGGATCACATTGTATAAGATTTGCAACATGTTGGGGTTTTAATTTATCAAAAGGAATGTTAAGTTTTAATTTTTTACTATTTAAATCATATAAACATTTTAATAAAGGAAGCCACTTACTTTCAGCACTAGTAAATGTAACAAAAAATGTTGGGGGACCTGATTGTCAAATCATTGCAAAGACTTTTTTTTTAATCAACTTAGATAATCAAGTGAAGTACAAAAGATCCATATATCCTAAATGAAAATTTAAAATAATAGCCAAATTTGGTTTATTTCTAACATCACATGCTTGAAGTTGACATCCAAGGAGTTTCCCTTTATGTATGTGCACCCAAGATGATGAAATGATGGAATGAATCAATACTTTAATAACTTAAAAAATAATAATTTGGTATATGTGTGGCAAAATTGTGATTTTTATGTAAGAGCTCCCATTTAGCAATCAATTGATAAAACATTTTTATTTCTTGGTTATTACAAGGTTGTCCAGAAAACAGCGTTGGAAAGTTCAATTATTCACAATGGGGATTTTGAAAAAGGCCCAATGGTTTCAAATCTTGGCCTAATGCCATAGTTATAACATTTCAAAATAATCATATATTTGTTTGGAAGATAATATGTTTTACACCATTGTATCTATTAATATGTCTTCTTGTTCCTCTTCAAATCTATTTTCATTATTATAGTCACATGATTCATCATCATCTACATCACAAGAAACATTAATATTGGTTTGCATTGATAATGTGAAGATATCAAGCCAATGTGGATGAATTGTTATTCTAGAATTTTCATATAATGGTGTGTTGAAAAGATCATGTAATGTCAACATAATGAGGTTTAGATGGACATTACTTGTTGAATGTGGTGATTTATATTCCATTCATCTTTTTAATGATAGACCAATTGTTGCTTCATCATGAGGAACACGAGGTAATATTGATTGGGTAGAATTGATATTGGATGGAAAATTTACAATACTTCCTTTTATGTTATATTGTCCATAACCTTGGAAATGCCAAATTTGAACAAATGTTAAACAAGGTGATACTAATCATTCTTTTAACTCATTTAATTTTTTTTACAGAATATATGTCATTGTTCAATCTAATGTTTGTAGGAACTAAAAGCTTTGGTGTTTTATTTTTGTTAAAAAGAGAATAACAACTTTTACACAATAATGGATTTTTTTCTTAAGCTGGAACATGTAAAAAATATTTTTGAATCATGGATTTTTGTTTTTTTTGTTTTTGTTTTTTTTTAAAAGCACAATTGACGATAGTACACACGTGGATGAATGGATGTATTCAATAGTTGTTGAAAATATTTATCATGGTAAGGTGAAGGATTTTCCAATGTTGTCAAAATATTTTCATGTGTATTATTTGAAGTCAATGTATTATGAACATTAATAGTTGAAGATGGTTGTTCAATGTGTAATGGTTCCATAAGGTTATTGCATGTCAATATGTCAAATTATGAATTTTCATGTGAATGTTGTTCAAGAAATGTGTTTGTGGAATGTTATTAAAGCCAACATTTGTATTTGTTGATGTTTCCATGTTGTTTAAACAAGAGTTAATATTGTTTTACAAGGTTTACATTTTTTTTATGAAGGTGATGTAAATGAGAATATACTCGAGTGAATCTTAATTCTAAGATGGAATTGTTGATAAGAAATTTGTTTGCTATATCTTTTAAAGTGGAAGATGGAAATGTAATCATTAAATTTTTTTAATTGTTCATTGTGCATGGGTTTCCAATATAAATGTTTAGGTTTTTCAATCACCTTTTCATGTGATACTTCATATTTTTGTTTTTGTGGGTGTGTATTATCATTAATTCCACACAAATATAGAGATTGTTTTTGACCTCGTTGTTTAATGGACATTTTTGTTGGTTGGTTGGTATGTTTTGTTTGTGATAACATGTTTTGGTCTACTTCCCATGAGGCATTGTAAAAAGTGATTGGTTCATAATGCCCATTTCTAGTATTTACCATGTCATCATGATAAAGTAATTATAATGTATTATTGCTCATGAAATCATCACTCGCTCAAAAACATATCATGCAATTGTTTTTTGACCAAACATGGATGAGCCTATGTAAATAATTTGCTAAACAAAATATGGCACTATTATCACCTTATAAACCTCTAAAATTATGCTCATTTTTGAATATAGGTTTGTTAAAAATTTATACTATGATCTTCATACAATAAAGAAACAGTGAAATGAATATCAATCAATTCTTGAATTTGGGGGTTAATGGGTTGTGGAAGGGATCATGCAAAATGGGTCATGCATTGAGTTCAGATGTGAAGTGAAGTTTGGGAATAATGAAATAAAAATGTTAAAGAATCAAACAAACAATCACCATGTACAAAAGGATACTTTTGAATTCGTTGAAGATGGTGACCATGAAACACAAGATCAATGTTCATTATGAGGCCTATTAAAAAAAAGGAAAATAATTTTTTTCCTGTGTTTATTTAACTTGATTAATGGGAGAAGCTTAATGTTTTTCAACAAAACAATATAATGACAAACCCAAAATAAAGTTTAAAATCAATGGCTAGAAAGCTACTTAAATGTTAATTAACTAATGTGTGAAGCAAAACCAAGAAAAAAAAGAGAAGATGTTGAGGGGTAAAAGGAAAAAAGAAAAGAAAAGCCTAGTCCACAATGTTAGCTAAGTAATCCTTGAAAAAAAAACAGAAAAATAAAGAGGAAAAAGGGGCAATGGCCCACTACTAACTAGTTGATACATGACCAAATGCACTATTCACCAAAATGCCATTAATTTGGAGACTTCAATTTCACAAAATACTTTTGAATTCTAATAATGGTATAGTTTTTGGGCAAGATAATGGAATATTGGCAAACACAAGAATTGGGGCAATAAAAAACACCCCTAAACAATAAAGATAATATGGGTATGTGGAATGTGGTATGTGATATGTTGGTATGTGGGTATGTGATATGTGGTACGAGGAATGTGGTATGTAGGTATGGATATGTGATATGTGGGTATGTTGATATGTTGATATGGGATATGTTGGTATGGTGATAGGTATTGAAAATGTGAATGTTTTTGTCAAGTTTTTGGTAAAAGTTAGAAATGAACTAAAAAATCAGCAATAAGGAAAAAATATGATCATATTGAAACTTTAAAGGTGTGGCCTTACAATATGTAATAAAGACCTATCTACATACAAAAACAATGAACTACATACAAAATACAAAGTATCTTGATGAAAGCAAAATCCCCAAAAAGTTCAAACACAAGAAGAATCTCCAACAACTTCTTTAACAACCTCTACAACAACTTCTTGAGGTTGGAATTTCTCATTGTATCCAACAAGTTCCCCAATTGGATTCAAGTGGAAAATACCAAAAACTTTCAAATCTCCAAAGAGTTCGATCATAAACACTCTTTCACTCGAATACTTTGCCATAAAATCCTTTTCTTAGAGTTTAAACAAGGGAAACAACCAAGGAGTTTTGACATGGGAAATGCATGGTGGACCATCAACAATTTCAATTGTGTTATTGATGTGAATATCAAGAGCACATGTTGCAAAAACTTTACACAAATTACAGAAATACATGTTAGAGGGCTGTTAGTAAATATCACTGAGTTTGCATTTGGAACAAACCTGTTTATAGGGTAGAGCGGAAGGATTTGTGACCGTTAAACACCCATCAACCTAATAAAAAAAATCAGGTGCTAGAAAGTTGAATATGTCAGATTAGATCAAATCAAATTAGATCAAAATGTAAGAAATTATAACAAATTAAAATAGATCAATATTAACATATTAAAGTATAATAAAAAGAATAAATGAAACTAACATTCCAAGTTATGGCACAATCAAGTTTGATATGGAGATTGAACACGTTTTTCTTGCAATGAAGCCAATAGCATTGGGACAATGATGGATGAAACGATGGTGAGTAGACGCACATCACCCTTATTGTTACAAGCAATATTTTTCATGATGCAAAATGTAGGTATTCCTTTCCAAAACTATTATGCCAAATTGTGGAATTCAACACGAAAGGAGGCAACAAAACTCACCTACAACAAAACAAATGTAGCATAAGTTCAAGTTGGAAGAAACCAAAGAATTTTTTTTTAATAAACTTGATTTTCAAAAACTTACAATTTGAATGTCTTTTGGATTACTTCCGTTAACAACCAATATGCTATCAATCTCACTACGCACTCTAATAATATCAAAAACAATGGTGGTTGTCGCAAAGGGTTAGATCATGTAGTAGAAAAACTATGAATTATGTTTTTTGGCAGAAAATGCAACGTCACAAGAGGATAAAATGCTAGAATGGTTGTCATTTTTGTGGCTGTGGAAAGTTCAATCGTCCAATCAAAATCTCCTTTGTCATAATTTGTTTTGGCTTTCATAGAAAAGTTTTATAGCTGTAAAAGTGATTCACTTGATTTTGTGAACTTTGGGGGAATTTTTGTTTTTTTAAAGTTTGAGGGTCTTCAATTTTCTTTTTATCATTTTGGGGGTCCTCATTTTCTTTTTTTCATGCGAAGGGGGGGGGGGTTGTACTCTGCTCTTGTGAATTTTGAGCATTTTTTGTTTTACTATTTTGAAATTCTAGAGTCTTCAATTTTTCTTGTCATTTTGTGTGTTTTGAAAAAAAATTGTGTGAAGTTTCACAAGGGAGGAGAGGGGGGTATTTGCCTTTCTTCTTGTGAACTTTAAAAGTTTTTTGTTTTCTGAAGTTCCGGAGTTTTTCAATTTTTCCTCTTGTCATTTTGGGGGTCTTTAATTCATTTTTTTGGTGTGAGGGGGGTGGGAGGGGCTTTGCTCTTGTGGATTTTGAGAGTATTTTGTTTTACTATTTTGAAGTTCCAAAGTTTTCAATTTTTTCTTCTTGTCATTTTGTGGGTCTTCAAAAAAATTTGTGTGAAGTTTCGCAAGGGAGGAGAGGGGGTATTTGCTTTTCTTCTTATGAACTTTGAAAGTTTTTTGTTTTTATATTTTGAAGTTTTGGAATCTTTAATTTTCTTCTTGTCATTTTGGGGGTCTTCAAATTTTTTTGTGTGAAGTTTCACAAGTGAGGAAATGGGGTATGTGCGTTTCTTCATGTGAACTTTGAAAGTTTTTTGTTTTTGTATTTTATTCTATTTATTTTGGGGGTCTTTAATTTTTTTTGTGTGAAGTTTCACAAGGGGGCATATAGGGTATTTGATTTTCTTTTGGAAATTTTGAAGGCCTTTTGTTTTGGTATTTTGTAGTTTTCAAGTTTTCAATTTCCTTCTTGTGATTTTGGGGGTCTTCAAAGTTTTTGTGTGAAGTTTTCACAAGAAAGGAAACGAGGTATGTGCCTTTCTTCATGTGAATTTTGAAAGTTTTCTGTTTTCGTATTTCTAAACTTTGGAATCTTCAATTTTCTTCTTGTCATTTTGGAGGTTTCACATGAGGGAAAATAATGTTGGGGGTATTGTTTTAAAAGTTGGGGGTTTTCACATTTGTTTTGATGGAGTTCAAGAATCTTCAACTTTGTTCTTAGGAATTTTAGGGGTTTTCCCAAAAAAATTAGTGAACTTGAACTTGTTGTCCCATTTGTTCCTACCCATGGCAATATTCTAAGTTAAATTCGGGCATTAAAATTCTGTTTAATATATTTTCCATAGAACCAATGAGTGTTTTTTTTTTCCTTTGAAATAATATGGGATTTTGAGGTGGATGCGATGAATAAATATCCAATGGTATTAGGTTATTAAAATATTATAATAATAAGATTAAAATAAAAGATCTAAGTTGTGAATGTATGGGTTATTGAAATTTTGAAAAGGGAAAAAATCAAATTTGGGCAAATCTTTGAATTTTTTCACAACCGTTAATTCTGATTTTTTAATATTTATCTACCCTTAATTTAAAAATTGTCCAACATTGGAAAAAACACTAAATTCCCAAAATCCCATCTTACCCTTGGTCTTATCAAAATGTCTTCCTCATATTTTATTTTCAATTTTGAGAATTGTTCATCACTATTTCAGATTTTAATAATTTATGTTTTGAATTGATGAGCTGAAACTTGAACAATGTGTCAGACAGACCAAATGAAGTAGCCACCATTCCATAGTCTCTCCCCCTGAAGGCAAAGCCAACAAACATCAAAACGAGGCGTAGTGATTAACAAACTTCGACTATGTTATTAACAAGTCCTTAAATGGGTGTTAACATTGTAAATCCTTCAACCATTAATCCCGGGCCATAGTGAACTAGCATCCACTAATGCACCATGAAGGATGAATGGTAAGTGATCATAAACCAATTTTCTATTGGGTTTCAATTCCCTAGCTAACCATGGTGGTTAGTTCAGTTGTTTTTTCATTTAACATACCTAATAACAACCCACTAATTGTTAGTAGGTAGGTAATAAAAACAACCCTTACATATTTATAAACCATCTACTTACTTAGTAATTACCTATTTTCCTACCTATCTACCTATATGCATGAAACCTATTTCTTATAAAATTCATTTTCCAAGGTGAAACCAAATATTAACTTAGTTGAAGTTCATCCACAACTAAGTAATAACGGGCATCCAATGGATGGTGCATTGGTTGGGTGTTGGTTCATTGTGGCCCTTTATTAATGGGTTGGAATGACCTAGCACCCACCAATGCACTAGTTCGATGAAACTTGTTGTGGGTTTTGTCAATTGGATGAAGTTCTGTTTTTAAAAAAATTAACTTATTGACTGCCTTTTTTTTTCCTACCTTCACAAATCTTTTTTTGGGTTGTTTTCTCTTTTCTTTTTTCTTGATTTTTTTTTTCTTGTTATTTTTTTTCTTTCTCCTTGCTCTCTTCCTCTTTTGTTTCTTGCTGTTTTTATTTCTCTTTCTCCTTGCATTTCTTTTGTTTTGTTGTTGTTGTTTTTTCTTTCTTCTTGTTGCTCTCCTTTTTTTTTCTTCTTATTGTTTGTTTTTCTTTTTCTCCTTGCCTTTTTTTTTTGGTTTTTTATCTTCTTTTTTCTTTCTCATGTTCCTTTGTTTTTTTTTATTGTTATTTTTTCTTCTCTTTCTCCTTATTCTTTTTCCTCTATTTTTTTATTGTTGTTTTCCTTCTCTTTTTCCTTTTTCCTCTTCCTTTGTTTTTGTTGCTTTCTGTTGTCTTTCTCCTTGTTTTCCCCTCCTTGCTCCTTTTCCTCTTTTTTTCTTGTTATCTTTTTTCTTGTTTTTTTTCTTGCTCTTCTTCACTTCTTTCTCCTTGTTATTTTTTCTTCTTTTTTATGTGTGTTGAGACTTTCGTTTGGAGCAAGAAAAGGATTTGGAAAAACATTGTACAACTTGTTACAAGGTGTTGGCAACTTTGGTTTTAAACAAAATCACAATGCAAATGAAGGTGGGTTTGGAACAACAAAACTTGTTACAGAAACAAAATAAAGCTTGGGAGCTTTTCAAGTGAATTTTTTTGTTTTGTTTTGTTTATTTTCAATTCTTATCTCTTCTCTCTTTTTTTTTTTCCTTTCCCCTCTCCCCTTTTTTTTCCCTTTTTTCTCTTTTTTTTTTTTCTCTCTTTTTATTTTTTCTTTTTCTTTTTTT